>OGMK01000486.1_pt1 | contig 30710 bp, 31 predicted proteins | sample 1573151 | NCBI WGS metagenome assembly OGMK01 (sample SAMEA2581887, study PRJEB24529) | metagenome | biome: Human gut stool | place: China | collected 2011
GCAGAGCCGCATTGATGCGGTTCTCGTTGGTGATCACGCCGTCCTTCATCGGGACGTTGAAATCGCAACGGACAAGCACCTTCTTGCCGCAGTAGTTCTGATCGTCGATCGTCTTCTTACCTAAACCCATGGTAATAAACTCCTCTCAAGTTTTAATTTCTGAACTAGAGTTTCGCTCGCATTCGGGGGTCTTGCCCCGTTACTCTACTATTATAAACAAAAAACGTGCACATTGCAAGCTTGCAAGATAGATAATAGTTTAACAAACATTTGCCGCTGATGCACGGAAATGTGTGTATTTTGACCGAAAGCCGCAGCCTTACCGTGTTTTCCGGCAGAACATTCCGCAAATGCGGTCATACATTCCCCATATGAACTTCTGGTTCCGCTGATCCCGCTCAAAAATTGCTTCCACACCAGCATAGCCGCTCGCCTTATACTTCCTGAAAATTTTATTTCTCAGTCTGGTATGCTTCGTTGGCCGGTTCAGCTGCGTATTCTCCTAAGCAATGTTAGAAAATTCAACCGGATAGCTTTCTATCTTCGCACCGTATTTCTCGACAAGGTGTTGTCCGCGTTCCGTGTTTATCAGCAGGCAGGAAACGCCTTCTTTACTATTGATCGTTCCTCCCTGTTCCACCAGAAGCTGCGGATCATATTTCTGAACGCCCCAATAATCTCCAATGGTAATGTCGCCCACACGCTGTCTTTGTGCGTAAGGGCATTGGTAGCAGCAGTCTCTATATATCTCACCACTCAAAAAATAATGATAATAAGATTCTGTATCCGGGTTTACAACACCTTCTACTTCTGCATCCAGTTCCAGCCACTGCAATTTTGTATTTTTTCATATTTTTCTCCTCACTTTTCTCTTTATAAAACAGCAATAAGCCTACGGCGGGTCGCACAAAGGCAATCCACCGTAGGCTTGAACTCTCCTTCAATCTTTATTTGTTGCTCCTTTTTGTGGGTCAAAACAGAGCTTCCAAAAGCCACCTACATATAGCCCTCAGGATTTCCCGCTTCTTGCAGTTTTTCAACAAATAAAACATTTGAAGGACAACTCAAGCCGTCAAAACCCTTTAGTTATCGTGGTATTTCTTGGTTGACCCTATGCGGTTGTCAAGTAAGGAACAAAAATTTTTGCAAAAAATAAGCCTTTCCAAGCCGAAACCGATACGGTTTCAAACTCGGAAAGACTTCTCTTGTTATTTTTTCGATTTGAGCTTTTCTCTCCTTCTTGATGCGTGATAGCATTTGTGCTATCATATAAATAGAAAATCACATTGCCACTTTGGAGACAATATTCTAATGTATGAGATTGAATTTTACGAAACAGAAGATGGAAAGTGTCCTATCTGGGATTTTCTTGAAGCTTTACGCCTCAAGGCTCCTACCAATAAAGATGCACGGATACAGCACAAACAGGCAAGCCTCTACATTGAACTACTTCATCAGTTTCGAAAGAAATCTCAAAAAACGCCTAAACGCGAAATTGAGAAAGCAAAAGCAGAGCGCAACGACTATCTTCGCAGAAAGGAGACTGCTAAATTATGAAAACATGGAATGATTACAAAGAATACGTTCGTACTGTAGACCCTAAAACAGCAAAGGACATCAAAGAAACAGAGGAAGTGGCTGCAATTGTCACTGCCATGGTTGAGCAGCGGAATGCGCTTGGCCTAAGCCAACGCGAACTTGCCGCCATGTGCGGTCTGCCGCAATCCTCTGTTGCAAGAATCGAGTCCTGCAAAACAACGCCTAATCTCGGAACCCTCTTGAATATTTTCCAGCACCTCGGATTAACGCTTACTGTTTCTCCCGTCAATCCTACCGTGTAATTTCTTATCACGGAGTCTGCTTCATTCAGCAGGCTCTTTTTTCTTTTTCTGTACTAGCATTCCCTTTCATCTTTTCGAGCGAAATTATAGCAGCATTTTCTCCGCGTCATATCATCCCCTAAATTGGCATTTTACCCTGCCACCAATCATTTGCCTTCAATAGTTTTCAGTTCTTCAAGGTGATAGTCGCCATGATAGAATTTAGAAACATCCATATCAAGAGCTTCAATTACCCGACACGCCAAGCCAAAAGAAGAAGTCAAAATGTTTCTTTCCCCAGATTCCAGCCTTTGATATTGACGTAAAGTTATATTGGCTCGATCAGCAACCTCTTGTTGCGTCATCCTTAACATTTGTCGTCTTTCCGATAAGACAGCCGCTGCTGTTGGAATTATCGTTTGAAAACCATCTAAAATTCCACCACTCATAGGAATCGCCTCCTCCATTACGTCCATTTGGTCATATTGTACGACCAATCGGACGTAATGTCAAGTCAAATACTTTTAGAGGTTCAAGCCTATTTTCGATTAACATTCGTTCTCAAATTCATTTTCTTCGAGCGAAATAACAACCGCATTTTTCTCAGCATCATACCGTCCTTTAAATTGATGGTCTTTTTTCTACAGCTAGACCATTTGTTTCCAGAAGCGCATGCAAAGAGCCATTCTGAAAAATCCACACTGAATAGGCGGTTCTGCATCCAGTGCGAAACCACCTGTTCATTTTTCACATTACTTTTATTGGAAACACAACTGCATTAAGCTCAGGTAGATACTTACCCTCTACCCTATGAAATTCTAACGGAGAAAAATTGTTTGCCTCAACCAAGCGATCGATGAACTGCTGGCTGCAAATTCGCATATTGCACCTGTTATCCATCAGAAGATTTTCCGGCACCTTAAACGACATCGGATGAGATGCTTCGCAACACGCCACTGCAACAGATTGTTTATCCTTTCCCTGCAGCACACAAACATAGCTTCCCTGTGATGTCAATATAGACACCAACTAGCCTTTTATCCGCATCATCCCTGAACTTTTCAGCATAGTAGGAACTGTGATAGGCCACTGCTGCATTCTTAGAGCGTTCCCACAGTTTTGCAAGTTTCACATAGCCGCCAACCTTATACTTGCGATCCATTCATAGCACCTTCTTCTGGCTGAACGCTCCAATACCATTTCCGCTTCTTCTGGTAGCAGTGGATTTCCATTTCCGTTTTTACCATCCGCGCCACTCGTTTGCTGACACCCTCATTGTCCAGACGGCAATAAATTTCATTTGCACTCATATCGCCTTTTTCAAGGAAATGCTTGATCCAATAGGCAGCTTTCTGTTGCTCTGTATCAAATTTAGGTTCGGCGTCCGGCTGTTGTTTTTCAAAAAGCTGTGGCCTGCATTCCAGCCATCGAAAGCCCTTGTTGGCAGAAATGGAAAAGCGGATGTCTTCTGCCGTAGGCGCAAGACTGTTTTTGATTTGATGTACGATTCTTATATCAGGATTCTCGGTATCTCGCTCCACCTGCAGGACGCTTCGTGCTGCTGCCACAACATCAATGCTGCCAAGGCTGCGGTACAGCCCTTTGGAGCCTTCTTTTTTGTTAAGGTGTCCAATCAGAACGATAGCGCAGTCGTAACCAGCAGCCCACATTCCAAGGCGGCGCATGAGTTTCCGCGCTCTGCCTGCGATCTGCAAATCGGAATCACTGCCAAGATAAGCCTGAATTGGGTCGATCACAACCAGTCGCGGCCGAAATTCAATGATCGCCTGACGGATGCGCTCATCGTCCAATGTAAGGCCGTTATAAACTTCTTCGTTGATGAAAGCAATCTTCTTACAGTCTGCTCCGCATCGTTCCAATCGAGGCTTTATCGTGTCTGAAACGCCATCCTCTGAGCACTGATAAATCACTTTTTGCGGCGCACCAATTTTGCATCCGTCCGGGGTCTTACCTCCTGTTGAAAGTTCCGCAATCAGATTCATCATCAGGGTAGATTTTCCATCGCCGGGATCACCCTGTAGCAGTGTAATTTTCCCGATTGCAATAAACGGATACCACAACCACCGAACATCTGTTGACTGAACTTCGCTGTACAGTGTCAGCAGCCGTTTCATTTCATTTTCCCCACTTTAGTTTCACAGTTTGATTTCATGCTTCTATTATACGCTTGTCAGATGTTTTTTTCTGTAAGCCAGCAGGTCACTTGTTCCTTAAAATGTGACCTGCTGGGTCACATTTTTGCCTCAGAAGCCATCTCCGCCAGAGGGAAAAAACAAAAATTCTGACTGCTAAGCGGATTGCTCTTTGAGTTTTTCTTGATTCATTTCTCTATAAGTCAAATAATTAAAGTATTCTTATGCGGGCATTTGAAAGGAAGATTGCCATATGTCCGTAAATTGTACTTCTCTTGGAAAACGAATCAGCTTCTACCGTTCAAAATCGAATCTGTCGCAGGAAACCCTCGCCGCAAAAGTCAACTGCAGCCGTGAACACATTGTCCGTATCGAAAATGGGACAAAGATTCCTAGCATTTCTGTTCTTGTCGAGATTGCCAACGCCTTATCCGTTTCTGCGGATGAGCTTTTGCTCGACTGTCTTGAACATTCATCTTCCTCTGCAAACTCCGAAATTCACCGCTTGCTGTTGGACTGTAATGAAACTGAGCAGGCTGTCATTATCCGCATGGCAAAGGAGTTAAAGGCTACTCTTGTCAGCCTTGGAATTTAACATTTTTCGCAGTAAAAACACATAATAAAACGGCCCGCATAAGCTGCAGACGCACCCTCGAATTCTCCTGGGTGCTGTCTGTGGTTTATGCGGGCTTGACTAATTTCATTTTGGAAATGTTACATATACTCCTTTTACAATTTCTCTTACCTCTATACTGTCTTGTTCATCTTCAATCAAAATATTGATTTTTTCTCTACTTTCCCTTGTTATGCGGTTGTCAAGTAGGGCTTATCTGCTTTACTCTATATTTTTAAATTTTAGTCTAACGGTATCCAACTATTTTCCGCCGCCCTCTTAAATCAAAACCGCTCTGCTATCGTCTACATAAGGTTTTAACTTTTCAACCAACTCATATACCTCTTCCAACAAACTTATTCATAACATCCTTACCCAAATACTCCTTACTCCTTGCATCCCGCATCTGCTGATTGGCAATCAGTTTCCCAGTATTAAGATCATACTTTCTTACGCGATTATTATATACAAAGATAATATCATCTTCATTAAGAAATATGTGTCTAAGTCTTCGGTTTATAAGGCTCTGATGCAAAAAACTTTCTAATACGCTGACAAACGTCCACCCCTTTGCTTGTCGCTTGAAGAAGATTATGTTTCTATCTAAATCATCCATTACAACAAAAATGCAATGCTCATAAATTACTATACTCTTTGCATGATTCGGAAGGATAATTTCATACGAATCAGCAATCGTCAAATCATACATTTGTCTTATCGTAACAGTGATCTCATCCTCTTGAAAAATTCTCGGTTTCAATGCCCTTTGAGATGCCTTTCCGTTGCCAACTTTTTTGGGTTTCGTCCAAATGCTGTCTGTCCGAAAGATATCGTAATTCTTTATGTTCAAACTTTTTACCAACTCAGCCATATTTCGGAGATCATTTAGGCCATAAATTCCAAAACACCAATGCGCATTCGATGCTTTTTTATTCACTTCAATAAAATAATCCCAATCAACTAGTGAGATTGAATGCCCAATCACAACAATCTGTTCAGTGCACGCCAATCCATCAAAAAAAGCCTGATTGTTTTTAATAATTTCTTGACTGTCCTTGGTTAAATCCTTATCATACTGTCCGATCAAGTCAAACACATTGTCCTGTGCTACATCAATCATAGCCTGACGATAATTTTGCGGCTTCCTATTTTTCTGATGAAAATTTCCTGCCGCTCCTGGCTTATGTCCAAGAATCAATTTTTTCTTCTTTTTTCTGCTCCCATGGATGTAACAAACTTCTTTTACACCATACAGCGTTTCAATAAATTCTGTATAGTTAAAATCAAGGACCTTTCCCTGTGGATGAATAAGTCCATTCAGTGGTCGATCATCAGTTCCAACCTCAAGGCGCTCAATCCATCTACGAAAGGTCGGCTGAAGGTTATTTACTAAATTGGCCATTGGTGCCGCTGCAGCTTCCACAGCCATATAGAACTCCGCAGCGCCACTATCCTCATCACCATAAACCCCAAAATCGTCAAGCCACATATCGATGATATTCCTGCTCCCCATCAAATTGAGATTCAAAGTACCAAGTGCGTTTTCAAAGTCCGCCCATATGTCTTCGGCTGTTAATGCTGTTTCAAGACTATATCGAAGACTATTATTCTTGCCAAGACTATCACGAAAGTTATAGTAGCTTGAGGGGACTCTATGCATCAAGTCAAAGCCATTCCCTATAATATAAAGTGTATGTGCTGAAGGATTTACACTTTCCATCAAGATTGGTTTATATGTTTGCACTTTTGCCTCAAATAGTTTTCGCTCCTGTTCTTTCTGTTCTTGCCATTTTAAGTTTTCAGCTTGTTCCCGAATTTTTTCCTGCTTCTCATACCACTTTTTGTTGCAAATACGGCAGTATGAATTATCAGTTTCACTCAGAAATTGTTTGCCACAAGTTTTACAATTCTTTACTTCCATAGTTTAGACTGGCGTAATTCGCCCTAACTCCCAATGTTTTCGTTCGTATTCATCAATAGTCTTCAATTCTTCGCCAAGTTAATAGGCTCTCCATCGTTTTTATGATACCATGAATTTAACGTTCTTACAAGGCAATTTCATTCTACCTTCCCCATGTTGCTTAGGTCTTTCTTTTCTTTTACACTAGCCATAACAAAAGAGTTAAAGGCTACTCTTGTCAGCCTTGGAATTTAACATTCATCTGTATTAAAATCACAAATTAAAAAGCTCGCATACGCTGCAAACGTACCCTCGAACAAGCTTGAGTACTGTCTGTAGTTTATGCGAGCTTCACTTTATAACTCTTTAAGATTAAGGACAACTTATTTTTTCTTTACCATGCAGCGTTTCTTAAAGAACGAAATACCGTAGCAAAGAATTTGATCGTAGTCGTCCTCATATTCCTTCGCGTACATCCGATTATCAATTTGCCGCAGAGCCATATCGCATTCGCTCTCCAGATTTTCCAGTACTTTCGTGTACTTTGCTTCAAAGATTGCAACACGGGCATTGATGGAATCGTATACAACCACATCGCTTCGACCTTCTCCATGCTCCTTGTTGGAGTCTACCATATATCCGGCACCTGTAAAAATGCCCGCAAGGAAAGCGTGGTAGAAGTCTTCCCGATAGTCATGATAGCTGATGGTACGCCGGAGAAGAGCATTCATTTCTCTTGTAATGCCCTCACTGTCACCGTTCCAGACTGCATCGAACAAAGCATTTCGATTCCACTTCTTCGTACTGTCATCAAACCATTTAATGACTGTCGTTTCAAAAATCTCTTTGATTTCTGCATTCGGAATCATAAGGGCAACCATGTCATCTGGCAGCTCTCCCTTATAATCTTCTTCACGAGCTTTGGTCAAGTATCCTGTCAGATACAGCATACTCCAGAGGTTATCTTCCGAGGAGTGTAGATAATTATAGGTCAGGTTTTCATCCACACGCTGAACAATGCAGCCGCCAGCCATCAGGGTTTCAAGTTTATTTGTGATTGTACTCCCCGCATAGTCAATAAAGGAACGGATAATGGCATTGTCACTGGTATTCTTCCAGTAGCTGATGGGCTTGGCATTCGAATTGCGCTGCAGTTCTAGCAAGTAATTCATTACATCCCATGGACAATAAACATCAAAGTCACCAAAATGGTATCCATCATACCATTTCTTGATATTCTCAGCTTGCTCTGTTAAGTCAGCATCTTTTAATAACTGATTGACCTCGCTCTGCACGAATCCAAAATACTCATTTAGACGAGAGTTCGTGATAGTATCCGATACGAAATTATTTGTTCCTGTAAAGATGCTCTCTTTTGCAATCTTCAAACAGCCCGTAACAACTGCAAATTGAAGAGCTTGATTGTCTTTCAGTGCTTGCATCAGGCCTTTCATGACATCGAGCATTTCATCATAATAACCGTTATTGTTCGCTTTTGCTACGGGTACATCATACTCGTCTATAAGAAGAATTACAGGCTTTTCATAGTAACTTTGCATCATCGTTGTCAAAAGCATAAGGCTGCTCTTAACTTCTTTTATGGAGCCACTGCCATGTGCAAGATGCTCAAACGCTGTTTTTTGGAACTCTGTAGCATTTTCACTATCAAGCAAATAAAGATGTTTGTTGTACAAATCTGCTATCACCATTGTGAGCATATCATACGCCCCGGTGAAATCCAGTCCATCTACTTGCCGAAACGAAACAAAAATTGTAGGATATTGGTTCATCCACTCATCACATAATGCCTGATGCTCTGCAATTTCCAGTCCTTCAAACAACTTTCTGCTGTCCTTGCGGATGTCAAAGAAGCTTTCCAGCATACTCATACCAAGCGTCTTACCGAAACGCCGTGGGCGAGTGATAAGTGTCACTTCTGATTTTTCGTTCAAAATTTCCGTAATCAGGCCAGATTTGTCAATATAATAAAACCCACCGTTCCGAATCTTCTCAAAGTCCGAAATACCAACCGGGATGTTCAATTTTTTCATCTCTGCTGCTCCTTTCACATAGCCACGCACAGACTTTTCATCGCTTCTATGATACCATGAATCTCGTGTTCTTACAAGAAAAATTCTGCTTACCGCATTGATTCTGGCTACGGTTCATTCAGCATAGCCTGCCAGCACATCTTCAAATGGAAAACGAATTTTCACGCGCTCATCATTGAAACCAATTTTTCTCCGCACTTTTTGCAAAAGATTCTGCCTTTGAAGATGTTCGGATTGTTTTTTCTGCGCTGTCTGCACCACTTTTTTCGCTCTTCCTTGACTGCTTGCTCGGCTTCCCGTAATGCGGAAACTTCATCAAACAATTCCCAGCTGATAATCGCCGGATGGCTGTCCGGCACCATCCGCCAGCTTTCCCGTTGATTCTGCCCGATTTTCCGATACGTTTCATCGTAGGCGATGCGATTATAGACCATTGTCCCTGTGTAGACTGGATTTTCCAGAACCTTTGTCACAAAAGCTGGCTGCCATGCAGGGGCCTTTACCCGTGAGGTATTTCTCATATAACCCAACTGACATCGGCGCGTAAAAGGTGTCGGGATTCCCTGCGCGGACAGCTTCTTTGCAATCTCGTACTCTTTCATGCCGGATTTCTTCCAGAAGAAAATCTGCATCACCACATCGCTGACTTTCTCGTCCAGAATCAAATGATTCTTCTGATCCTTTTTATAGCCGAACGGAATAGGAGTATAGATTTCTCCCCGTGCTTCTTTGGAACGAAAACACGACTGAATTTTCTGGGATAGGTCTTTCGAGTACATCTCATTGATCATGCTCTTGATCGGCACCAGCATCCCGTCACGGCTCTGGCTGTTCAGGCTGTCATAGTTATCGTTGATGGCGATAAATCTTACGCCGAACAGCGGAAACACCTGTTCCAGATACTGGCCTGTTTCCACGAAATTGCGGCCCAAACGCGAGAAGTCCTTTACCACGATGCAGTCGATTTTCCGCTCCTGCAGTGCTTTTAGAAGCCTCTCAAATTCCGGGCGGTCAAAGTTCATCCCTGTGCACCGCTTGTCCGCAAATACATCCAGCAGCATCAAATCATCCCGGTGATTGATGTACTCCTTGATATAGGAAATCTGCACTTCCAGTGATTTCGTATCCCGAAGTACATCATCAAAATCGGACAGTCGTGCGTAAATTGCGGTTTTCCAGATACGGTGCGGTGCGTTCTCCGCTTCCCGCTGCGCCGCACTTACCTTCTTGCTTACTCTTGCCATAAATCACGACCTTCTTTCAAGCTGACACTTCATGCTGCTTTTGGTGCAATTCCTCCAGCAGGTCTGCAATTTCATCCTGGAATCGGAACGTAATTTCCACCCGATTGCCCTCATAGACTTCGATTTTCTCAATCAATTCGACAATCATCGGGCGGGTGATTTCTTCCAATTTTCGATACTTACGGTACACATCCAGAAACGGATAAGCGTTTAGAGCAGTCTGTAGGTTTTGCCGTTCTGCTTCCAGTTCTGTGATTTTGCGGTCATACTCTTCGATCCGCTTGCTGTACAGTTCGTTGTAGTTCAAAAAATCCTCCCGTGTGAGGATTTCCTCTGCGTAATCCCCATACAATTTTTCCTTAATGCCCTGTGTATGGGCTTTTTCTGCAGTCAGCTGCCGAATCTGCCGCTCGATGCGCCGTACATGGTATGGCTCCTGCCGAGCCTGCCGGATGCTTTCTACAAACTCAGCTTCCTCCATCACGATCTGGATCTGCATCTGAAGCGCGTTCCGCACGACGTTATAGAGTTTTTCATCCCGCAGATTATGGCTCGTGCAGCTGCCCTTGTTCTGCTTGCTGCCGGAGCACTGATAATAGATATACCGCTTTCCTTTATAGCTGGCCGACCTGCGCACTAGCCGGCTGCCGCAGTCCCCACAGTAAAGAAATCCTGCAAACAGGGCCACCGTTTCGGCATCGTTCGGCCTGCGAGTTTCGGTTTCCAGAATCCGCTGCACCAGTTCAAACTGCTCCGCCGGAATGATTGCTTCATGGGTGTTGTCCACGATTACCCAGTCCCGCATCGGCACGTTCATTTTCTTTTTGGAGCGATAATCCAGTCTCCGTGTCTTTCCCTGTACCAGTTTTCCGATATAGACCTCGTTATGCAGAATGCGGTCCACTGCCTTGGCAGACCACGGCGGCTCATCGCTCTTGCGGAAATGCAGGCTCAGCTTTGCACCGCTCTGCAGCTTTCGTGCAGCTGGGGACGATACCTTTTTCGCATTCAAACGATTTGCGATGCCCTGATTGCTCATTGATTGCGTTGATAACCGGGCAGTCAACATACAAATCGTGCGCCAGTGTGCGCAGCGCCTTGGAGTCCTTCGGCAAGCAGGAACCACCATAAGCAAAACCGGGTTTGAAATAGTAAGGAGAGATATTCAGCTGCTTATCTTTGCAGAAAATCTCCATAACCTTATGGCTATCAATACCCAATGCCTTGCAAATATTCCCCACCTCATTTGCAAAAACAATCTTCAAACCATGGTAAGTATTGTCAACATATTTCATCATCTCAGCAACGCCAATATCGGTAGAGATAAATTCACCCGGAATATCCTTGTAAAGTTCACGGAACTTTTCTTCCGCAATTTCGCTATCAGTACCAATGAGTGTAAGCGGCGGATTCATGTAATCCTGAACAGCAGTTCCTTCACGCAAGAACTCAGGATTAGACACAACAGTGAATCCTTCGCAATCGACAAACCAACATAGCCCCCTGATGTCAAGATAGGGACAAAAAATTTCTCAAAAAAAGCAAAAAAAATAAGCTCCACAAGGCTTTTCTGACAATTCTTTGAATCATCAGAGCCTTGTAGGGCTATCCGTTATCTTATGCTATTTTGTTTTCACACTGCCTGTAATGGGGTGTTCTCCATTGTTTCCTTAAACTGCTCAACTGTCATTTTCGCTTTTGCCGCAGCACGCTCCAGCGGTAAATCACCCTCTCGAACAAGCTGAACCAGCATCCGAATCTCGCCAATTCCGATGCCTTCGATTCTGCCTTCCTGACGGCCTTCTTCACGACCTTCGGCTCTTACGCCTTGACTAAGATTGCACACTTCAAGCACCTCTCGGTCAGCGTAGAATGGAGTTGTCCATATTATTGCATTCTTCGCCACTGTTATATCATAGGCAACTAATTATTTCAGAACCAACTAATGTGAGATTCACATTTCAGTTAGTACTCTCCCGTTTTCTATCTGCATTGCATCCGTTATCTTAAACGAAACAAGTCGCTGCTGTGGGAAAGCTCTTCCGAGCAGCCGATAGGACATTTTCTTGTCCCACCCAGAATCCCCGTAAATCATGCGAACCAATGCCATACACTTGATTTCGCCGCTATTGGATTCATCCAGTTTTCCCACACGATGCGCTCCTGCTTCTTCTGCTCCACACGCCTGTACAGCTATCTGTTTCATTTTACGATTATACAGAAACCGATAGTGTGACGGCCATTCTAACGCTTCCAGCGTTTTTCTGAAGACCGTGATTCGTCCCTCTTCCTCGCAGAAACTCATACCAAGTCCTGCCTGTTGTTCTGTTTTCTGCATACGCTCACCTCCCGCAAATAGGCAGACCATCCCCTTGTACACCCCATCAATTAGTCCTTTCCAGCTTCAGGAGCAATCTTGCCAGTCAGAATCCCCATTGACACATACCCATCCATTTGCTTGACTTCAGACTCTTTCCGGTGTTCTTCCACAGGCACACCAAAAGTTCCCACAATATCATCCGGGTAAAATCCCTTTCTGCTGTTCACAGGTTTTGTTGCCGCAGCATTATCCTGCGAATCGACTGCGTTCTTTTTTCTCTGCCCTTCATGAAAAATTTCTGGCACAAGCAGATCAAAAACATACAGAGTTTCACCTTCAAAGGTGATCCTGTACCCCAGCATTTTATATCGGCACTCGCTGTCCCATCCCATTTTCTGATAAACTAAAGTCGCAAATGGCTTGCAGGACATCTTCCGGCTTTTGCGCTTATCCGGTTTTGCAACGCACCAACGCAGAGCGTCCTTGTCATTTTCATCACACCCACGAACAACGATACGCTTCAAATCATTGTTGAACATGACATGAACGTAGACCACATCCTCCAGCCCTGTGATACAGGCTGTATTGAATGTGATACTATCTTTACGAATCACGATTGCCGGGTCACGCAGATGGGCAAACAATTCCTTTCGCACGACCTGGTAGCCATCATACGAAAAGGCATTTTCCAGTTCTTCCGCCCGTGCGTCTCTATCATCCTGCACAATCTGCTTCTCTGGCGGCATGATTGTTGTGTTTTCTTCATTCATCTATAATCAGTCCATCCTTCCATTATCTTCTCCGCTTCATGAAGCAGTTTATTTAGACTTTCTGCCGTAAATGTGTTCATTTCCTCTATCTCCGACGCAGGACGAAATACATCCCAGTTTCCTGCATAATGCTCCTGCCGTAAGATACCCACCTGCGCAATACTTGTAATCGGCTGTCCAAATGTTCCAGCCCACTCTGGTGGGAAAATGTAAATCTTCTTTTTGACCGTTTCGCCCTCATCTTCTTCGGTGCTTTCCTTTGGAGGCAGAACGATTTCTTCCACTTTAATCATTTCCGGCTCATCAAAGGCAAACAGCATCATTTTGTTATCACCCTGCTCCAAAAACTGACCACGGAACCGATAACGCAAATCCTCATCCCACTCCATGATGTCAAATAAAGCCTTTGCAAGTCCACGACATCCCAGAGTGCTGGCGCACCAGCGTCCCTCTTTCAGTCTGCCCCAACGTATAGCGTTTGGATTATTCTTGTCACAAGGGCGAATGGCAATGCAGCGGTCAACAGAATTTAACAGCAGCTCCACATATTCCACATTTTCAAACTTTTTTAAGCAAGCTGTGTTAAATCGCAATCGTCCATTAGAAATCGTCATGGCCGGATTCTGCATGGTAGAAAAATACTGCGCCCTGACTACTTCATAGCCCGTCAGATCAAGACGCTTTTTCACATCCGCAGTAACAGCAGCATCCGGTTCTTTCATCACGCTTTCAGAGGCTTCCCGGTATTCTTCTGCCGAAAAACCTGTCCAATCCTTATCAAAAGGCACATATCCACGCAAGATTCCATCTTCGACAACGCTCAACACAGGCAATGGTCTGTTCTTCTTTGAATAGTTGCGGGATGCCCGCAGATGATTGGCAGCATTAAATACCTCTCTGGAAACAATGGCTTCATGGTGATTTTTCTGCCTATACTGTGTCCGATCATTATTGTTTTTCTTTGATTTATGCGTCAAAAAGTTCGGTGTAAAGGTCTTTCTCGCCAGTACATCACCACAATGGCGCTCATTTGCCAAAACACCTGCAAGTGTACCGGGATTCCACTCCACACGCCCCAACTTCGTCTTACGGCTATACTCCATCAAAAGGGTTGCAATCTCCGTAAGCGAATATCCATTCAGGTACAGGTAGTAAATCACCTTTACCGTCTGCGCTTCCTCCGGGTTAATTACAAGATTTCCTTCCTCGTCTTTATCGTATCCAAGCAATGCAGGGGTCAGGAACAGGCCACGGCTGAACCGCCGATCAATCGACCAGTTCATAATGATAGATTTGGAATGCGATTCTTCCTCTGCCACAGATGCCAGAATCGTCAAAATCATGCGTCCATTGCTGTCCAACGTATAGATATTATCCGCTTCAAATTTCACACCCACAGGCGGATTGAGATTTTTCAGAAGTTCAATCACAGAAAGGCAGTCAACGATATTTCGAGCGAAACGGGCAATGGATTTTGTAAGAACGAGGTCAATCTTGCCTGCCTTGCAGTCCTCAATCAACTGCTGCATCCCTTTCCGATGTTCCAGAGATGTGCCGCTGATACCCTCATCCGCATAGATTCCGACAAACACCCATCCCGGCTGTGCCTGAATATAATCCGTATAATAGTTTTTCTGAAGTTCATACGAAGAAGTCTGTTCATCATTATCGGTGGAAACACGGATATATGCTGCCACACGCCGAATCACAGAACTCGTTTCCAGATCCTCTATGATTTTGGCGGGAATGACCTCCAATTCCGATATATCTACACCCTTATAGCGGTCTCTGATTTTTTGCTTACGGTCTACTGCTTCTACTTCACCGATAATCATGTACTTTTCCTCATTCTCCCGTATTGATACTCCAATACCACTGTCGCATCTTCCGATAACTTCGGATACCGAGTTCTTTCTTCGTATTTTCTGCGGTTCTGCGGCTGATTCCTTCATCTTTCATCCGCATATAGATTTCTCTTGCTCTCATATCGCCATCAGAAAGCAACTTTTTTATCAGATATGCTGCCTTTTCTGTTTTTGACTCAAATTCCGGCACTTCCGGTTGTTCCGATGAAACGAATGTGCTCTTGCACTCCAACCATTGGAAACCCATCTCTGCTGTTATAGAAAACCGAATTTCTCCATCAGACGGAGCCAAACTGTTTTTTATCTGCCGGACAATACGAATATCTGTATCTTCCTGGTCACGCTCCACCTGCAAAACACTTCGCGCAGCAGCAACCACATCTATGCTGCCAAGACTTCGGTACAAACCTTTCGTTCCCTCTTTCTTATTGAGATGACCAATCAGCACAATGGCACAATCATATACTGAAGCCCACATTCCGAGACGCTGCATCAGTTTTCTGGCTCTCCCTGCAATCTGGAGGTCAGAATCACTTCCTAAATACGCCTGAATCGGGTCTATAACTACAAGCCGTGGGCGAAATTCAATGATTGCCTGACGGATACGCTCATCATCCAACGTTAAGCCACTGTATGTTTCTTCATTGATAAAAGCTACTTTTCTACAATCTGCGCCGCATCTTTCCAGTCTGGGTTTAATGGTATCTGATACTCCATCTTCCGAACACTGGTAGATAATCCTTTGCGGCATCCCAACAGGCTTTCCATCCGGTGTTTTCCCACCCTTAGAAAGTTCCGCAATCAGATTCATCATCATGGTTGACTTTCCATCGCCGGGATCGCCTTGTAGCAATGTTATCTTTCCCACTGCAATGAATGGATACCACAACCAGTGAACAGAAGTTGCCTGCACATCACTATATAATGTAAGAATTTTTTCTACCTTGTCCACCATTGTCTTTCCTTTCTATTTGCAGCCTTTTACTATCTCTATTATAAAGCATTCGTTGCGTTTTGACTGCTACCCATCAGGTAGCATGAGTTGTCTTTTGCTACCCAGTAGGTAGCAAAACAGCCTAAGACCACAGAGCAGATAGCAGTGTGTCCCTTTGCGGTCTTAGAACCTTTGATATAGAGTTGCTCTGCCTACCATCATGCGAGATAATTGTACTGCCTTATGCGGGGAATCATAAGGAGAAAAGCACATGGCTACTGATTATAAAGCCTTGGGCAAGCGCATTTCAAATGCCCGAAAACAAGCTGGTATCACGCAAGAGGCCCTGGGGGAGCAGCTTAACATGACACGAAAACATATTAGCGTAATTGAATCCGCCATCAAACGCCCAAGTCTTGATGCATTGGTTGATATTGCCAATGCTCTTGACGTATCGACGGATGATTTGCTGGTAGATAGTTTGATGCACTCGACTTCAACCTCAAATTCTGAAATTCACCGTCTGCTCTTGGACTGTAATGAAATCGAGCAGGAAATTCTCACCCGGATGGTAAAAGAGATGAAATCAATCCTGTACGGTTTGGGAATCTGATTTTGTAACCCGTTGACCATATAACAAAAAGCCCGCATAAGCCACAGCTGCACTTCGGATCACACCGGGGTGCTGTCTGTGGCTTATGCGGGCAAAACCATTCCTACGGAATGAAATGCCCGCCTGATTGAGAAGATTTGCGAATCCTCTCAACCAGACGGGCATTCTTTTTGCTCACCTCGCTGTTTCTATGCGGTTATGCGCCATACTTTTCCAATGCTCTCCGAATCACATCCTCACAGTTAAACTCAACTTTCATCGTCTGATCATCATACAGATAAACCATGCTGACAAAAGCATCCACACACTCTTTTGTCAGCCCACCGATGTACGTTTTCTCGCTGGCCTGCTTTGTCAGAGCGCGGATTTCTTCATCCAATTCATCGGCACACGCCTGTTCTTCCTTTTCTGTCCGTATGCTATCCTGCAATGCAGCCAGTTTTTCCGAAAGGACCTTTTTCTTTTCTATGTACGCATCTCGCAGCAGCACACCGTCCGCATACAATTCATATAGTTTGATTTGCTCTACCCGAATGGCTTCTGCTTGCTTTTCCAAGTCCTCAATGTCCACGCAGCGCACCGTGATAGACTGCTTTTCCTGCATTCCCTGATTTACCACATCCAGTGCATAGAACACAGTTTTTATCGCACGAGCCACTTTTGCGTTCACCGAATATTCTCTATAATAGCCGCCGTAGCACTTAGAGAACTTTCCTGCCGCCCTTTTATAGCCGCAACAGAAAACCATTTCCCCATACTGCTTTTCGTGCCGAAGCTGCCGATTACAGTTTCCGCAGCAAATCTTCCCTTTTAAGGCGAAATCATCGCCTACCTTATACTGAATTGGGGTTACGTTACGGATTGCTTTCTGCGCCTGATAGTATTCATCTTTTGTCACGATGGCCTCATGTGCATTTTCTGCAATGATCCACTTATCCTCCGGGAGTGTCCGAATAGATGTAGTGTTTACGTCAATTTTCTTTCTTCTCCCCATAACCAGCGCGCCCGTGTATTCATACCGTCTAAGGATTCTCCACACGATTGCCGCATTCCAGAGCATTTCACTGTCCGGGGCAATAATAGGATTACTGCCCATCAGCAGATTTTTTTGTTTCGCATACAATCCCGGCGTAGGAAGATTTAATTCGTTCATGCCGTAGGCGATCTGCGTTGTATTGCGGCCAGACAATGCCAGTTCAAATACTTTTTTCACGCTAGCTGCGGCCTCCGGGTCAATCTCCCACCGCTGTCCGCCTTTCTTGTTCCACACATATCCGAAAGGAACATTCGTACAGGTAGCTTTTCCGTTCTTCCAGTTCGTTTCCAGAGCAGCCCGAATCTTTTTCGCAATATCCCGGCTATACATATTATTCACCAGATTGCTGACTGCCACTTCAATTCCCGGCGTTCCGTTGTTCAGTTTCATGCTGTCAAAGGAATTATTCACAGCAATAAACCGAACTCCCATCAACGGAAAAATCTGCTCAATATAATCGCCAACGCCGATATAGTCACGACCAAGGCGGGATAAATCCTTTACCATGATGACTTTTATATCGCCCTGCTTCAAATCCACAATCATTTTCTGAAAAGCCGGACGATTAAAATTTGTTCCAGTATAACCATCATCTACATATTCTACAATCTCTCCAAATAAATCTTCCTGCTTTCCAATGTAATCGTGGAGCAGCATCCGTTGGTTCTCAATGCTGTTACTTTCATCCTTGCTGCCCTTTTTCAAATCTCCGTCTGCCAATGATAAGCGGAGATAGATTGCAATTTTATCATTCATTCTGAACCTCCGACATGATTGCAAGCACTTCCTGATAGGGGTCGCTGCACTTAAATTCGACCTCCACAGAATTGTCCATTCCCACATAGATTTTCTTAATAAGTTCGTGCACCAGTTCTTCATCAAACTCACTTTGATTCAGAAACCCACGCATCCGTTCCATCTGCGCATCACAGATTTTGATTCTCTTTTCCAGTTCCAATGCGCGCTGACGCTGCTTTTGCAGTTCATGTTCCAACCGCTGCTTTTCTGCTATGTAATGCTCCTTTAGCTGACTGTATTCATCTTCGTCCAGAATTTCAGCTTTATAGTCCTCATATAAGCGCAACCGCCGTTCTTCGGCTTCCTGAATCCGAAACAGGATAGAGTTTTCTTTCATCTTGATGGAACGGGCTGAATCCAGATTGCTGCCGCGCATCATGTCTTTTACCATCTTTTCTTCTTCACACATGGTAGACACCAGATGATGAATCTGATCCATCGCCACCATCATCAGCATTTTCTCCGGCACCGCATGATAGGCACAGGGAGTCGTGTTCTTCTTTCTTTTGCAAATGAACACTCCATAGTGCGTTTCTTTCACCGTACCATGCACACGCCGTTCAAACGTCATGTTGCGTCTGCAGCAGCCACAGTAAACCATTCCTGATAGATGGTTATAACACTTCTCTCTAGTTGCCTTGGAACGCGCCATCGCCCTTTCCCGTTTTTCCTTATTCTGCTCCCGCCGTTCCTGCACTTTTTCAAAATCCGATTTCAGAATGATTGCTTCATGAGCGTTTTCAACAATATGCCATTCTCTCTTTTCCACTGGATGGAGGCCAATTCCTTTGTATGATGCAGTTTGCGTTTTCCCAGATACCAGTTCTCCAATATAGGCACTGCTATTCAAAATACGAAGAACCGTACTGGGGTGCCATTTATTATAGGTAGGGTCATCTCCCTCATGTAATTTGCGATTCAGCCGTTCGTTCGGCCTTGCTACTTCTAAAAATTCCAACCTGCGGGCAATTTCGTTTGTGCTTACTCCTGCAAGATACCATTGATAGATAAGTTTGACCCACTTCGCATCCTCAGTCGCTTCAAACTTATTTCCCTGTTGGTTCAACTGATAGCCATACGGTGTACACCACGATGTGGGGATTCCCTTTTCGCGGCGCATCTGGTAACTAAGGCTGATTTTCTTTGAAATGTCCTTAGCGTACAAGCTGTTTACCATGTTCTTGATGGGAACCGCAAGACTATCCACATCCGACTGCCGGATGTTGTCAAAATCATCGTTGATAGCGATAAAGCGAACATGGAGCATCGGGAAAATAGTTTCCAGATAGCTTCCCGTTTCGATATAGTCACGACCAAATCGAGATAAGTCCTTCACTACGATGCACTGAATTTTGCCTGTCCGTACATCCTGCATCATACGCTCAAATTCTGGTCGGTCAAAACGTGTTCCCGTAAAACCGTTGTCTGCATAGGTATCGGTCAGCGTCAGTTCCGGGTTTTCCCTGATATAATTATGAATTTGCAAAATCTGTGTGTGCAGGGAATCTTCTGTTTCATGTCCGCCGTTCTCAACCGACAGCCGCGCATACGCTGCCGTGCGCAGAAGTTCTTTTTCGTTTTGCTGTACGGCCTCCTGCACAGCGGCCTGCGGCATCATATTCTTTCTACTCTTTCTTGCCATTACAATCTTCCTCTCCGCTGTTCAGCCATTCTTCCGGGAAGAATCCCTTCCACTCGCTTTCTTGTAGGATCACTTCTACCTGTTCAAAATCTACGATCCATACATGGTCAAGCCATTCTTTAAGATGTGTGCGCTCCAATTTTTCAGGAATTGAAATCGCTCGGAACTTCATCAACCAGGGATTCCCATGGCTAAATGCTTTTTCTATGTCATTAACAGCCAGCATTACTTTTTTAAAAGCCGCTTCCTGCTTCTGGACCGCCACCTGATACTGATGTTCATACTCCTCTACCTGTTCTAGTGAAATTGATCCCTGCTCGTATTCCCGATAAACTGCTGTTCGTTCATCGTCCTTGGCCATCAAGTGCGCAACGATCTCATTTGCTCTTTTTCTGTACTGCAACAGTCCAGCATCCATGCACTGCTTGACTTTCTCAGGATTCAAGTCCAGCACCCTATCAATATGCGTAGCTTGCATTTTTTCTTTTTCCAAAGCTGAAAGAATCTCTCGAAAGATTTTCTCGCTTTCGATGAAAGGGGCTTTTCCAGAGAAGCATCTATACCCCTTGTCAAACGAATAGATTTGCTGGCTTTCATCTTCTGATGTTCTGCACAACAGACCTTTTCCACTTTCTTTGTCATAGATTTTTTTGAAGAGCAGGTTTGTTTTTTTTCGTGCCTTTTTCCTCGAAGGCAACCTCGTAGATTCCAACTTTTTCTGGGCTTTCTGAAATTCCGTCTCTGAAACAATCGCCGGAACCTCCAATTCTCGCTTTGCCTTTGCCAGCGTCAGCGTACACTTTCCGATATAGAGTGGATTTTTCAAAATCAAGCGAATGGTTGAATCCTGCCACTTATTTTTTGTTCTTGATCTTTTTTTCTTTGCCATCTGGACTTGCGGTGTTTGAACGCCCTGTGCATCCAATGCTCTTGCGATTTCCGGGATTTTCATATCTTCCAGATACATCTGAAAAATCAGCTTTACAACCTGTGCGCTTTCAGGATTAAGAACAAGGCTTCTGCGATCTTCCGACAGCGCATAACCATATTTAGCCTGTCGATGGGTCAATGTACCTTCTTCAAAGTGATTCTGGCGATTGGTAATAAATTCCGAACGAATCTTATCAATGGTCTTTCCATTGAAATACTCTGCAACTTCTTCGGCAGTTTTGTCTATGCTGCAAAAGTCATCTTCCACAACTGCAAATTGGATACCAAGCGGATAGAACGTCCTCTGCAGTGCTTCAATGGCAAACGGAAGGGTTCTTCCACAGCGGAAGATAGAATCCACAACAACTGCATCAAATTTCCGAGCCATCCCATCCTGTACCAATTTGTCAAAGCCCTCTGTGGCTTCTGCTGTTCTCTTTCGGTCACTGTATTTTTCAGATACGTTGCACCCAAGCTTTTTTAGATACTGTGCAATGCGCTCATTCTGCTCCGCAATCGTATTGGATGGATTTTCTTCTCCGATCCTGCTGGAAATCGACCTTGTATAACTGACCCATTTCATTCCTCTGCCACCTCATTTCCGTGATGTGCTTGATATTCCATAAATTTTTCTGTGATACTGTGCAGTTCATCCTCGAAGCAAAAATGAATTTCAATCTCTGTTTTGCTATGAACATCTATGTGGTCGATCAGTTCCACCACGACCCTGCGTTCGAGCGTTTTGATATGTTCGTACTGCTTAAATTCTTCCAACCAAGTAGGAAGCAGTGTGTCGTGCTTTAATGCCTCCTGCTTCTTTTCGCGGATTTCCTGAATCTTATCCTGTGCCTCTTTTATCTTCTGCGCAAAGCGAGTATTCATTTCTCCGTACTCTTCCCGACTGACAACATCATCGCACAAGTCCTGATACAGACGGATTTTCAAATTACTGTACCGTTCTAATTCAGCTTCCAGCGCAGTGATCTGGCTATCCAGAATCTTTATGCCAATCTGTTCGCCGCTTGCCAACTCTGCATTGGAGAGTACCTTTTCCGCTTCTACAAGAAGTGTCACTTGATGCCGAATCGCAGCCAGAACGCTTTCCGTCAGCTTCTCACTGTTTATCATGTGCGGTGTGCAGCCGCCGCCATTCTTATAGGTAGAGCAGTGATAGTATTGATACTTCTTCCCGTTTTTCGTCACCGTGCGGCGAATCATATTCTGCCCGCAGTCTGCACAGCGCAGAAAACCTGATAATGGATAAACTGTTGTCTGCGATGGTGCGGTACGAGTGTCCAGTTCCAATAACTGTTGTACTTGCTGGAACTCGCCTTTGCTGATAATGGCATCATGCGCATCTTCCACCCGAATCCAGTTTTCACTTCCAACATCATGGCTCTTTTTTACTTTGTAATTGATTTTCCTGCGTTTACCCTGAATCAATGTTCCCGTATAGGATTCATTTTTCAAAATACGATTGACGGAAACCACTGTCCACTTCTGATTCAGCCCAGCCTGAAAACCGCAGGTATAGTTGAATCCATTGGCTCTCTTATACTCGTTCGGCGGCAGGACACCCAGTTCGTTCAAGTGACTGGCAATGCGCTGTGAACTCATTCCGTTCAATTTCTGTTTGAATATTTCCTGCACAATGCCCGCAGCGTATTCATCTATAATCAGATGATTCTTGTCTTTCGGGTCTTTCTGATACCCATATCCTGCAAAGCTGCCAATGAACTGACCTTCTTTTCGTTTCACATCCAAGTGACTGCGAACGCGCAGCGAAATATCCCGGCAGTAGGTGTCATTGATAAGATTGTTGAACGGAATCAGAATACGACCCTTATCATCGTTTTCCTCTGCACTGTCATAATGATCGTTGATGGCGATGAAGCGGACACCCATGAATGGAAAGATTCTTTCCAGATAACGACCCGTTTCAATGTAGTTTCTGCCGAAACGAGATAAATCCTTGACGATGATGCAGTTGACGTTCCTTTTCTCAATGTCCTGCATCATCCGCTTAAAATCCGGGCGTTCAAAATTTGTGCCGCTGTAACCATCGTCCACATACTCATCGACCTTATGCAGTTCCGGGTGCTTTCCTAGATAATCATTCAGTAAAGCTCTTTGATTTTTGATGCTGTTGCTTTCCTGCTGATCGCCATCCGAACGTGACAATCGAAGATACACAGCACAGCGATATTGTCCATTTTCCTGAAAAAACATAAAAAGCCGATAACCTCCTTAATCTATTTGTCGTTCTGACAATAAACCAAGAAAATTATCGGCTTTAGTTGGCATATTCTGTTTTGACCCAAAGCCATTATCTCATATTTCGCGGTCCATGTCAACGCTTTAATGTGCTAAAGTGTAAATTTTCTTCTACTTTCCTCTTTTTTATCTCCGATACGTCCGTGCGCATTTTTTCAGTGTGTCCTCTAATCGGTTCTCTCCCGCAAAGCTGATCTTCACTACCATGCCCTTGTCGAGATAGCAATAAGGGTTCTTGATCTGCGAAATGAAATCGACCATCCGCTCCCGCTGCGACAAGTCTTTTCTAATTTCCACTTCGTTGATGTCTACCAGTTCCTTGCGGTTCACATTACGGAGATCGGTCTGTGCCATCTGGCGCAGACTTTCCATGGTGTGATAGGTTCGTGCAGTTGTTTCGGTCATTCACTCATTCCTTTCTGTTTTTTGGGTGGTGTGTCAGCCTCTTTCACTTATAGAATTGGAGAAAGGTCATTTCGCAAGGTATTTCAAAAATTTTTTTGATTTTTTCAAAAACACCTTGCGAAACACGCTCCGCCCGATTCTAAAGATAGAAGAACCCGAAAAATGCGTAAGGCTACGGCTTCCACCGTAAGTAGCGCAAGATTCGCCTGCGTAGACCAAAAACTCCCTTACGGGATTTTTGTTCTCTGGCAATCTTGATGGGGATTCCGTTCCCCATTCCCACGGCACGCGCAAAATCACAGATTTTGGCTATCTGGCTTCCACTAAAGTGGTCGCAGCCGACCGCCTACGGCTTGTCGGGATAAATCTTTTCTCAAAAAAACAGGAGGATACCACTATGGCAAGACCAAAAAACAAGCAACCCATTCAGAGAACCCACGATATTCATATCCGTTGCAGCGAGATGGAATATGAAATCGTATCCGGCTACGCTGAAAGTGCAGGACTACCCACCAGCACATATATCCGAAAGTGTTTTCTCAAGGAAGCACCAGCAAGCACTCATTACATCGTTGCGGACACATCAGAAATCCATCAGCTAGTTACAATCGCTGCTGGTATCGGAAACAATCTGAATCAGATTACCCGCTATTTGCACAGTGGTGGAAAAATTACCGTCAGTATCGTAGACGAAATTAAAAAGTGCATCACAGAGGTTCGGGAACTCCGTCGAGAAATTGTTCACTTGGGAGGAATCTATGGCAATCCTAAAACACTTCGCAGTAAAAAACGCTGACTATGGTGCTGTTATTGATTACTTGAAATACCAGCATGATGAATTTCACCTCGTTCCCATCCTTGATGAAAACGGCAATTCCATGCTCCGGGATGAGTTTTATTTTGATGGATTGAACTGCAATCCTGAAGCATTCGATCTTGAGTGTGAATTGCTCAACCAGCAATACCATAAAAATCAAAGATATGATGAAATCAAATGCCACCATTACATTATCAGCCACGATCCCATGGATGTTGCCGATCATGGTTTGACCGGGGAGCAAGCACAAGCTATTGGCATGGAATATGCCAAAGCAAATTTTCCTGGGCATCAGGCACTTGTCTGCACTCATACAGACGGCAGCAACAACTCCGGTAATATCCATACCCATATCATTATCAACAGCCTACGAAAAGAAGATATAGCCTCTCAGCCTTATACTGAACGTGCCATCGACTGCAAGGCAGGATATAAGCACCATCTGACAAAAGAGTATCTCCGTCATTTACAAAGTTCTCTTATGGACATCTGCCAACGTGAGGGATTATATCAGGTCGATCTGCTCTCTCCTGCCGCAGAAAAAATCACACAGCAGGAATATCATGCCCAGCGCAGAGGACAGCTAAATCTTGATATGGCCAACATGGAGATTATGGCAGAAGGCATCGCACCCATGAAAACAGAATTTGAAACCAACAAAGAAAAAATCCGCAATGCCATCAACGACATTGCGGAACGTGCGAAATCTTTTGAAGACTTTCAGCGGCTACTCAAAGCAGAATACGGAATACAGGTCAAAGACCATCGGGGGCGATTCAGCTATCTTACATCAGATCGGCAGAAGTACATATCTGCCCGGAAACTGGGAAGCCACTATGACCGAGAATACTTTTTGCAGCTCTTTGAAGAAAATGCACTCGCCGCTGAACAGAATCAGGCGCAATGGATGCAGAACGATCCTATCACCATTCTGTTCATCAAATCCGACCTGCGTCTTGTGGTTGATTTGCAGAATTGCATTAAGGCCCAGCAAAGCCGAGCCTATGCCCAGAAAGTAAAAATCAGCAATTTACAGCAAATGGCTAAAACGGTTGCCTACATTCAGGAGCATGGGTATGATACTCAGGAAAAATTGCAAGATACCACAGATACAATTCAGTCCAAAATGGCAAAAGCCCGCAGCGATGCCAAGCTCACTGAAGCCAAACTGAAAAAAGTGAACGAACAGATTCATTATCTGGGACAGTATCTTTCTACAAAATCGGTCTACGCTGATTTTCTGAAATCCACCAACAAAAAGGATTTCCGACAGAACTATGCAGATGAGATTGCCAAATATGAAGAAGCGTTGCAATTTCTAAAGCAAAATTCACAAGACGGGAAACTTCCAACCATGAAAGACCTGCGTTCTGAAAAAGAACTTCTGGTACAGCAGAAGAGCGCACAATATGAAACTTACCAGTATTTCAAAGACTACCACCGTGAATTACAAACTGTCTGTTCAAATGTCGAAAACATCTTGAATCAACCCTCCGTACAAAAGCACGCCACGCGTGAATTCACGCTATAACCTTCCGGCAGACGCGTCTTGTTACATTGCTGACGCATCTTATTACATTGCTTCAGATATATAAAAAAGAAAAAATTCCGCATGACATAAAGAAAGTGATTGACAAGCCATCATTTTAGTGATAAAATATTAGTCAACAGATCCCGCCAAGCCTCTCTACGATGCTCAAACCGGCGGGCCTTTTCATTTTATGAGGATTGTACAAATGAAACCCTATCCAAAGAATATATATCAGACTGCTGCTCTGATTCAAAAGTACAAAGATGCTGGTCTAGTAATAACTGATGACCAGAAAGTAGAAACGGCTTTAAATGAGATTGGATTTTATCGTCTGCGCGGATATAGTTTTCATCTCTATGATAACGCCACTAAAAAATACATACCAAATGTCACGTTCGACACCATTTGTCACATCTACAACTTTGACATGGAGTTGCGCTCTTTACTATTTGGCATGACCTGTAAAATAGAAGTTGCTCTTCGTTCCAGATTTTGCGAAGCTCTCCTGCGGAAAAATGATGCGCTGATTTACCTTGACCCTTCTATCTTCAAGGATAAAGCGATATTTTGGCGAAACACTGCATCCATTTCATCAGAAATTGCACGTTCAACAGATGTATTTATCACCCACAATTATGCCAACCATGATGGGCAGATTCCCCTTTGGGCTGCTGTTGAAGTAATGTCTTTTGGAACGCTTTCCAAGTATATCAAGAATCTTTCAACAGGCACAGATTCTGTATATCCCAGTCTGGCCCAGTTTTATAAATACACTTCTGCAAAAGGTAACCTTGCCACTCCAAGCCTTGAGATGTTCTCATCCTGGATTCATGCTGTTGTTGTTCTGCGGAACATTTGCGCTCACAACTCCAGAATATATAATCGTTCCCTTACGACAAAGCCCAAGCTATTAAGTGTCGATCAGCAAAATCCGGCTCCACGCTATTGTGGTCTTTATCATTTCTTGCTCGCCATGAAATATTTACGTCCATCCGATGACGAATGGAACGATTTTATCACTAGCTTTGATGCACTTCTAAACAAGTATCAGCGCGATATTGACCTCGGAAAATTGCATTTACCTTCCGACTGGAGGAATCACGTCTGATTCTTCCGCATATAATATTAGGACAGATCCAGTCAAGCCTCTCTACGATGCTCAAACCGACTGGCCGTCAAAAGAGGGATAGCTTTTTATAAGCCATCTCTCTTTTTTTCTCCAGCAGTATCTCCTCTTCCATGTCCTTGTAAATCACCCTCGTTTCCACCAGATTTTTATATAGCTTATCAGGATAATAAGCAAAGTACGGTTCCATCTCCGAAATGCTCAAGTTTGCATCATCCATATAACGGTACAGTCGATCCTGCAACGGCTTTCCCGTCACTTCCGAATATACATCTACATCTTTTAGCATATCCAAAAATTGAAGTGCTTTATAATTTTTCTCTGTTACAGGCACTTTCGGCTTTCGCACGATCACGCGGGATTTCGCCAGAGAGGTTTCTCGATAATCATTTGTTGCCTTGTTCGACACAACCTCATACATCATAGGGACCTGCGTAGTAAGCCCCATCTGGTTAAAGAACATCAGGCCGCTCACATAGCCACAGCGTTCATCTTTATCTCGCAGATACTTACATTCCAGAACTTTTTCCGGTGCAAGCTGTGAGCCGGACTTAAAGATTGTCTTTTGGGGTAAAAAGTAAATTCCATTATCAAAGCGTTTTACTTTACCTGTATCTGTCAACTTCTTGATTTGCTGCCGGACATTTGTGCGGGTCATTCCATCAACTTGAAGGTCTGCAAGGAAAATCGGCTCATTTTCTTTATAGTTATCTAATAGGTATTCATATAAAGTTTCCATACTTTCCTCCTGTCACAACATCGTGTATCGAGTTTTCTATTCTGTTATCATTGTGCCCACTTTTCTCTGAAATATCAAGCCCGCTATTGTAGGCAATTGAAAAAAGGCAGCTTCCTTTTTAGGGAAGCCACCTTTCTCTCATTACGGATTATCAGTTCTTGCGTGTTCGTTCCTGCTGCTGAACCTGCGCATTGTCCTTTCGCGCTCTTTCCGCCTGTTTGATATGCAGGCGATCCAGAACAGACACCCTGCCGCCAATCACTCTGGGCTTCTTAGGCACATTGTTCATGCAGCCGTCTATCATGTTGTAGTTCTGCTCTGTGCCAGACTCCCTTGCTCTTTCTGCCGTGCCATTTTCCAAAAACTTTTCATGGTGAAGCAGCTCCCGGACTTTTCGGACAGTCGCATTGTCAAATCCACTGGCAGTCGATGTTATGAATTTCCCATCCGACTGTACTACAATGCTAGGCAGCAAGTCCGGTTTCTGGTCATTCACCATCAGAACAAAGCGTTGCTCGTCTATGGTTTTCTCATCCGTTACCGTCCACGTTCCTTTCTGCCCCTCAACCTGATAGCCTTCCTCGTTCAGAAGCAGGTACTCGCCATTTGACAACTTCGTGAAAAAACCATTGAACTTGATAAGTTCCTTTGGATTCACATAATAGGACTGCGTTTTGCCGCCAATGGATGTTACGATCACATCACTGACACCGAATTTTCGGACTCTGAATTTATCAGGATTCAGCTTTTCCATGCGTTCCCGAATCTGCACCGGTGTAACGCCTTGAGTCAGAGATGCTTTATAGCCCAGAACATAGTTCTCGCTTGTCACCATAAAGCTGTTTTCAATCTGGTACTCATACGGGCGGCAGCGATAGTCCCGACTCTTTTCCAAATCATTGATCTGGTAAATCATAAAAAGATTAGCACTCATCACGCTTTCTCCTCTTCCGGGGCATCCGGTCTGTACAAATCCAGTTCCAGATTCATGAACTGCTCATCCGGCAGATTCTCCATTTTAGAGATTACCTGCTCCACCAGCAACCTGACTGCCATATCATCTACAACATAAGGAAGAACCGCTTCCAGTTCCTTTTTCGTATCTTCAGCCGTATACTGCTCAAACATTGCCATAACCATCATTTCATCTGCATTAAACTTCATCTTGCTCACAGTTCCATTTCTCCTTTCTTCTTTGCCTTCTTCGGTTTTGCCTGTTCCTGATTGGACTGCAGCTCCTGCGCCTTTTTGCGATTCTTCAACGCTTCACGAACAGACTGCCGGGTGTTGGGGCGTTCCTCCAACTCCTTACTTGCCTGCCGCTTTTCTAAAAGCGTTTTCATATCCGAAATTGCTTTCTGCACCAATGGGCTTTCCCGATAATGCTGGATATGGTTGACGACCTCTGCCTGCACTTCTCCGCCTACCATCAGGTCAAACATTCCCGAATAGATGCTTCCATCCTCAAGAGAAAAGCCAATGCTCTTGATTCCGTTCATCCGCTCTGCCGGAATCTTATCGTAGACTTCCAATGCCTGCTCCAATGTCAGATTGTCATGGAACTCACCCATCACCGGGAACTCCGCACACTCTGCCACATAAAAGCTGATGCTTGCTTCCGGCGCAGGCTTCTCTGCTGCCAGCTTTTCTTTCATTGCTTCTGCCCGCTGTGTTTCTGCGCGGTATGACTGTTCCTGAAGATACTCAGTACTAATCACACCACACTCAGAAACGCTGTGTCCGTGTTCTGCCAGAACTTCTTCCATCACTTCCTGCACGGGTCTGTACTCATCTGTTTCAACAATGCCGCCGTCCATTACCGTAAAGTCCTTATTATATAAGGTATAGTCGTAACCATCCTCGCAAGTCTGAATATGAAAATAGCCGTCCTTGATCTCATACGCAACTTCTACGTCCTGCACTTTCAGGGCTTCTGCCACCAGTGCAACCACATGATTCTGGATGTACGGATTGTTCCAACCGGGACCTTTCTGGTAATCCTCCACGATGGTGTCAATGCCGTTCTTGCACTGCACAATATCCAGACTGCCCGGAAGCGGGTCAGGCGTTTTCTCTACACCAAGGGCTTTCAGATGGAAATTGGGAACCTGCTGATAGCAGGACATTGCATCATCGAGATTCCCGAACTTCTCAATTTGCATCGGATTAGTATGCAAATCCGTCACAACATAGAACTGCTGCACAAACGGCTTTTCCGGCTCCCGCTGCTGCTCAGCCGCAAGTTCTTTGCGGTACATATCCACAAACCCGTTCAGCACAGCCGGGTGACTGCGCACGATCCAGTCGGTGCGGATATTGCTGCCACGCTCTCCCTTGCAGGTTGTGTCTGCCCATTCCTTATTGCTGTGTGAATAGCGTCCGTCGTGATTGTTATAATTCAGCGTGTACGCCAGAATATAGCCCATGCGCTCCATGCCAAACTGCTCAACGACGGACTTCGTAGCGTCATCTGCAAGGTGCATTCCATCGAAGTTGTCTGCAATCGCTTCTTCAATGGCGTTTCTGCAATCTTCATTGAGCTGTCTGGAAATGCGGTACAAATCCACCTCGCCATTCTCTGCTGCATAGCTGAAAGATTCGTAATAGACCGGAACATCCGAATCGTCTGTGCGGCTTTCCTCTGCCACAGGCACAGCCTGTTCTTCTTTTTGGAAAGTCGGATTCTTTTCTGCAAAATACTCCTTTACGGCATCCTGGAAATCCTCATCAAAGCCATTCCACAAATCTTCTGCCACCAGTTTTCCCTGTTCATTGACCGCAACGCAGGCAGCTTCATCCCCGTATTCCTCATGCTCCAGCAGGAAAAATTTCTCGCCGCCGACCTCCGTTTCATCAATCGCATACCATGTGCCAATATGACCCTCGACCGTAATGTTGTAGGAGTCACCATGGATCAGTCCATTACTTTTCTCTTCCTGCTCTTTCATAAACTCCCGGACGGTCAGCAATCCACCCGTGAAGTTCAGACCTTCTTCGCCCAGTTCCAGCCGACCATCTGCACCAAGGTCAAGTTCTTCTGCCATCAGAACGGATGCCGCATGGTTTACAATTACCGTTTTCTCCACCAGAATCGGCTGTCCCGGATCATAGTCCGACCCACGCAGGTCA
>OGMK01000490.1_pt1 | contig 30436 bp, 26 predicted proteins | sample 1573151 | NCBI WGS metagenome assembly OGMK01 (sample SAMEA2581887, study PRJEB24529) | metagenome | biome: Human gut stool | place: China | collected 2011
ACTAGAACCTAAATCTAGCGCGTCTGCCAGTTCCGCCACAGGTGCAAATATTAAACTGAAATATAAATAGTGGTTTTGCGAAGTGATACGCGCGTCTTCCGGTCTGAAATATAGTCGCAATGCGTCGCACATAAATGTACTTCCTTTTGCTCGTTATTTCAGACAGCGCATTGCTCCCTTTATCTGCCACAGGCAGCGGTCGCAAGGCTGCCAATTCCGCCACACCCGCATTTTTAATTTCTGCAAGACCTACCGTTAGATAATACTATAAATATCAGCAAAAGTCAAGTATAAGCAAGCAGTATATTACTACTGCTTGCAGAACACGATTCCGTCTTTTTTACTGATTGACTTGATTTTTGCCAAAGATTCAACTCTTATGCCCATATCACGAACGAGGTTGCCGCCGCCCTGATAAGCTTTTTCGATAACAATTCCCGCACCTGCTGTTTTTGCACCTGCTTTTTCAATCAGCATAAGAAGTGCCGTTAAGGCGCTGCCCTTTGCAAGAAAATCGTCAATGATAAGCACATTGTCTTCTTTGCTCAAAAATTCCTTAGAAACAACTATGTCATAGTCCTTTTTATGAGTGTATGAGTGGACTGTTGCGTTGTATGTATCGGAATAAATATTGATCGTCTTTGTCTTTTTTGCAAAAACAACCGGAACACCAAAATACTGAGCCGCAAGACAGGCAATGCCGATTCCCGACGCTTCGATTGTCAGAATTTTCGTTATATTTTCGTCCTTGAAAAGTCTGTAAAATTCCTTGCCAAGCTCACACACAAAACTGACATCAATCTGATGATTGAGAAAGCTGTCAACCTTTAACACATTGTCGGCACCAATATGTCCGTCTTTAAGAATTCTGTCTTCTAAAAGTTTCATATCAATCTCTTTTCTGAAAAATAAAATAGTAACAAACAATACGATAGATTATACTACAAATATTTGCACATTTCAATTGATTTTTGTGATATTCCATGCCTTATTTTTCTTATTTTCGGAAAATATTAAATTCAGACACAAAAAAGGCAGTCGTGATAAAGCGACTGCCCCTGCGGTTTATACTTCAATATTTTTAATTGAATCAAATTCGTCCATGATTTCTTTTGACGGCTTTTTTGAAAGAAGAGAAACAATAACATTCACAATAAGCGCAAGTCCGAAGCCTACAACAAGTGAATAAAGATTTGTTGCCGCATAAAGCGTCTGACCGTTTACAAGCGGAATATAGTCCCATATGATAACTGTCAGAGCACCTGTTGCCATGCCGCTGATTGCACCCGAAAGTGTTGAGCGTTTCCAGAAAAGTGCCAGCAGAACAACAGGTCCAAATGCCGAACCGAATCCTGCCCATGCATCCGAAACAAGTCCCATAATGCTTGATTTAGGATTAAGTGCAATGAAAAATGCGATTACAGCAACAACTGCAACTGCGATTTTTCCGACCAAAAGCGAACTCTTTTCGCTTGCATTCTTTTTAACAGCACCTTTGTAAAGATCCTCCGAAACAGCCGACGCAGTGACGAGAAGCTGACTGTCTGCTGTTGACATAATTGCGGCAAGGATTCCGCAAAGGAAAATACCGCCGATAAAGATAAGCACACCGTTGCCTGAGAAAAGCTGCTGGATTGTTCTGATGAATACAGATTCGCTTGTTGCATCGTCAAGCTGTGCTGTAAGGTAGCCTCTTGCGATAAGACCGATAAGGCATGACGCAGTAAGTGAAATAATTACCCAAACAACAGCAATTTTTCTTGACTTCTTGATTTCTTCATTGCTCTTTACAGCCATGAATCTGACGAGAATATGCGGCATACCGAAGTAACCGAGTCCCCACGCAAGGTTTGAAATAATCGAAACAGCCGAAACAGGAGTTCCGTCACCGTTTACAAAGAAGTTAAGGAACTGAGCAGGCTGTTCAACACCTTTTGCGGCAAGTGCAGAACTGAAGCTTGTGTCAAATGTGAGAATTGCATATGCAAGCACCGGAACGGTAAGGATTGCAACAATCATCATAAGTCCCTGAATGAGGTCGGTTGTACAAACTGCCTTGAAACCGCCCATGAATGTATATACAAGAATTACTACTGCGGCAACGATAAGACCGATAACATAAACCCGATTGTAGTTTTCGTCACCGCTTGCGCTGTCCGAGAAGAGCGTTGCAAAAAGCTTTGCGCCCGAACTGAATGCCGACGCTGTGTAAACCGTGAAGAAAACTGCGATGATTGATGCCGAAACAATCTTGATTATGTTTTTATGGTCACGGTAGCGATTTTTGAAAAAGCTCGGAATAGTGAGCGAGTTGCCTGCCACAATTGTGTATTTACGAAGTCTTGCCGAAACAATGTACCAGTTGAGAATTGTGCCGATAAGAAGTCCTACGGCGATCCATGCCTCGCCTGTACCGGCAAGGTATACGGCGCCCGGAAGTCCCATCAAAAGCCAACCGCTCATATCAGATGCCTGTGCCGACATTGCGGCTGTCCAACTGCCGAGGTTTCTGCCGCCGAGAAAGTAGTCCTCATTGTTCTTGTTGCCCTTTGAACAAACAAAGCCTATTACGATCATAATAATCATATAAGCTATAAACGCACAAAGAACTATTATGTTGTTTGTTGTCATTATGCCCCTCCTGAAATTAAATTTATAAATCAAATACCTTTTAATTCTACCAAAAATGAATAAATAAATCAAGTGAATTGCAGTATTTAGGACTTTTATGCAGATAATTTGTGCATTTGCAAAAATTCAGGAGTAACATTTTGCACATAATTACGAATAAAATAACTTTTATATGCATTTAAAGGGGGATTTTGTGTTGATTTGAAGAATCAAAAGTATTATAATTACATTGATTGCAAATTGACTGTAAAAGGTATGTGGAGAGATAAAAATGAATATGGTAAAAAGAACTTGGGCTGAAATTTCACTTAATGCAATTGAGCATAATTATAATGTAATAAGAAATAAGGTTGCAGACGATACAAAGGTCTGTTGTGTTATAAAGGCTGACGGCTACGGCCACGGTGCAGTTGAGCTTTCACAGATTTATGAAAAACTTGGAGCAGATTTTTTTGCTGTTTCAAATATTGACGAGGGTATAGAAATCAGAAAGAGCGGTTCAAAACTCCCTATTGTGATTCTTGGCTACACTCCCGTTTCAGAGGCTGAAAATCTTGCTGAATATGATATTTCTCAGGCTGTTTTTTCACTTGAGTATGCAAAGGAGCTTTCCGAAAAATGTGTTGAAGAGGATTGTATCTGCAAAATGCACATCAAGGTTGACTCGGGAATGTCAAGAATCGGCTTTATGTGTCAGGAATTTCCACGGGATGAATATTCTATTGAAGAAATTTGCGAGGCTTGTTGCCTTCCGAATCTTGAGGTTGAGGGGCTTTTTACTCATTTTTGTGTGTCTGATGAAGATGCCGAGGGCAGAGAGTTCACAAACAAGCAGTATGAAAACTTTATTCATGTGCGTGACAGCCTTAAAAAGCGAGGCGTTGATATCAGTGTTGTTCATTGCTCAAACAGCGGCGCAATTGAAGATTACCCCGAAACCTGTTGCGATATGGTAAGGGCAGGTATTATTCTCTACGGACTTGCTCCGTCATCAAAGCTTGCCGACAGACTTGACCTTGTTCCTGCAATGACTCTTAAAACAGTTGTCGCTTTTGTAAAAGAGGTTCAAAAGGGTGCAACAATTTCCTACGGCAGAACTTTTACAGCCGACAGAAAGATGAAAATTGCAACCGTCCCTATCGGATACGCTGACGGATTCATCAGACAGAATGCAAAAGACGGCTATATGACGGTGAACGGAAAGAAAGCGAAAATTGTGGGCAGAATATGTATGGATCAGACAATGCTTGATGTTACCGATATTGAAGATATCAAGACAGGTGACGAGGTTGTCGTATTCGGTACAGGCGAAAACGGTGAGCCTACTGCAGATTCACTTGCCGAAAATACAGGAACTATAAACTACGAAACCGTCTGTCTTGTCGGAAAGCGTGTTCCGAGAATTTACATTAAAGACGGAAAAATTGAGAATGTGATGTATAAATTATGAGATTACTTGCTGTTGACGGAAACAGTATTGTAAACCGTGCGTTTTACGGAATAAGACCGCTTACTACAAAGGACGGTCAGTTTACAAACGCAATTTACGGATTTCTTACAATGCTGTACAAAATTAAAAATGAAGAAAATCCCGACGCCGTGGCGATTGCCTTTGACCTGAAAACACCTACCTTCAGACACAAGGCTTATGCAGGCTACAAGGCAACACGAAAAGGTATGCCGGAGGAGCTTGCGTCACAAATGGAACCGCTGAAAAAGCTTCTTAGCCTTTTAGGCTACAGGCTTGTTACCTGTGAGGGCTTTGAGGCTGACGATATTCTCGGTACGCTCGCCAAGGCTTGTGAAGAAAACGGAAACGAGTGCGTTATTGCAACAGGTGATCGTGACAGCCTTCAGCTTGTGTCGGACAAAACAAGCGTTCATCTTTGCTCAAACAAACAGGATATACTCTACACTCCCGAAAAGATTCTTGAAACTTACGGTGTAACTCCAAAGGAGCTTATAGAAATCAAGGCGATTCAGGGCGATACTTCGGATAATATTCCCGGTGTTGCGGGAATAGGTCCAAAGGGTGCAGGCGACCTCATTCAAAGATACCACACGGTTGAGTATATCTATGACCATCTTGATGAACTTGAAATCAAGGACGGTGTGCGTAAAAAGCTGACTGCGTCAAAGGAAAATGCAATTCTCAGCCGTATGCTCGGTGAAATAAACTGCAACGCTCCTGTTGACACAAATGTCGAAAATTATGTTGTAGATATGAAAGATGCCGATGAATGTGCCGGATTTATGGCAAAACTTGAACTGTTTTCTTTAATAGAAAAATACGGCATCAAGGCTGACAAAAATACAAAGCCCGAAAAGGTTGAGAAAAATTCGCTTGAGGTTGTGTCTGATTTTGACGAAAATGAACTTTTAAAAAATGTTAAGTCAGAGAAAAAGCTCTATCTCAACTTTGAAACAGAGAATAAAGAATTAAAATCCTTTGCCGTACTTTTTGACGGCAAGGTGTATATAAGCACGGACGAAGAACTTTTTGTTAAGTTTATTGCCGACAGTGAACTTGAAAAGTACACAAGAAACATCAAAACGCTCTACGCTTATGCCGATGAGAAAAATATTGATGTTGAAAATATTGTGTTTGATATTGAGCTTGCCGCATACCTGATTGAACCGTCGTCAAAGGATTATTCGGACAAAAATCTTTGTGCCTCTTACGAAATCGCTCTGCCAGTCTGCGCTGATGAGCAGAATGAAAAATACGAGGCATTTGCCTGTTACGCAGAATTGTGCGAAAAACTCGGAGATAAAATCAAGGCTCACGGTCAGGAAAAGTTGTTGAGTGAAATTGAAATTCCGCTTGCAAAGGTGCTTGCAAGAATGGAAAATATCGGTGTCTGTGTTGACCGACAGGGCATTGAAAGCTACGGCGAAATGCTTTCTGCACAGATTAAGGAGCTTGAAACCGCAATTTACGAAAGTGCAGGCTGTGAGTTTAACATCAATTCTCCGAAACAGCTTGGTGTAGTTTTATTTGAAAACCTCGGACTCCCTTGCAAAAAGAAAACGAAGAGCGGTTACAGCACAAATGCAGAGGTGCTTGAAAGCCTGAGGTATGAACATCCCGTTGTTGAAATGGTGCTGAGATACAGAACGCTCTCAAAGCTGAATTCAACCTACTGCGAGGGACTTTTAAAGGTCATTGCAGATGACGGCAGAATCCATTCAAACTTCAATCAGACCGAAACAAGAACAGGCAGAATCAGCTCAACAGAGCCGAATCTTCAGAATATCCCCGTAAGAACCGAGCTTGGCAGAGAGATGAGAAAGTTTTTCTGTGCAAGAGAGGGCTGGGCGCTTGTTGACGCCGACTATTCGCAGATTGAACTCCGTGTGCTTGCCCATATTTCGGGTGACAAAAATATGATTAAAGCGTTCCGAGATAACGAAGATATCCACGCAATCACAGCGTCACAGGTGTTCAATATGCCGCTTGATATGGTAACTCCGATTATGAGAAGTCGTGCAAAGGCGGTTAACTTCGGTATTGTTTACGGAATCGGCGCATTTTCACTTGCAAAGGATATCGGTGTTTCAAATAAAGAGGCAAAGCACTACATTGACAGCTATCTTGCCCATTACAGCGGTGTTGACAGCTATATGAAAAATGTTGTTGAAAAGGCAAACGCTGACGGCTATGTTGAAACGATGTTCGGCAGAAGAAGAAATCTTCCCGAACTCACCTCGAGCAAGCATATGATCCGTGCATTCGGCGAAAGAGTTGCAAGAAATATGCCTATTCAAGGCACAGCCGCAGACATTATCAAAATTGCAATGATTAAGGTTGACGAGCGAATGAAAGCCGAAAATCTCCGTGCAAGGCTTGTGCTGCAGGTTCACGACGAACTTATTGTCGAAGCTCCGCAGGATGAGAGCATGAGAGTTGCACTCATTGTTCAGGAAGAAATGGAAAACGCAGTTAAAATGAGCGTTCCGCTCACAGCCGATGCGGCAATCGGAAGGACTTGGTATGATGCAAAAGGATAACAGAACGATTGCCTTTGTATGCACGGGCAACACCTGTCGCAGTCCCATGGCAGAGGCAATTTTTAATGATATGGCAGAGAAAAACGGTGTTTGCGTCAGGGCGGAAAGCTTTGGCATTGCGACCTCAACGGGACTTCCCGTGTCGGAAAATTCCGTGATTGCCTGTAAGGAAATCGGAATTGACCTTTCGGGCAAAGCATCAACAGCCGTAGCTGATGCCGGCATTGAAAAATACGAAAAATTTTACTGTATGTCGCAAAGTCACGCAAAAATGTTGATGCAGTTTTTTCTTGTACCGCCCGAAAAAATCGCCGTTCTCGGTATAAGCGATCCCTACGGCGGCGACATTGATGTGTACAGACATTGCCGTGATGAAATTGTTAATTCTGTAAAGGAAATATTAAAAGCGTATGAAAATTGACAGAATGACCGAAAATCAGCTTGAGGCGGTTGCACAGCTTGAACAGCGGTGTTTTTCGCATCCGTGGTCGTTTAACAGCCTTGAAGAAGAACTGAACAACGAAACCTCGCTGTTTTTTACCGCAACGGAAGACAATGCCGTTGTCGGATATATAGGAATGAGCGTTGTTGTTGACGAGGGTTACATTTTCAATGTTGCCGTTGACGGTACACACAGAAATCGGGGAATAGGTTCGGCGCTTGTTGAAACGCTTGTGACCTATGCCAAGAAAAATAACCTTTGCTTTCTCACTCTTGAGGTTCGTGAAAGTAACGGGAACGCCCGTTCTCTCTATGAAAAATTCGGATTCATCAAGGTGGGAGAGAGGAAAAATTACTACTCCTCTCCAACCGAAAACGCTGTTTTAATGACACGCTGTTTTTGACATATATATGTAATAAAACATTATATTAACGATATTACGGAACTTCATCATAAATGTTTCGTAGTGAAAGGAAAATTATGAAGATACTCGCAATAGAATCGTCCTGTGATGAAACTGCGGCAGCGGTTGTTGAGGACGGCAGAAACATAATCTCCTCGGTGGTTGCTTCTCAGGTTGAGGAACACAAGCTTTACGGCGGTGTTGTTCCCGAAATCGCATCACGCCGTCACGCAGAGGCAATTGTTCCTGTTGTAAGACAGGCTCTTGAAGATGCAGACTGCAGGCTTTCCGACATTGACGCAATCGGCGTTACATATGCCCCCGGACTTATCGGAGCGTTGCTTGTGGGAGTGAATTTTGCAAAAGGACTTTCACTTGCAACAGGAATTCCGCTTGTGCCTGTTCACCATCTGCGTTCACACATTGCGTCAAATTATATTTCAAATAATGAATTAAAACCGCCGTTCCTTTGCCTGGTTGTGTCAGGCGGTCACAGCCATATTGTTATGGTTGAGGACTACACAAAGATGAAAATTATCGGCAAAACCCGTGATGATGCCGCGGGCGAGGCTTTTGACAAAGCCGCAAGGACAATGGGAATGCCGTATCCGGGCGGAATTGAAATGGACAGAGTTGCGGAAAACGGCAATCCGTTTGCATTCAAGCTCCCTCGTCCCGCAGTTCACGATGCGCCGTATGATTTCAGCTTTTCGGGACTTAAAACAGCCGTAATCAACCTCATTCACAATTCGGCACAAAAGGGTGTTGAGCTTAACAAAGCCGATGTCTGCGCGTCATTCCGCTATGCCGTTGTTGATTGCCTTGTTACAAACTTTATCAAGGCGGCTGAAGACTTGAAACAGAAAAAGCTTGTAATCGCAGGCGGTGTTTCGGCAAATTCACTTCTCAGAAGAACCCTTGCAGAAGAGTGTAAAAAGCGTGATTGGGAAATGTATATGCCCGAAAAATCTCTTTGCGGTGACAATGCCGCCATGGTCGGTTCACAGGGATATTACGAGTTTCTCAGCGGCAATATTGCAGGCACGGACCTCAATGCTTTTGCTACAATGAGCATTGAAAAAGGCTGATTTATACGCAAATAATCACTAAAACACTTGCTATTTTATCAAAAATATACTAAAATAGTGTTAATAAACCGAAAGGACGATTTAAAATGAGCAATCCTATTGTTACTTTTGAAATGGAAAACGGAAAAACAATCAAAGCGGAGCTTTATCCCGAAATTGCTCCGAATACTGTAAATAATTTTCTCAGCCTTGTAAACAAGGGTTACTATGACGGCCTCACATTTCACCGTGTAATCTACGGTTTCATGATTCAGGGCGGTTGCCCCGAAGGCACTGGTATGGGCGGTCCCGGATATTCAATCAAGGGCGAATTTGCCGTGAACGGCTTTGAAAACAATCTCAAGCACACAGAGGGTGTTCTCTCAATGGCTCGTTCAATGATGCCCGACTCAGCAGGCTCACAGTTCTTCATTATGCACAAAAACGCTCCGCACCTTGACGGTCAGTATGCCGCATTCGGCAAGGTAATTGAGGGTATGGATGTTGTCAATGAAATCGCAGAGTGTGACACAGACTATTCCGACAAGCCTCTTGATCCTCAGATTATGGCAAAGGTTACAGCCGAAACCTTTGGTGTTGACTATCCTGAGCCTGAAAAATGCTGATTGTTAAGAAAGGAATTTTAAAATGAATGTTTTGCTTGCAGGCGGCGCCGGATATATCGGCTCGCACACTTGTGTTGAACTCATCAACGCAGGTCACGATGTTGTAATTGCAGATAATTTTTCAAACAGCTGTCCCGTAGCGGTTGAAAGAGTTGAAGAGCTGACAGGCAGAAAAATTCCGCTCTATGAGGCCGATGTATGTGACAGAGATGCCGTTGAAAAGATTTTTTCGGAGAATAAGATTGATGCGGTAATTCACTTTGCAGGTCTTAAAGCAGTAGGTGAAAGCTGTGAGAAGCCTGTTGAATATTACCGTAACAACATTGATTCAACGCTCACATTGCTTGAAGTGATGAAAAAACACGGTGTAAATAACTTTATTTTCAGCTCAAGTGCCACGGTTTACGGTACTCCGGAAACTGTTCCGCTTGTTGAAACAATGCCAAAGGGTTCTCCTACAAATCCGTATGGCTGGACAAAGTTTATGATGGAACAAATTCTTACAGACACCGCAAACGCAAATCCCGATATGTCTGTTGTTCTTCTTCGTTACTTTAACCCAATCGGCGCTCACGAAAGCGGCAGAATCGGTGAAGATCCTAACGGAATCCCGAACAACCTTATGCCGTACATAACACAGGTTGCCGCCGGCAGACTCAAGTGTCTCGGTGTTTTCGGCAACGATTATCCTACGCATGACGGCACGGGAGTGCGTGACTATATCCATGTTGTTGATCTTGCAAAAGGTCATGTAAAGGCTATTGAATATTCCGCAGAGCACAAGGGAACCGAGATTTTTAATCTCGGAACAGGTGTGGGCTACAGCGTTCTTGATATTGTAAAGGCTTTTGAAAAGGCAAATTCGATTGAAATTCCTTATGTTATAAAGCCACGCCGAGCAGGCGACATTGCAGAATGCTTTGCCGACGCAACAAAAGCAAAAAAAATACTTGGATGGATTGCCGAGAAAAATCTTGAGGATATGTGCCGTGACAGTTGGAACTGGCAATCTCACAATGTGAATGGTTACAAATAACAAATAAATGATATTTTATTTGTGCATTCCTACAAAAAAACAATATTTTGTCAAATAATCAGCCGGCAAGAGTTTTTAGCATTGACTTTTGGTGGTTGGTTGTTGTATAATTAAACTGCTTATAGAAGCATTATCACATAAGGAGGAAAAGAAAATGTTCAAAAAAGCACTTAGCCTTTTACTGTCTATGATGCTTGTTGTGACATCACTCGTTGCAACTGTAGTGAGCGTTTCTGCTGCCGGCGATTCATATTTCGTATCCGGTTGTGAAGAACTCACAGGTTACAAGTGGGCTGAGACTGAAGCAACTTGCGGAGATAATGTAATGACAGAAAACGGCGACGGTAACTACGAAAAAGTATTTACCAACGTAGCAGTCGGCAACGGCTACCAGTTCAAGGTCGTTAAAAACGATTCAGAGTGGATTGGTGTAGGCGATACCGGCAATGACAACTTCACATTCAATGTAACAAAGGAATGTGATGTAACAGTAACTTACAACCCTACAACAAATGAAATCACTGCAACAGGTGAAGGTGTTGTAATTCCGAAAGAACTTGTTGTTGACCACATTACAGTCGTTGGTAACGGTGAAGATGCATGGCTCAACGGTAAGGACTGGAAGGTAGATGCTGAAGCTAACTACATGACAGAAACATCTGAGGGTTCAAAGGTTTACCAGATTAAGTTTGAGAGCCTTGACGCTTATGAGAACTATCAGTTCAAGTTTGCTGCCAACGGTTCATGGGCAGATAACTGGGGCCTTCCTGAGCAGGGCACAGCTCCTCTCAATGAGTGGTTTGACCTTACATACAACGGTCAGAACATGATCATTGATACAGATGCAGCTGGTTACGAAGACGGTTATGACATCGTTCTTACACTTGACCTTTCAAACTTTAACTATGCTACAAAGCAGGGTGCAAAGGGTAAGGTTGACATCGTTACTGATGCAGAGCCTACAACAGTAGCAGAGCCTACAACAGTAGAGCCTACAACAGTAGCAGAGCCTACAACAGCAGAGCCTACAACAGTAGCAGAGCCTACAACAGTAGAGCCTACAACTGCAGCTCCTGCAAAGGGTCTCACAGTTACAGCTACTTCAAACCTCTTCGCTGAGAAGAAGGTTACTCTCAGCGCAGATCAGAAGACTGTAAGGGTTACATACATGTTCCAGACCAAGGACAGAGATGGTATGTTGAACTTCCAGTATAAAATGAACTATGATCCTACTGTTCTCAAGGTCTCAGCTAACACAAGAAAGAGTACTTCATTCGAATATCCAAATTTCGAATTCAACAAAAATGTAGCTCCTGGTTTACTTATGGGTATAGGAAGTGACACAAGTCTCTATTTTTCGTCAGAAAAAGAAATAGTATTTTCTTCTGTTGAATTCGATGTGATCAATCCCGAGGCTGTAGCAACTACTGTTGACCTTGATGTAGAGTATCTTACTATTTCAAATCAAGACCCTGTATCAGAGTTGGAAATCCCTAGTGATGAAGTAGTGCTCTTAGACAAATCTGTATTAAATCAGGATGCAGTTGATAAGTATGTCGCAGTTGCTAAAACTGTAACAGATCCCGATGGTTCAGAAGAGCCTACAACAGAAGAGCCTACAACAGCTCCTGCTGCCGATACTACATATGTAGTTGCCGGTACAGAAAATCTTACAGGTTATGAATGGCAGGGTTCTCCTGCACTCGCTCCCGAAAATGTTATGACAGCTGACGGCAGCGTGTTCACAAAGACATTCTCTGCTGTTCCTGCAGGTAAAAACTATCAGCTCAAGGTTGTTGCAAACACAGGCGACGAGCAGAAGTGGATCGGTCTTGACGGTACAGATAACAATGTAACTTTCGATGTAGAAACAGCTTGTGATGTTACTGTAACATTCGATCCTGCTACAAACAAGATTACTGTAACAGGTGACGGCGTTAAAATGGTAACAGATCTTGATGTTAACAGCATTACAGTTGTTGGTAACGGTGAAGACAACTGGCTCAACGGTGTAGCATGGGGTGTTGACGCTGAAGTTAACCACATGACTCAGGTTTCTGACAAGGTATATCAGATTAAGTATGAAAATATTGAATCTGCAGATGATGCTTATCAGTTCAAGTTTGCTGTAAACGATGATTGGGCAGCTAACTGGGGTCTTCCCGAGCAGAGCGCAGCTCCTATAGGCGAAGAATTTGACCTTACATTCAATGGTGAGAACATGCTTCTTAACACAGTTTCTGCAGGTTTTGAAGAAGATTCACTCGTTGATGTAACAATCACACTCGACATTTCTAAATTTGATTATTCAACACGTTCAGGCGCTAAGGCTACTGTTAAGGTTGAGCCTTCAACTCCTGCAGCAAAGAATTTAACAATCAACGCTACATCTAATATTTGCCAGGCTACAGGTTCAGGCACATTTAATGTAGGCGACAAGGTATCAGTTTACTATCTCCTTGACACTAAGGACGCACAGCTTGAAGAAGTACAGTGGGCTCTTACATATGATAAGAACCTCCTTACACTTGATTCACTTACAATGCCTGAAATCGCTGACGGCATGGTAAATATGAATGATGTTTCAGGCAATGCTTCAAACCTTGCACTTTATGATTTTGCAGGCGGCAAGAAGCTTGTTGAGGCTGTGTTCACAGTTAACGGTACAGGTACAACAAATGTTGACCTCAATGTAGTTGATCTTACACTTGGTAAGCTCAATCCTGAGACAGGCAAAGTTGATGCTAATTCAGAATATGCAGCAGTAGTTAACGGCGACATGGCTAATGATCTCTTTGATAACATTAACTCAGACGCTAAGGTTGAGGCATATGTTGAGCCTACAACAACAGAGCCTGCTACAGAGCCTACAACAGTAGAGCCTACAACAACAGAGCCTGCTACAGAGCCTACAACAGTAGAGCCTACTACAACAGAGCCTGCTACAGAGCCTACAGATGCTCCTTCAACAGAGCCTACAACAACAGAGCCTGCAACAACAGAGCCTGCAACAGTGCCTACAGACGCTCCTGCAACAGAGCCTACAACAGAGCCTACAACAGATGCACCGGCTACAGTAGCTCCTACTACACCTGATGCTACATCTGCTACACAGGCTGCAACAAAGGGTCAGTCAACAGCTGACACAGCTACTCCTGATACACCGGCTAACGGCACAAGCAGCAACGCAGTACAGACAGGTAATGCTTCTATGGCAGTAGTTATCCTCTTAGCTCTTGTTTCTGCAACAGGTGTTGTTTACTTCACAAGAAAGAGATTCAATAAGTAATTGAATTTCCTATTGTAAGACTGTTAACGGCGTTGACAGATTAAAAAAATAATTTTTCGCCTCTCGGTTTTCCGAGGGGCGTTTTTTATATCGTAAAATTGTGAAAATCAGTTTGAATTATAATTTCTAAAATATCATTTCTTTAAATGTGAATCTGCAATTAATTTATTTTCACATAAATTTCACCGAGAATTGTTAATTTTTTCATTGAAATTTTAGTCTTAATGATATATAATAGGGATATCAAACTAAAGGAATGAAAAAAATGTCTAAAAAAATCAAAAATATGCTTTCAATTCTCTTCGTGGCTGTACTTACCGTGTCAGCATTCTGTATTCCTGCAAGTGCTGCCGAGGATGACCTTACAATCAGCGTTTCATCAGATGAAAAGGATTCCGTAACAGCTAAAGTCGGCGATACGGTTAAGTATGCTATTTATATGACCGATACAAAAGAAGAAGTAATCGGAGCCGCAATGAGTTTCTTTTACAACGATGAATATTTGAAGTTGAATGCCGATTCAATAAACTGTGAAAGCTTTAAAAATGCGATTGGTAACCCTAAACTTAAGAATTTTTACACCTTTACATGGACAGATGTTCAGAATCCCGTAAAGCTTAACGGTGACAAGGCTCTTGTTTCTGCTGAATACAAGGTACTAAAGGGAGGCAAAACCGATCTTTCATATTTCATCTCGGATATGTACGGCGATGATATGACATATCTCAAATCGTATAAAATCACCTGCAAGCTTTGGGTGAACGGTAAAGAGGTAGAGGATAATGCCGTTCCGATAGTAAATGATGATACGGCAAATTCCGAAAAAATTCAGGGCGATTTTGTAAACTACATTGACGGAATGGGCGAGGAAAACTCACCTAACAAAGACGACCATAAGTCGGTCGTTGTTGAGAAAAAGTACATCTCAACTCAGCAGAATAGTCAGGTTGTAGATGTTACAAAGGTTGTTGAGAGCTCTGCAAACGGTTCGGGTTCAAACACGACATTAATTATTATAATTGCAATTGTTGTTGTTTTGATTGCCGCAGGTGCAATTATTTTCGTAAAGAAAAAGGACGAAAAAAAGAAAAAATCTGCTGACATTAACGGAATGTCGGACGACGCAGATGCGGATAAATAAAACAGATAAATATCTTTTATAGGAAAATTTTTTATAATACAAGCTAAATACACAAAATTGCGATTACAATTTTGTGTATTTTTTTGTTTTAAGCTTTTTGAAAAAGATTGCAATTTTGAAAATTTTGTTATATAATGATTCCATACCGATAGAAATCGGAAATTTTTTTGGAGGAGATTCAAATGTCAAAAAAACTTATCAGTATCATAGTGTCATGCGCTCTCGTTCTTTCACTTGCTCTTGTAGGTGTGATCGGCGTTTCCGCAGCTATTGATACAAATGGTCGTTATGTCCCAAGTGAGGGCGTAAAAGAAACACACAAAGTTTACTTCCTTATGCCTGAGTCATGGAAGAGTGAAAAGTACAATGCTAATGATGCAGGTGCATACTGGTGGAACGGTTCAGATCCATGCGGTTCTCTTGACGGTACAACAGTAGGTCCTGCTTGGCCGGGTTATAAGATGCAGGTTGAAAATGCTGAAAATAACATCTTCTATCTTGACCTTCCTACAGATGTTCCTAATATTGATTTCAACAACTACCTTAACGGCGGTGAAAGGACAGTAGACGACAAAACAGGTAAAGTAACTTTCCAGTTCGGTGAGGAACAGTTTAAGGCTGCTAAGCAGACTGTTGATGTTCTTTGTCAGTACTATTCGGAAGGCGACAATGATTATTATGACAATTTGCTTGACGGTGAATTCTGGGCAAAGGCTCAGGAAGCACTTGACGGTAATGACAAGACATTCTTCGGTAATTTTGCTGACAACTTCTTTGAGGATCCTGAGTGGGGTATCTCAATGAGATTGAATGACATGATTTATGTTACAGACCCTAACAACACTTCTGTAAGCGTCACAGGTAAGGAAACATATGCCGGTGAGTTCTACTTCTACTATGGTCTTAACGAAGAAACAGGCAAGTACGAGTACGGTTCACTTCCTAACTATGATATGGCTAAGGAAGCAGGTCTTGTTAAGACAGTAGATAAGAATGTTGCACCTGCTACACCTGATGAACCTACAACAACAACTCCGTCAGGTGACAACAAGACAGATCCTACAAAGAACACAGTTCCTACTGCAGGTCAGAACCCAACATCTTCTGCAAACGCAGTTTCAACTGCTGACACAGCAAAGAGCACAGACAACGGAACAGTTCAGACAGGTGCTACAACAGCAGCTGCAGTTCTCGCAGTTCTCCTCGTTGCAGGCGGTGCAGTTCTTTACACACGCAAGAGATTTGAATAATCTTAAATAATTATACATAATTATTTGATGCCCTCCGCTTTGGAGGGCATTTTTGCTTTTGTTGCAGGTAAAATTTGCAGTTTTTTTGCATTGATTTTGTTCGGAAAAGACCTAATAAAGAAATCTTATAAAACAGTACAGTGATTTTTGGTGATTATTACAATAGGTTTCAGACTCCAAAATGCCCTGTAACACTTGATTTTTTCTGAGTTTTATACTATAATAGTCATGCTGATACAAGTATGGTGTCGGAAAATCATAAGGAGGAAATACAAATGTCCAAAAAAGTTATCAGTCTTTTATTGGCTGTTATGCTCACAGCGGCAATGATAGTGGTTGCTGCAATAAGCGTTTCTGCCGATACGGACGATGAAGGCAGTTATGTGCCTTCTGAGGGCACTGAAACCTACCATATATATTTCTGTAAGCCTGATGACTGGGAAAACAAATATACATCTGATGCAGGTGTTTATTGGGAAAACGGTTCGGATACTCCTTCAGCGTGGCCGGGTTATTCCGCTCGCAATGCTGATATCAAAAATATTTACTGTTCTGATGTACCGACCGATGTTGATAAAGTAATCTGGAACAACGCTCTTAACGGTACAGACGATCCGACAAATCCTGAATATAAACTTGCTTATCGAACAACCGATATTAATTTTAAAGGTTATGAAAAAGGCGAGTCTGATTATTATCCCGACGGTGTTGAAAGCTTTGACAATATGATTTATATTATCAATCCTGAATTTACTTCCGAGAATGATAAGAATGAATTGATTTTTACCGGTGAGTGGTTCTACTACTACGGTAACGGTGAATACGGCAATGCTCCTAAAAAGGCAGACCTCAAGGTCGGCGATTATTACGGCAAAGACGGTGTGTTCCCGACAGAGTACAATCCATCGGGTGAGGAAACAACAGCCGAATCAACAACAGAGGTTGTAACAGAATCGGAAACAACCGAGTCTGCAACTGATGCCCCCGTTGCAACAGAGGGTACAACATCGTCTGCTGAATCTTCGCTTGCTCTTACAGTAAATGCAACATCAAATTACTTCCCAATGGCAAGTGCAAAGTATAATGCAGTTACAAATCAGGTAACGGTTACATATAATATGCAGTCTCCAAAGAATGTGCTTGACACGCAGTGGCACATTTCTTATGACCCTTCAATCCTTTCGGTTGCTGATGTGAATACTGCTAAGTCGGTTTGCCCGACAATGGACGGCAGAGGTGTATATGTAAACTTCAAGAATAAGTCGGAAGGCGTTGGTTATGTAAAATTCGGTGCAAGTAATCTCGGTCTTTATGACTTTAGCGAAAAGACGCTTTTTGCAACAGTTGTTTTTGATGTTAAAGACATTTCAAAGGTTGCACCGGTTTCGACGACGGTTGACCTTGTTGTTGAGGTGCTTCGTGTTTCGGAAGTAAATCCGGACACAGAAATGACTGACGGTTCAAAAGAAGTTATTCTCGTTGATAAAGAAGTAGTTAAGAAAGATCCTGTTGCTGTGGCAGCAAAAAATGGTCTTTCAACTGAGCTTACTCCTTCAACCTATGCAGAACCGACAACAGCCGAGCCTTCAACCGCAGAGTCATCTACTGAGGCTACTAAGGCTACAGAGGAAACGCAGGAATCAACTAAGGTTACAATTGCTTCTGTAACTTCACAGGATGCAACATCTGTAACACAGCCTGTAACAAAGAAAATCAGCTCAACATCCGACACTCCGGATACATCTGACAACGGCAACAATAACAATGCAAATGCTGCTGTTCAGACAGGTGAAGCTCCTCTGGCTGTTGTAATTCTTACACTTCTCATCGGCTCAACTTGTGTAATGTTCGTTCTTCGTAAGAAAGAAGAAATCCTTTAACGGCTGATAAAGACTAATAATCAAGAGGGCTGACCAAACAAAGGTCAGCCCTCTTTCTGTGCTGTGATTGATGTTTAAAATTTTGATAAAAATACAAAAAAACAGCTCCACCTTAAATAGTGGAGCTGTTTCGTAATCTGTAAAATCAGTTAGCTCTGGTAACCTTACCTGAACGCAAACAACGGGTGCAAGCATATACACGCTTTGGTGAACCGTCAACAATAGCCTTAACACGCTGTACGTTGGGCTTCCATGTTCTGTTTGATCTTCTGTGTGAGTGAGATACCTTAATACCGAACTTTACATCCTTACCGCAGAATTCACATTTTGCCATGCGTCTGCACCTCCTTAAAGAAAACTAATTCTATTTCTAACTTTGTTATAATAACAGAAAATGAGAGAAAATGCAAGTGTTTTTTGAAAATTTCTTAACTTGTTTTTTGCTCTTGTAATTTTTGACGATATATTATATAATTAGGAATAAATATAGTTACACGATTGTTACCTAAAAATTCAGATTTCAGGAGGCTCTTATGCTCTCATTATTACTTAACGGCATTAGAAACGGCAACCTTGATTTCGGCTCGGTAATTGCCGAAATATTGGCTGTACTCGTTATTATATTTTTAATTCTCCCGTTCCATGAATGGGCGCACGCTTTTACTGCGTCACTTCTCGGTGATAAGGCGGTAAAGGGCAGAGGCAGACTTTCGATTAATCCGCTCAGCCACATTGATCCTATGGGTGCTTTGTGTATGCTCTTGTTCGGATTCGGTTGGGCAAAGCCTGTTCCGATTGATCCGAGGAATTTTAAAAATCCAAAGGTCGGTATGGCAATCACCGCAATTATGGGACCGATTGCAAATATCGTTGCAGCTTTTGTCGGACTTCTCATTTATTATCCGATTATCCTTTTTACGGGTGCTTTTCCGCTTTCAACAATCGGAGGATATGTTGTTCAATTCTTGAGCTTCTACATTTCGTGCAATGTCGGACTTGCTGTGTTCAACCTTATCCCGATTCCGCCTCTTGACGGTTCAAAGGTTCTGTTCGTATTTTTACCCGACAAGGCTGTTGAGTTTTTTTACAGATATCAGATGTATTTCTTCATCGGTCTTTTTGTTCTCTTATATGTCGGAATTCTCAACACTCCGATTAACTGGCTCAGCAATCAGATTCTTGACTTCATCAGCTGGCTTGCAAGCCTGCCGTATATGCCGTTTGTCGGTTGATTTCAAAATCATTCGTAACATCAAATCATAACTGAAACTTATTTATGGAAACACAACAACTTCAATATAAGCTGTCGGCATTTGAAGGTCCTCTTGACCTTTTGCTGACGCTGATTTCTAAAAACAAAATAGATATTTACGACATCAGCATTTCCGAATTGCTCGACCAGTACATGGAGCAGATTAATATGATGCAGGAAAATCAGATGGATATTGCATCGGAATTTCTGACAATGGCGTCAAGGCTTGTTTATATCAAGTCTGTAATGCTCCTGCCAAAATATGAGGAAGAGGCTGAAGAACTCAAGAAAGAACTTTCGGGACAGCTTCTTGAATATGCCGTTTGCCGTGAAATGGCGGCAAAACTCGGCGATATTTATGACTTTGACAGCTTTTACCGAGATGCATCTCCTGTTGAATTTGACCTGACATATAACCGAATTCATCCTAGTGAGGATATCGCAAAGGCATATGTCAGCGCAGTCGGACGGGGCAAGCGTAAGCTTCCGCCGTCAAAAGACGCATTTTCGGGCATTGTGTCGCATAAAATCGTGTCGGTAAACAGTAAGATTATCCATCTTATGAGAAGGCTTTGGCACGGCAAAAGACTTGAATATCACGAAATTTTTGAGGTGTGCGAGGGCAAAAGCGACCTTGTGGCAACATTTCTTGCAACGCTGGAGCTGGTAAAGGGCAAGCGTATCAGAATTGAGGGCAGCGGTGAAAATGCCGTTGTCCATATGATTGAGGATAAAAACGCAATGCCTTTGCCACAGGTTGACGAGGACGAAAGCAATGAAAATGAGGAGGTGCAGTAATGGCTGTTGAAAATATTCGCGGTGCGATTGAGGCAATTTTGTTTGCAAACGGTGCGTCGGTTGAATTTTCCCGAATAGCGCAGGCACTTGAAATTTCCGAAAAAAAGGTTAAAGAGCATATTTCTGCACTGATTGATGATTATGAGGCGTCAGGACGGGGCATAACTATAATATTGCTTGACAATTCCTGTCAGATGGTTTCAAAAAAGGAATTTGCTCCGCAGATTCGTACCGTTATGGATTTGAGAAGAAACACCCCGCTTTCACAGGCGGCTCTTGAGGTTCTTGCAGTTGTTGCGTACAATCAGCCTGTTACAAAGGCTTTTGTCGAGCAGGTGCGTGGTGTTGACTGCAGTGGTGTAATCGGTAGCTTGACAACAAAGGGACTTGTTGAAGAAAAGGGCAGACTTGAGCTACCCGGCAGACCGTTGCTTTACGGCACAACCGAAAACTTTTTGCGTTGCTTTAACATTTCAAGTCTTGACGAACTTCCTCCGCTCCCCGAGAATGATGAGGACAAGGAGTCCGAAGAAAACGGTGAAGAACAGGAAAAGACTGAAAACGGCAATGAGCAGATTGATTTGCTTGCCGATCAGCCTGTTGACAGGCAGTAAAATTTAGGGGGAATTCCCTTTGCTTTGGCTATATATCCTACTCGGAATTGTGCTGTTTATTGCGCTTGTGATGTTTATTCCGATTACCTTGCGTGCATCATATAAAGAGGAGTTTTGGTGTGCCGTGTATATCGGATTTGTAAAGCTTCAACTTGTGCCGGCAAAACCCAAAAAGGAAAAGAAGAAGAAAAAAGCAAAAAAACAAACTCAGAAAACCGAACAACCTAAAAAAGCGACAGAAAAAAAGCCGAGCCTTATAAAAAAATACGGTATTGAGTGGCTTTTGAACCTGATAAAAAAAGTTGCAGAGCTTGCAGTATCTGCATTGCAGGACTTTTTCAGCCACATACTGGTTAAAAAATTGTCGCTGAGTGTCAGCGTTGCAGGTGACGATGCGGCTGACACTGCTATAAAATACGGCAAATACTGTGCCGTTGTTTATCCGGCAGTAGGCACAATTGTCCGTGTTGTAAAATGCAAAGGCTACGGAGTTGACATAAATCCGAATTTTTCGGAAAAAGCAGAAACTGAAATTAACTTTGACTTTGCCGCAAGAATTTTCGCATTCCGACTTATCGGTCTTGCCGTTAAGCACGGAATCAAGGGGATTAAACTTCTTGCAGAAGTTAAAAATGATTGATATAAATATTGTTGAAAAAGGAGAATGGCTATGGAACATCCTATCGGCAGTTTAATGGATACCACAATGGAAAAAATCAAGGAAATGATTGATGTCAATACTATTATCGGCGAGCCTATAACTTCGCCTGACGGCACACTCATCATTCCTGTTTCAAAGGTAAGCTACGGCTTTGCGGCAGGCGGTTCGGATCTGCCTACCAAAAAGGAAAACAAAGACTGCTTTGGTGGCGGCAGCGGTGCAGGTGTGACAATTCAGCCTGTTGCATTTCTTACCGTTTATCAGGGCGATGTAAGGCTTGTTTCCGTTGACAGGGAAGAAGGTACAGCCGACAAGCTCGTTAATATGATTCCCGATGTTCTTAAAAAAGTAAAGGGAGTTTTCAAAAAGGATAAGAGCGAATCCGCAGACGATTTTTCCGAAATCACACAGGACGATATTGACGGCTGATTCGTAATATTGCAACACCCCTCGGCATAGATTTATGCAGGGGGTGTCCTTATGAAAAAAATAATCTCGTTTGCGGTGTGCTTTGTTATGCCGTTTGTGCTTATGGGCGCAAAAACTGCGGAGGATACTCCTCCAATAACTTCTGCACAGGCATTTGTCCTGTACTGTCCCGACAACAACACGGTTATCTGTTCAAAAAATGCAGATGAAAGGATGAAGCCTGCGAGCACCACAAAGATTATGACATCTCTCATAACGCTTGAGGAGGCGGCATCCTGTAACAGCGAAGTAACCTTCAAACAGGAAATGGTTGCCGAGGGCAGTTCGATGTATCTTAAAGTCGGTGAAAAAGTCCGACTTTCGGACCTTGCGTCAGGAATGATGATGGCGTCGGGTAATGATGCGGCGAATGCGGCGGCATATACGATTTCGGGCAGTCCCGAAAAGTTTTCACAACGAATGAATGAAAAGGCAAAGCAAATCGGTATGACGAATACCAATTTTGTAACGCCGAGCGGACTTGACGATGACAACCATTACTCAAGTGCAAAGGATATGGCTCTGCTTATGTCATATGCACTTGAAAATGACGATTTTGCAAATCTTACGGCTAAGAAGAGCGTGACCGTTGAATTTCTTGAACCGAAATCAAAGAAAACCGCATATGCAAATCATAACAGGCTTTTGTCGCTTTATCCCTACTGTACAGGCGGAAAAACAGGCTATACAACGGCGGCAGGGCGGTGCCTTGTTTCCTCTGCAAAAAAAGACGGTGTAACGCTTGTGTGCGTCACTCTGAATGACCGCAACGATTGGAATGACCATATTTCTCTTTATGATTACGCTTTTGAAAAGTACAGGGGAGTTGACTGCAAGGACGCTGACTTTTGTGCCGATATTCCGTGCGTGGGCGGTGATAAGGACAGCGTAACGGTTACAGGTGAGAAGAACAACACAATCGTTTTAAGGCGTGAGGACTGCGATAAAATCAAGAAAAAAATCTTCATAGACAGCTTTTTGTATGCTCCGATTGAAAAGAACGAATCGGTCGGCAGAATTGAATACACACTCGGCGGAAAGCTGCTTTATAAATGCAACATTGTTGCAGGCGAAAAGATTAAATCGGATAAAAAGAGTGTGTCAATATTTTCGGCAATAGGAAATCTGTTTTCGTGACAGCTTAAATATACAGAAAATTTTAATAAAAAGGAATTTACATATGGCTAAAATTGAACCTATAAGACTTCAGAAATTCATAGCGCAATGCGGTATTGCATCAAGGCGAAAAGCCGAGGAGCTTATTCTCGGCGGTCATGTCAAGGTGAACGGCAAAACCGCAATTCTCGGCGATAAGGTTCTTCCTACAGACAAGGTGTTTGTAAGAGGCAAGAGGATTGTTGTGCCGAAGGGCGGTAATTACCGATATATTATGCTCAACAAGCCCCGTGGATTCATTACCACAATGAATGATGAGCGTGGCAGAAAGTGTGTTGCACAGCTTGTTGAGAATGTCGGCGAGCGAGTTTATCCGATAGGCAGACTTGACAAAGACAGCGAGGGTATGCTTGTTTTTACAAATGACGGTGACTTTGCAAACAAGGTTATGCACCCGAAAAACAATGTTTACAAGATTTACAGAGTAACCGTTCGACCGTCAATTGACGAGGATCAGCTTGTAAAGCTTGAAACAGGCGTTGAGCTTGACGGCAGGAAAACCGCTCCTGCATATGTCCATGTAATTCACAAGGAGCAGGGCAGAGTAGTTCTTGAAATGATTCTTCACGAGGGTAAGAATCGTGAAATCAGAAGAATGTGCGAGGCTGTCGGGCTTGAGGTTGCAAGACTCAAACGCACCCAGATCGGCGGAGTAAAAATGGGTATGCTCAAACAGGGCGACTGGAGAGATTTGACCGAACAAGAGGTTAAAAAACTGCTTGCAAACCCGTTTTTAAACGGCAAACAGCTTTAATTTTCCGTTTTTGAAAAATACTTCCGAAACGGTCAATCAAACTATTTGTTAATTCGACAATAAATTTACGGTTTTGGTGTAATAACTATTAAATGTGTTCAAAATTGAAATAGTACAGCGTGTTTTTCTTGTACTTTTGAAGATTATAGAGTATAATGTATTGTGTAGAAAATTAGTATGCACGCTCAGTTTTCGTGCATATTCAATACATGGTATTGGAGGATTTTAAGATGAGTATTGAAAAGATCAATCAGGCAAAGGCTGAAATTGCCGCAACTTCCGCTTATAAGACAATTACGGCGTTTTTTGATGCAGACAGCTTTTGTGAAATTGATGCCTTTGCAAAATCCGGTGAAGGTTTTGCCGAGGTTGTTGCAGGCTTTGGAACAGTAGAAGGTATGCCTGTTTATGCGTTTGCACAGAACAGCGACATTTGTGGCGGTGCCATGAGTAAGGCACAGGCTGCTAAGCTTAAAAAGCTGTATGGTCTTGCACTCAAGACAGGCGCTCCTGTTGTAGGCTTCTATGACAGCGTTGGCGGCAGACTTAATCAGGGTACAGAGCTTCTCGCAGGTTGCGGTGATGTTCTCAATGCGGCTGCGTCACTTTCCGGTGTTGTACCGCAGATTTCGGTTGTTCTCGGTACTTGCCTCGGAACAAACGCTCTTAACGCCGCAAGCGCAGACATCGTTATCATGAGCAAGGACGCACAGCTTTCACTTTCTGTAACAGGCAAGCATTCCGACGCCGCTTACAATGCTGAAAACGGTATTGCCTCAATCGTTTGTGACGATGCAGACAAGGCAATCAAGGCTGCAAAGGAACTTATCCTTTATCTTCCGTCAAATAACCTCACAATGGCTCCTCAGTCATTTGAAGAAGCTCCGGCAGAGGACGGTTGCGGTTGTGTAGTCAGCAGAACAGTTGACGGCAACAGCATTGTAAAGCTCTTCAATGATTACGGCAAGGAAGCAAATGTTCGTTTTGCAAGACTCGGCGGTCAGGTTGTAGGTATTGTTGTTACAAAGGGCAAGGAGCTTGGTTGCAAGTCTGCAAACAAGGTAGCAAAGTTTGTTCGTTTCTGCGACGCTTTCTCACTCCCTGTTGTAACATTCGTAAACTGCCCGGGCTTTGAGTCAATCAAGTCGGCAACAAAGGCATCAGCCGCTTATGCTGAGGCAACAACAGTTAAGATTTCTGTTGTTACAGGCAAGGCAATCGGTTCAGGCTATGTTGCTCTTGCAGGCACAGGCGCTAATGCAGATGTTGTTTACGCACTTCCCGATGCGGTTATTTCACCTGTTAATGTTGAGGCTGCCGCATTCATTATGGCTCCCGAAGTTATGAATGTTGCCACAGATAAGCAGGCTGAGGTTGCTCAGAAGTTTGCTGACGAGAATCTTTCTGCTTACAATGCCGCTCAGAACGGCTATGTTGACGGTATTGTTGAAGAAACTCAGCTCCGTCAGACTCTTATTTCTGCTCTTGATATGCTTTCGGGCAAGCGTGTTTCAACACTTTCAAAGAAGCATTCAACTATCTGATAAATGATTACTTGTTAAAATAAAAGGGGATACTAAAAATGAAGAATTTAAGAATTACAGTTAACGGCACAGCATATGATGTTCAGGTTGAAGAACTCGGTGGCTCTTCAGCTCCCGCAGCAGCCGCTCCTGCTCCGGCAGCCGCTCCCGCTCCTGCAGCAAAGCCGGCAGCTCCCGCAGGCGCTCAGGGTTCTGTTGTTGTAAAGGCTCCTATGCCCGGTACAGTTGTTAATGTTGTTGTTTCGGCAGGAAAAGTATTCAAGATCGAAGCAAATGTAGGTCAGGCTGTAAAGAAAGGTGATGCAGTTGTCATCATCGAGGCTATGAAGATGGAAACTCCCGTTAAGGCTCCGCAGGACGGCACAGTTGCAACAGTTGATGTTGCAAAGGGTGAGTCTGTTGACTCAGGTAAGGTTCTCGTAACACTTAACTAATCAATAATTCGGAGAAAGGGATGCTGTAAAATGGCAAAAAAAATCAGAGTTACCGAAACTGCTCTGCGTGACGCTCATCAGTCACTCATTGCAACAAGAATGACAACAGAGGAAATGCTCCCTGTTCTTGACAAACTCGATAAAATCGGTTATTACTCACTCGAATGCTGGGGCGGTGCAACATATGACTCATGCCTCAGATTCTTAAACGAAGATCCGTGGGACAGACTCCGCACAATCAGAGAGCATTGCCCTAACACAAAGCTCCAGATGCTTTTCAGAGGACAGAATATGCTCGGTTATCGTCACTATGCCGATGACTGCGTTGAGTACCTTGTTCAGCGTTCAATCGCAAACGGTATTGACATTATCCGTATTTTTGATGCTCTTAACGACATCAAGAATCTTAAAACAGCTATCAAGGCCGCTAACAAAGAAGGCGGTCATGCACAGGTTGCTATTAGCTACACAACAGGCCCTGTATTCACAGACGAATACTATGTTGAGTATGCTAAGAGAATTGCAGACGCAGGTGCAGATTCAATCTGTATCAAGGATATGGCTGCTCTTCTTACTCCGACAAGAACCGAAAGCCTTGTAAAGGCTATCAAAGCCGCTGTTCCGGAGCTTCCGCTTCAGCTCCACACCCACTACACATCAGGTCTTGCATCAATGTGTCTTTTAAAGGGTGTTGAGGCAGGTGCCGACGGCATTGACACAGCAATCAGCCCACTCGCTCTCGGTACATCACACGCACCTACAGAGTCAATGGTTGCCGCTCTTTCAGGCACAGAGTTCGACACAGGTCTTGACCTTAAACAGTTCACTGACATCCGTGCTTACTTCATGACTCTCCGTGAGAAGTACATCAAATCAGGACTTCTTGATCCTAAGATGCTCGCAACAGACGCTAATGCTCTTATCTATCAGGTTCCCGGCGGTATGCTTTCCAACCTTCTTTCACAGCTCAAGCAGGCAGGTAAAGAAGACAAGCTTGACGAAGTTCTTGCAGAAGTACCCCGTGTTCGTAAGGATTCAGGTTATCCTCCGCTTGTTACTCCGACATCACAGATTGTCGGCACACAGGCTGTATTCAATGTAATCACAGGCAAGCGCTACTCAATGTGCACAAACGAGTTCAAGGGACTTGTTGCCGGTGAGTACGGTACAACTCCAATGCCGATTGATCCTGAGTTTCAGAAGAAGATTATCGGTGACAAGAAGATTATCAAAGGTCGTCCTGCAGATCAGCTTGAGCCTGAGCTTGATAAGCTCCGTGGCGAGATTGAGCAGTGGATTGAACAGCCTGAGGATGTTCTTTCTTATGCACAGTTCCCGAAGGTTGCTCTCGACTTCTTTGAAAAGAGAAGAAATGCCAAGGTTGGCATCAACGGCGACAAGCTTGACAAGAAAAATATGGTTCACCCTGTTTGATTTGACAACAAAAATTAACATTTATGCCACTTTCGCTATGAAAGTGGCATTTTCATTTGAGCAGAATTATTCTTGCTAAATTTTTAGCAACTATATTGCATTACATATATTTTAGCGGTATAATGAAGTAAATTGAATATCTGTTGCATATACCATTATTACAGATAGAATAAATAAAAGATGAGGAAATAAAAATGAAAAAACTTTTAACTGCATTGATAGCATTTGTAATGTGCTTTTCGCTTGTAACAACAGCTTTTGCGGCTACACCTGATGAAATATCAGAATCGGATGTTGCATCAGAAATCAGACAGGTGATGATAGATACATATTACGGTGGTAAAGAGCCTGAGTATCTCAACATTGAAATTGTTGGTTCAACAAGTGACGGCGGAGTATATTTTATGCACAATGAAGGCTTTAGCCTTGATTATTCAATTGAAGAAACAATTGGTGACTATACTTATTATTACAACCATAACGATGATGTTATGCTTTATAAGAATGGCAATGTTTACTCAATTAAAGAGGCTTACGAAAGCGGAGTTATTGATGATAGTATTCTTGAAGAATTGTCAAAAATGAATTTTGGTTTGGAATCTAATAAACCGAATACAACTGTTCCTACTGAGCCTACAACTTCGATTGCAACAGTTGATGAACCTGTAACAGTACCCGATACAACTTCTGCAACTTCGGCAACTAAGCCTGTTTCAACAAGCGACACAGCAACAAATGACACACCGAACAATTCACAGAATAACAGCGGTGCTGTACAGACAGGACAGAACAGCGTTGCTGTAATTCTTCTTGTTGCAATGCTTGCAGGTTGTGCAGTAATTTTTGCAAAACGCAGAAATTATTTTAAATAATTCAAAACATCAACAGAATATATAAAATAAACCGTTCTCGCTTTTGAGAACGGTTTATTTATTTTAGCTTAAAAAATTGTGATAGTTTATCAAGATGTATTGCTTTTTATATCGTTTAATGTTACAATTAACTTGCATAAAAATTCAGCAAAAGTTTTTAATAATGCGTAGAACTTTAACAAAGAGAGGGATAACTATGAAAAAGTTTTTACCTATAGCCATGGCGGCGGTAATGTCGATGTCTGCGGTTGCGGTTTCGGCAGTTTCTGCAAATGCGGTTGAACCGCTTAACACACCCGTGCAGTATGCACAGGTTGCAAGGGCAAGCTTGGCAACACCAAAAATTTCAAAAGCCGAAAGCGTTTACGGCGGTGTAAAGCTAACATGGAACAAAGTGAATGGTGCGGCTAAGTACAGAGTTTACTACAAGGGCCGTAAAGGTTGGACACGAATGGTCGATACAACTTCAACATCATATATCGACAAGGATGTTTCATCGGGCAGGAATTACACCTATACTGTAAGATGTATTTCTGCTGACGGAAAGAGCTTTACAAGCGGTTATGATTCAAAGGGGACAAGCGTAAAATATATTGCCGCCCCCGAAATTTCAAAGCTTGAAAGCGTAAACGGCGGTGTGAAAATCTCTTGGGGCAAAGTAAGCGGCGCGACTAAATACAGAGTTTACTACAAGGGCAGTAAAGGCTGGACACGAATGGTTGATACAACTTCAACCTCATATATCGACAAGGATGTTTCGTCCGGCAGAAATTACACCTATACGGTTAGATGCATTACATCCGACGCAAAGAAATTCACAAGCGGTTATAACCCGACAGGCAAGTCGGTAAAGTATGTTGCCACACCGAAAATTTCAAAACTTGAGGTCACATATGACGGCGTAAAGCTGACATGGAACAAGGTTGCAGGTGCAGAGAAGTACCGTGTGTATTACAAGGACAGAAACGGTTGGACAAAGCTTGCCGACACAACAGGCACGACTATGCTTGATATGAATGTTGTTTCGAAGGAATTTGATTTAAGCATTGATGATATTTATTACACGGTTCGCTGTATCAGCAAGGATGCCAAGAGTTTTACAAGCGGCTACGATTCAAAGGGTACGCCCATTGGCGATCATCAGGATTGTCCCGAAATTTACAGCATTGGTGCAGTAAACAACGGTGTTGAAATGCATTGGACGGGAGATGCGCCAAAGTTCCGTGTTTATATTAAAGAAAACGGTTCTTGGAAGAGGATAGCAGAAACTTATGACAACTATTATGTTCACAAGGGTGCAAAGTCCGGCAGTAACACTTATACGGTAAGAGGTGTTTCAAAAGACGGTAAAAAGTTTACTACGATGTTTAACCCCACCGGTGTAACATACAGATATAATACATCCGATAAAACAAGGGACGCTTATATCAATTATATGATGAATCATACTGATGAATGGATGCCAAGCTTGGGAAGTGATCATAATTTGTCAGGTGTTATGTTTTTGGATTTCGACTTTGACGGAGTTCCGGAGCTTGTTGCACAAAAGGCTGATTCCAATGAGTATAGTTTCCATTCCGTTGTTTACAAATTTGAAGACGGTAAGTTAAAAAGAGTGGGAAATGTTAACGACGGTTTTGCGATATACTATAATAAAACTGCCAAAAAGTATGAGGTTCACGACCTAAAGATATCTTTAAATGTAGATGACGGTTACTATTGGTCGGGTAATTCATTAATCACATACGACGGAGAGAATCTTTTTGTAAATATGTATTCGGCAAGAGGCGTAGGCGAAGAATCAAATGATAATATTTATTATAATTATTTTGACGGTAATGACAAAAATATTTCACGGGCAAAATATAACGAAATTAACCTTAAACAGTTTAATAATTGCGTAAATGCACATATGTTTACCAAATTTATTGTGACAGGTTATGGTGGTAACAGCGTATGGAGTGAGAATACTACAGCTGAGAATAAGCAGTCTTTGCTTGACGCATATAATTCTTTCTCCTATGAGAAGTATTGATTATTTAAAAATTGATAAGTTTTAACTGCAAAAGGGTTCAGCTGTAAAAAGCTGAACCCTTTTATTGCACAACAAAAAACGGTTCAGCCAAATTGACTGAACCGTTAATCTGTACTATGTAACGTTTGGAAACAAGTAGTTGTAAATTATCACAAACTACCTACACGAACTGCGGGCGAGGTACTCGCAAAAAGGGTAGCTTGAAAATCAAGCTACCCTAAATTCGTACTATGTAATGCTCGGGTGACAGAAATTTGAATATATCAAACTAACTTCACGAACTAAAAAACATTAGTTGTTGATGAGCTTATCTTCGTCAGACCAGCTGTAGAGCTTTCTAACTTCCTTACCGAATACTTCGGCAGGAGCTTCGGCAGCGAGCTTTCTCATAGCCTTGAAGTGAACCTGTGAACCTGCATCGCTCATGTCAAGGAGGAAGTCCTTAGCAAATGTACCGTCCTGAATGTCAGAAAGAACCTTTCTCATAGCCTTCTTAGTATCCTCTGTGATGATCTTTGGACCTGTGATGTAGTCACCGTACTCAGCTGTGTTAGAGATTGAATATCTCATGCCTGCAAAACCTGACTGATAGATAAGGTCAACGATGAGCTTCATCTC
>OGMK01000521.1_pt1 | contig 29292 bp, 29 predicted proteins | sample 1573151 | NCBI WGS metagenome assembly OGMK01 (sample SAMEA2581887, study PRJEB24529) | metagenome | biome: Human gut stool | place: China | collected 2011
GTGCGGGTCACGCATTTGACGCCCCGCGCCCATTGGCCGGGGGTGTAGTCCAGGATCTTATCCACCAAAGCAAACGGGTAACGGTGCGGCAGGATCTTTTCGATCTCTGCCGCGCTCATGGCTCGGGGCGGCTCATTTGGCGTATAGTTCATCCTCATTCCTCCCAGCGTTTGAATACCACGCAGGCGTTATGGCCGCCAAAGCCCAGACTATCGCTCATGGCATACACCACCTGCGCCGCGCGCCCACGGTTGGGGATATAGTCCAGATCCAGCTCCGGGTCCGGCTCCTGCAAATTGACGGTGGCGGGCAAAAAGGCATCGTGCAGAGCCAGCGCGGTAAATACGCCCTCTACCCCGCCTGCACCGCCCAGCAGATGGCCGGTCATCGACTTGGTAGAAGACACGGCCAGCTTGTACGCATGGCCGCCGAACACCGTTTTGATGGCAGTTGTCTCGCAGCTGTCATTCAGGTGGGTGGACGTCCCGTGGGCGTTGATGTAGCCGATCTGTTCAGGCACTACCCCGCCGTCGGCCAGCGCCAGACGCATACAGGCCGCACCGCCTGCGCCGCCCGGTGCCGGGGCGGTAAAGTGGTAGGCGTCGCAGTTAGCGCCATAGCCCACGACCTCGGCATAAATTTTGGCACCGCGCGCTTTGGCGGCCTCGAGTTCTTCCAGCAGCAGTACGCCGCTGCCCTCGCCCATCACAAAGCCGCTGCGGCGGGCATCAAAAGGGATCGAGGCCCGGGCCGGGTCGTCCGCCGTGCAAAGGGCTTTCATGCTGGCAAAGCCGCCCACGCCCAGCGGGCTGATGCAGCTTTCGCTGCCGCCGCAGAGCATGCGGTCCTCGTATCCATCGCGGATACGGTGGAACGCATCGCCGATCGCATTGGTGCCGCCTGCACAGGCGGTGGTGGGGCAGCTGCACATGCCCTGCAAGCCAAAACGGATGGCGATCTGCCCCGCCGCCATATTGCCAATGGACATGGGGACAAAATAGGGGCTGACCTTTTCAAAGCCGCGCTGCTGGCCGCGGGTGTGTTCTTCCTCGATGGTGGGCAGGCCGCCGATGCCGCTGGAAAGGATCACGCCAAACCGCGTATGGTCGATTTCTTCCAGCACAAGGCCGCTGTCGCGGACGGCTTCGTCGGCGGCGGCCACGGCAAACTGGGTAAAGCGTGCCATTTTGCGGGCTTCGCGCTTGTCGATGCGCGCGGCGGGGTCAAAGTCCTTGACCTCTGCGGCCAGCTTTACTTTAAAATCAGCCGTATCAAAAGCCGTGATCGGTCCTACTGCGCAGCGGCCAGCCTTAATGTTCGCCCAGCTTTCTGCCACCGTATTGCCGGTAGGATTTACCGTGCCAAGGCCGGTAATAACGACCCGGCGTTTCTTTTTTGTGTCCATTGCACACCTCACATTCCCATTCCGCCGTCAACGCAAAGGACCTGCCCGGTAATATACCCGGCCTGCTCCCCTGCCAGAAAAGCCACCGCCGCCGCAACATCCTCGGCATGGCCGATTTTGCCTGCCGGGATGGCTGCTTCCGCTGCGGCACGGGCCGGTTCTGACAGCACGGCGGTCATATCTGTTGCAATAAAACCGGGAGCCACAACGTTGGCGGTGATATTGCGGGCAGCATACTCTTTGGCAGCGCTTTTCGTCAGGCCAATCAGCCCCGCCTTGCTGGCCGCGTAGTTAGCCTGGCCCGCGTTGCCGTGCAGACCGACAACACTGCTGACGCTGATGATGCGCCCATACCGCTGGTGCATCATAAAGCGGCAGGCCGCTTTGGTGCAGAAAAACGCCCCCTTCAGGTTGGTGGCAAGCACATTGTCAAAATCAGCTTCGGTCATCCGCAGAAGCAATTTGTCGGCGGTAATGCCCGCGTTGTTGACCAGCACATCGATCCGCCCAAAAGCGGCAACGGTATCTTCTACCAGCTTCTGACATGCTTCGGGGCTGCGCACGTCCGCCTGCAGCGTGACAGCCTGCACGCCAAGGGCGCGGCAGGCTGCGGCTGTTTCCTCGGCAGCGGCAGCGCTGCCGGCATAGTTGACGGCAATGTTCATGCCGTTTTCGGCCAAAGCCCGGCAAATGGCACGGCCAATGCCTTTGGCCCCGCCCGTAACCAGAGCGGCACGGCGCAAGTTTTCGGTTTGCGGCATGGTCAGGCTCCTTTCATGGTGCGCAGCAGCTGTTGCAGCTGCGCGGCAGTTTCCACCGGATAGCACGAGATAGTACTGCCCACAGTCTTTTTGACAAACCCGGTCAACGCCCTGCCGGGACCGATCTCAATGGCGGCGTCCACGCCCAATTCTGCCAGACGGCGGACGGTCACCTCCCAACGCACGCCGGACTGCACCTGTTTTTCCAGCAGTGCGGCAATGGTGTCGGTTTCCTCCATCTCGTGTCCCAGGCAGTTGAACAGCACCGGGAACTGCATCGGCGCAAAGCGGACAGCCTTACATTTTTCCCGCAGTGCATTCCCTGCCGGGTGCATCAATGAGGTATGGAACGGGCCGCTGACATTCAGCGGCAGGCAGCGCCGTGCCCCGGCAGCAAGCGCCAACTCGGCTGCTTTATCGACAGCGGCCTTGTCGCCGCCAATGACCAGCTGGCCGGGGCAGTTGTAGTTGCAGATCTGCACAACACCTTCGTCGGCGGCTGCATTGCAGCATGCCTGCAAGGGGGCTTCATCCAGCCCCAAAACAGCTGTCATCCCGCAGGTGCGCCCCGCCGCAGCCGCAGCCATTGCCTTACCGCGGAAGGCGGTTAAAGCGACTGCGGTCTGCACATCGAACACCCCCGCACAGGCCAGGGCGGAATACTCCCCCAGCGACAGCCCTGCCGCATAATCCGGTGTGACGCCTGCCTCCCGCAGTACGGCAGTAAGGCCAGCGGCAAACGCCGTCATGCAGGGCTGGGTGTATTGGGTCTCGCTCAATACACCGGCTGCGTCGGTAAAGCAGACTTCTTTCAAATCAAAATCCACCGCCGCGTCGGCTTCGTCAAAAGCAGCGCGGAAAGCCGGGAAGTTCTCGTAAAGATCCCGGCCCATACCGGCGTGCTGGCTTCCCTGCCCGGCGTATAAAAATGCTAGTTTCATAAGGTGATCTCCTTGTACACCCCGGCGATGCAATCTTTGGCTTCGCTTACCATCGCGGCAAAAATTTCTTCCACCGGGCGGACTTCGTGCAGCAGCCCTGCGGCCTGTCCGGCCATCAGGCTGCCATTCTCGGTGTCACCGTCAAACACAGCCTTGCGCAGACTGCCTAAAGTAAAGCGTTCCAGCGCCATTTTATCAGCCCCGGCCTTTTCCTGGCGGACATACTCGCGGCTCATGCGGTTTTTCAGTACACGCACAGGGGTGCCGCCGATGCGCCCGGTCACGATGGTATCACTGTCGCGGGCTTTTAACAGGGCGGCTTTATAGTTTTCATGGATGGGGCACTCGGTGCTCGCCAGCAGACAGGTACCGACCTGCACACCGCACGCCCCCAATGCCAGCGCAGCAGCCAGCCCTCGTCCATCGGCAATGCCGCCCGCAGCGATGACCGGCACATGGACGGCATCGACGACCTGCGGGACAAGTGCCATCGTGGTCATCTCGCCCACATGGCCGCCGCTCTCGGTACCTTCGGCAATAACGGCGTCAATGCCGAGCGGTTCCAGATGTTTGGCCAAAATGGCTGCCGCCACCACGGGGATGACCGTGATACCGGCTGCTTTCCACACGGCCATGTACTTTCCCGGATTTCCCGCCCCGGTGGTGACGAGCTTTACGCCCTCCTCCACCACGATTTTGGCAAATTCATCCGCCTGCGGGTGCATCAGCATGATGTTCACGCCAAAGGGCTTGTCGGTCAGTGCGCGGCAGCGGCGGATGTTTTCCCGCAGGGAGTCCGCGTCCATGCCGCCGGAGCCGATCAGCCCCAGCGCCCCGGCGTTGGAACAGGCAGCGGCAAACTCGCCCGTGGCGATATTGGCCATGCCGCCCTGTATAATGGGATATTTTGTACCTAAAATTTCATTGAGCAGCTTCATTTTCCACCCTCATACGTCAGCAGCATCCCGCCCCATGTCAGCCCGCCGCCAAAGCCGATGCAGGCCAGCGTCTGGCCGGGTCGCAGCAGATCACTTTCCGCCATTTCGTGCAGGGCAATCGGGATGCTGGCAGCACTGGTGTTGCCGTGACGGCTTATGTTTTTGTAAAACTTTGACGGTTCTGCGTGTAAACTTTTGACACAATGGTCAATTATGCGGCTGTTGGCCTGGTGGCAGACTACCCAGTCCAGATCAGACAATGTCTTTTGGCTGCGGTCCAGCACGGCTTGCAGACAGCGCGGCATAGCCTCCACGGCAAAGCGGAAAACCGCCCTGCCGTCCATCGTGATCGGTGCGGTATCGCAGGCCGCAGGGCCGCCCGCGCGGATCGCTTCACTGCCCCGTGCACCTAACGTTACGGCGAACGGTGCATTTTCGGCCAGCTCAAAAACAGCCGCACCCGCGCCGTCGCCAAACAATACACAGGTCGTGCGGTCAGTCGGGTCCACCATGCGGGAGAGTGCCTCGCAGCCAATGACCAGCGCATACCGCCCGCCCAGCGTGCTCAGGAGCCCGTGGGCCGTGGCGGCGGCATAAATAAAGCCAGAACAGGCCGCATTCACATCAAAGGCAGGCCGGTTTTCCGGCAGACCCAAGGCAGCCTGTACGCGGCAGGCAATGCTTGGGGTAGCCGTCGGGGCCGAGAGCGTTGCCACAACACAGCAGGCAATGTCGTTTGCCGCCAGACCGCTGCGGGTCAGGGCCTGACGGGCGGCGGTGATAGCCAGCGTGGCGGCATCCTCGTTTTCGGCGCAGTAATAGCGCTGGCGGATGCCGGTACGGGTCGTGATCCATTCGTCGCTGGTGTCCACTTGTCGGCGCAAGTCCTCGTTCGTCACTACACGGCCGGGCAATGCCCCGCCGGTAGCCAACAGCTGTAAACCTTTCATGCGCCCCTCATTTCTCCGATGCGGCGATATTTTTTGTAGCGCTGGTCTGCCAACGCTTTGCCGCTCATCTTACATAAAGCGGCAAGGTGCACCGCAATGGCAGTGTCCAACCGGCTGAAAAGCAGCTGTCGTCCACGTTGTGCGCCGCCCAGCGGTTCGGGGATGATCTCTTCCACAATGCCATCTGCGTACAGGTCCTGTGCCGTCAGCTTCATTATGGTGCAGGCCTCGCCGCTGCGGGAAGCATCTTTCCACAAAATACTGGCAAACCCCTCGGGGCTGAGCACGGAGTACACGGCATTTTCCAGCATCAGAATGTGGTTGGCAACGCCCAGACCCAGTGCACCGCCGCTGGACCCCTCGCCTGTGACAATGGCCAGCACCGGGACAGTCAGGCCGCTCATCTCCATCAGGTTGCGGGCAATGGCTTCCCCTTGGCCGCGTTCTTCCGCATCCTTGCCGGGGTAAGCACCGGGAGTGTCAATAAAAGTGATGATGGGACGGTGAAATTTTTCCGCCTGTTTCATCACGCGCAGGGCCTTGCGGTAGCCCTCCGGTCCCGGCATGCCAAAGTTGCAGCGCAGGTTTTCTTCCAGCGTAGTCCCTTTGCGGTGCCCCAAAACGGTAACGGGCATCCCGTGGAACCGTGCGATCCCGCATAAAATGGCCGCATCCTCTTTGCATTGTCGGTCACCGCACTGCTCAAAAAAGTCGGTAAACAAGTTGTCGATTATTTCGGTTATATGCGGGCGGTCAGGGCGGCGGGCCAGAAAAACGCGGTCCTCCGGCGTCAGCGAGGTGCAGCGCTGTAAAAGCGTGTTTTCCTCTGCGGAAAGCTCGGCCAGTTCAGCCGCATGGGTGGTCGTGCTCGCCATTTCGGCGTCATCGGCACGGCTGCACAGCGCGTCGATCTGCGCGTCCAGCGGTTCCAACTGCTGCAAAACTTCTTTGATCATCTGCGCTTCCTCCCCTGCGTGTGGAGCTGCAAGATCCGCGTTAAGACCTCTTTCAACTCGGTGCGCGGTACGACCTGATCCACAAAACCGTGTTCCAGCTGGAACTCGCTGCGCTGGAACCCGTCGGGCAGTTTTTCACCGATGGTCTGTTCAATGACGCGCGGCCCGGCAAAGCCGATGAGTGCCCCCGGTTCGGCGAGCGTAATATCACCCAGACTGGCAAAGCTGGCCGTGACTCCGCCTGTGGTGGGGTGGGTCAGCACGCTGATGTACAACCCGCCGCTGCGGTTGAACCGTTCCAGCGCGGCGCTGGTTTTGGCCATCTGCATCAGGCTGAAAATGCCCTCCTGCATCCGTGCGCCGCCACTGGCAGAAAAAATGATGAGCGGCAGGTGCTTGTCGGCAGCGTACTCAATCGCACGTGTGATTTTTTCACCAACAGCGGTGCTCATGCTGCCCATAAAAAAACGGCTGTCCAGCACAGCGACCACCGCCTGCACGCCGCCGATCCTGCCGATTGCTGTAACGGCGGCTTCTTTCAGGCCGGTCTTGACCGAAGCAGCGGCCAGCTTTTCCTGATAATCGGGAAAATGCAGCACATCGTTGGGCGCAATGTCCGGGTTCAGCTCTTTAAAAGTTCCGTGGTCCAGAACCGTGCTGAGCCGATAATAGGCGCCGATTGCCAAATGCACCCCGCAGTTGGGGCAGACATACTGGCTCTTGACCCAAACCTGCCGCGTGGCACGGCGGCCGCATTTTTTGCACTCGACAAATTGCGGCGGCACCCAGTTGGGCGCAGCCGTGCCGGCATCGCGGCGGGCTTTCATCTGAAAGCTGCGCTCCTGCGGGCTGGTCGGGAACAGCTTTTCAATGGCACTCATCCTGCAATACCCTTTAAGCTGCCCGCGCAGCCAGATAGTTGAAGATGTCGCCCACGGTTTTGAGCGTCCCCAGGTCCTCGTCGGCAATCGTAACGCCGAACTTGTCCTCAAACGCCATGTTCAGCTCTACCGCATCCAGGCTGTCCGCCTGCAGGTCGTCGGTCAGGCTGGCATCCATTGTGACCTTATCAGCATCGCAGTTCAGGGTGTCAACAAATACTTCTTTTACTTCTTCAAAGCTCATACTACGTACCTCACATAATTTAACTAAATAAATTGACGTAATTGTCAATGAGGTCATTATACCACGTTCGTTTCGAATGTCAATATTATTAGGTAAAAATATTTATCTAATCGAATCGCCGTTTTTCGCTTCTTCCGGTAGTATAAAAGGAAAGCACACAAATTATCCCCCTGCTGGGGCAGCCCTTGCTGACTGTGATTTGACCGCTGTTGCATATCTTCCCTGTGAAATATCCAATCGCCTTTAAATGGTTTTATTTACTTTCTCTTTTACTCTCCCGGATTATTTTCTATTCTGCAACATATTTCGCTCTAATGTGCTATACTAATACTATCCAATAAGGATGGAGGAACTTCTATGAAACGCAGCATCCGACTCCAATACAATGCCCCCGTCACACTGACCTTTTTCTTTTTGTCCCTCGCCTCTCTGGTATTGGGCTACTTAACAAACAACTGGACAACCTCGCACCTGTTTAGTGTGTATCGCTCGTCGATGACGGATCCGCTATTCTATGTCCGGTTGTTCGGTCATGTCCTTGGCCACGGCGGTTGGAATCACTTTATAAACAATATGCTCCTCTTCCTTGTTGTCGCTCCACCTTTGGAAGAACGATACGGAAGCCGAACACTTCTAAGCGGTATCCTTATGACCGCGCTGGTATCCGGCATATTGCAGTGTGTGCTGTTCCCCACTTCTGCATTGCTTGGTGCATCCGGTATCGTATTCATGCTCATCATGCTCTCCAGTTTGGCCGGCAGTAAGAATGGAGGTATCCCTATCACCTTCATCTTGGTTGGCGTGCTGTACTTAAGCCAGCAGGTATACAGTATCTTCTTTATACAAGATAATGTAGCCAACTTTATGCACATTGTCGGTGGTATTTGCGGTACAGCTTTTGGTTTTGCCGTCCGGAAAAGATAACGAATGGTCGGAAAGAGAATCTTATTTATGATGATTAAGCACATTTTTCAGAAAGAGCCTGTCCTGAGCATTGCCACTTGTTTGGCGATCATTTCCGCTTTCTTCGTCCCCCCGGACGCAGAATACCTCGGATATATTGATTTCCGTACTCTTGCAATTCTGTTTTCGCTAATGACAGTTATGGCCGGACTGAGAGGGCAAGGCGTATTTGATAGACTCGGCCATGCCCTCCTATCTCATACCCGCACCACTTTGCAGCTAACAGTTGTTCTCGTTGGCCTATGCTTCTTCAGCAGTATGCTGATAACAAACGATGTATCGCTGCTAACATTCGTGCCATTTACGTTTGTCGTTCTGAATAGTTTGAACGCATCTGTTCGCAGCAAACTGCTCCTCCCTATCGTCTGTATGCAGACGATAGCTGCCAACCTTGGCAGTATGCTTACACCACTGGGCAATCCCCAAAACCTGTATTTGTATGGCAAGAGCGGGATGGATATGAGCTCTTTTGTTCTGTTGATGCTCCCCTATTCCATCATATCATTAGTGCTTATTGCTATATGGGCAGTATGGCTATGCCGTGAAGGTTCCGACATTGTTGTAACTCATTCTGCGGCAAACTCAGAACCAGACAAGAAACTCATTGCGTTGTACGGTATTCTGTTTGTCGCCTGTTTATTGGTTGTATTGCGTGTTCTCCCATACGGTGTTGCATTCGTCGCTATCTTGGTGTGCACCTTCTTTGCTGATCGCCCCACTCTTGGCCGCGTAGACTATTCTCTGATTCTTACCTTTGTAGCACTGTTCATTTTCATCGGGAACTTAGGTCGGATTGAAGCGTTCTCTGGATGGTTGCAGAATATTCTGGCCGGCCATGAGGTTTTAGTATCAGTTCTGGCCTCTCAAGTGACCAGTAATGTGCCTGCTGCCATCCTGCTTTCTGGATTTACCGACAATTTCCGTGCGCTGATTATTGGCACAAACCTTGGTGGCCTTGGCACATTAATTGCATCCATGGCAAGCCTGATTTCTTATCGACAGATTGCAAATGAAGTACCTGCTGAAAAAGGGCACTATTTTGCGATGTTTACTATTTCCAATGTAGTGTTTCTGGCCATTCTGATGGGCGCTTGGGCCCTGATCTGATATTTCCGTAATTCTATTTTACAAAGTGCAAGCTCTTTACAAACAAAAAGCGGAGGAGGCAAAACGCCTCCTCCGCGCCAAAATTTTCGGTTGTAGGGAAACACCGGGGGGTAGAAAGTGTATTACTGCCATCCTCTTGCCGCAGGGTCGAGCATCTCGGCAGCGGAATACACCAGCGCGTTGCAGATGGCGGCAGCCACGTTGCTGCCGCCCTTGCGGCCCATGGCGGCGATGGCGGGCACGCCGTACTGCGTGCAAACCGCAAACAGCCGCTCCTTGCTTTCCACCACGTTCACAAAGCCGACGGGCACGGCGATGACCAGCGCAGGGCGCAGACCGCTTTCGATCTCGTCCGCAATCGTCAGCAGCGCCGTGGGGGCGTTGCCGACGGCCAGCACCGCGCCGGGGTACTCCCGCGCGGCCCTGTGCATGGCGGCGGCGGCCCGGGTCGAGCCCGCCGCCTTCGCAGCAGCGGCGACAGCGGGGTCGGCCATAAAGCAGAGTGCCTGCCCACCCAATTTGGCCAGACCGGGCTTTGTGATGCCCGCCAGCGCCATGTTGGTGTCGGTGATGACCGCTGCCCCGGCACGCATGGCCGCGATACCCGCCGCCGCCGCGCCGGGTGTGAAGCGCAGGTTCTCGGCGTAATCAAAATCCGCTGTCGTGTGAATAACGCGCTTGACCACGGCGGCGTTCTCGGGCGGAACCGCAAGCCCGCGCGCGGCCAGCTCCGCCATGATAATGCCCATGCTCGTGCGCTCAATGTCGGCAGGCAGATGATGCTGCGGTGTCATTTTTTTCCTCCTCTGGGGTTGTGCAGACCCATGGCCGCGTAGACGGCGTCCATGTCCAGCGCACTGCGCACGCCGTCGGCCAGCAGGTCCAGCTGCTGTGTGCGGTAGTCGGCCATCGCAAGCGGCGCGGCGGTGTCCGGCGCGATTCCCTTGCGGCGGCAGAGGTACGCGGCCAGCTGCTCCGTCAATTCGCCGCTGTCAAACAGGCCGTGCAGGTAGGTGCCGAACACGGCGTTTTGCACGCAGCCCTCCGGTGTGCCGTCGGCATAGCGGCAGAACGGTGCGCCGTTCACCGCGGTGCGGCCCGTGTGAATTTCATATCCGGTCAGCGCAGCCCCGGTAAAGGGCGCGGCAGCCGTCGCCGTGACCTGTGCACGGCGCTTTTCGGCGGTAAAGACCGTCCGCGTCGGCAGCAGGCCCAGCCCGCGCAGCGTCTGCGGATGGCCGCTCTCGGTGCCCTGACTGTCGTCGAGCGTCTCGCCCAGCAGCTGATAGCCGCCGCAGACGCCCAGCACCGGCGTGCCGCCTGCTGCCAGCTTGAGCACAGCGGCCTCCAGCCCGGACTGGCGCAGCCACAACAGGTCGTTCACCGTGTTTTTGGTGCCGGGCAGAATGACCAGGTCCGGCGCGCCCAGCTCCCGCACGGACTGCACGTACCGCACACCCAAAAGCGGGTGCTGTTCCAGCGGCATAAAATCGGTAAAATTGGAAATATGCGGCAATCTCAAAACAACTGCGTCCAGCGGCTTGACCGCGCTTTTGCTTTGCAGCCGCGGCGCAAGCGAGTCCTCGTCCTCGATGTCCACCCGCAGGTACGGCACTACGCCCAGCACCGGCAGCTGCGTTTTTTCCTCCAGCATTGCCAGCCCGGGGCGCAAAATTTCTACGTCGCCGCGGAATTTATTGATGATAAGCCCGCATATACGTGCGCGCTCGTCCGGCTCCAGCAGCGCCACCGTGCCGTACAGCTGCGCAAAGACGCCGCCGCGGTCAATGTCGCCCGCCAGCAGAACCGGCGCGTCCACGAGCTTTGCCAGCCCCATGTTGACAATGTCGTCCGCCTTCAGGTTGATCTCGGCGGGACTGCCCGCGCCCTCGATGACGATGATGTCAAATTCATCAGCAAGGCTGTCGTAGGCACGCAGAATATCGGGAATCAGCGACTTTTTGCGGCGGAAATATTCCTTTGCGGGCATGTCGCCGCGGACCTCGCCGTTCACGATGACCTGGCTGCCCACATCGCTGCTCGGCTTGAGCAGGATCGGGTTCATCCGCACATCGGGTTCGACGCCCGCGGCCTGCGCCTGCACGACCTGTGCGCGGCCCATTTCGAGGCCGTCCCGGGTCACAAAACTGTTCAGCGCCATATTCTGGCTTTTGAACGGCGCGGTTTTGTAGCCGTCCTGCGCAAAAATGCGGCAGAGCGCCGCGCACAGCAGGCTTTTGCCCGCGCCGCTCATCGTGCCCTGCACCATGATGCACTTTGCCCGGCTCATGCCAGCACCTCCCGCATAATTTTCAACAACTGTTCGTTTTCTTTTTGGGTGCGCACAGCGGTGCGGTACCACGTCTCGTCCAGCCCCGGGTAGTTGCCGCAGCCGCGCACCACCGCACCGTGACGGCGCAGCTTTGCCCCAAAGTCCGCCGGTGCGCGGAACAGCAGGTAGTTGGCCTGTCCGTCCACGACCCGTAGCCCCAGTGCCCGCAGTCCCGCGGCCAGCCTTGGGCGCTGGTCGGCAATGAGTGTGCGCACGCTGTCGGCATAGGCGGTCTCCTCCAGTGCGGCCAGCCCTGCGGCCTGTGCCAGACCGGACACGGCCCACGGCTGGCCCGCCGCGCGCATTTTGTCCAGCAGCGCCGCGTCACTGCACAGCGCATACCCCAGCCGTACCCCGGCCATAGCGTAGAGCTTGGTGAATGCCTTTAAGATTATAAGGTTCGGTGCATCGCGCAAAACTGTCTTAGCTGTCAGGGCATCCCGCGCGGCGAGGAAGTCGAGGAAGCACTCATCCACGACCAGCACCGCGCCGCAGTCGGCACAGCGGCGCAGCAGCTTTTGCACCATAACGAGCGGTGTGACCTGCCCGGTGGGGTTGTTGGGCTGGCAGAGGAACACTGCATCGGTGCTGTCGTCGATGGCGTCTACAAAGCCGTCCGTCACGGCAAAGTCGTTTTCCTCCCGCAAAAGAAACCGCTGTACGTCACAATCCACCGTTTCCAGCGCAGCAGCGTACTCGGCAAAGGTCGGCGCGGGCAGTAATGCGCGTCGCGGGCGCAGGGCCAGTGCCAGGCGGTAGATCAGGTCCGCCGCACCGTTGCCGCACAAAATTTGCGCAGTATCCACACCCTCTGCCGCGGCCAGCTTAGTGCGCAGTGCCCGGCAGAGCGGGTCCGGGTAGCGATCCGCCATGGGCAGTGCCGCTGTGATGGCCGCCGCCACGCCCGCGGGCAGCCCCAGCGGGCTGACGTTGGCCGAAAAATCCAGCGCGTCCCGGCCAAACTCGGCCCGATAGCCCGCCCAGTCGCCGCCGTGTACCAGTTCCATTCCGCATTCCCTCACAAGACAAGCATCAGCCGCACGGCCAGCCCCAGCACAAGGGCCAGCAGGCTCTCGGCGTACATCATGCGGTTGGCACGCAGGATGTCCCGCGGCTCGATCTCCCGCAGCGGGTCGCCAATTGTCGGCTTATCGTAATATTCGCCAAAGTAATAGGCCGGGCCTGCCAGCTGCACGCCCAGTGCCCCGGCGCAGGCGCTCTCGGTCTGGGCGCTGTTGGGGCTGGCGTGGCGGCGGCGGTCCCGCCGCCAGATGTGCCACGCCCCGCGGGCGCTGTTGCCCGTCAGCGCCGCCGCAGCCACCCAGAGCAGCGCGGCCAGGCGGCTGGGCAGCCAGTTGGCGGCATCGTCCAATTTGGCGGCACAGCGCCCAAAATAAAGATATTTTTCGTTTTTGTAGCCGAGCATGCTGTCCATCGTGTTGATGGCCTTGTAGGTCAGCGCCAGCGGTGCCCCGCCAAGGAGCATATACAAAAGCGGCGCAATGACGCCGTCGCTGGCGTTCTCGGCCACAGTCTCCACGGCGGCTCTGGTCACGCCCGCGGCGGTCAGGTTTTGTGTGTCACGGCCCACGATGCGGGCCACGGCCCTGCGGGCCGCGGGCAGGTCGCCCTTTGCCAGTTCCTTGTACACATTGTGGCTCTCCTGTGCAAGACCCTTGGCAGCCAGCGCCTGGCCGCACCAGAGCATTTGCAGCGCCAGCCCCAGCGCCGGATGGAGGCTTGCCGCGGCCCAGCAGGCAAGCCCGGTAACGGCCAGCGTGCCCAGCGGCAGCACCGCGGCCACCGCGGCCCCGCCGGCCAGCTCGCCCCGCGGCGTTTTGGGCAGTGCGGTGCGCAGGTACTTTTCCAGCGCCGAGATGCACCGGCCCATGAGCACCACCGGATGCGGCAGCCACGCCGGGTCGCCAAACAGAGCGTCCAGCAAAAAACCGCCCAGCACCGCCCAAAAAATCAGCATGTGCTCTCCTTCGTGTACTGCACGGTCTTGACCAAACGCAGCTCATGCCGCGACGCCCAGTCGCGGGCGTCCAGCACATAGCCGCCCGCGTTGGGGCCGCACCACCGGTAATAGCTGCGGCGCGGCACGCCGTAGCGCTCCAACGCGGCCATCTGGGTGCCGCCGTGGGCCAGGATCACCAGCATTTCCTCGCCGTCGGCCAGCGCCTTGTCCACCAGCGCCGCAAACGTGCGGCATACGCGGTCACTGAAATCGTCCTTGCACTCACCGTCGGGGCAGCTGCTCTCGCAGTTGGCGGCGACCCACGCCTGATAGTCGGGGTCGTGCTCCATCTCAATATAATTGCGGCCTTCAAAGCTGCCGAAGCACATTTCCTTCAGCCCGTCCACGGGCACGAGCTCCGCGTTCGGGAACAGCACCTCCGCCGTCTGCCTTGTACGCTGCAGCGTGGAAATATAGACAACCTTCGGGTCAATATCAGCCCGGCGCAGCTGGGCCAGCCCCTCGGGCGAGAGCGGGATGTCCCGCTGACCTTGATAGCGCTTCTGGGCGTTGTACTCGGTCAGGCCGTGGCGCAGTAAATAAATCAGCATTTCGGAAGTTCTCCTTTCAAAATCGTCGGCAGACCGCAAAACATCTGCACAACGCAGTCCGCCCGCGCGGCCAGCAGACAGGCCAGACGGCCCGCCGCCTCCCGCGCGGCACGCGCGGCGGGGTCAATCGGCACAACGCCGCCGCCGACCTCCGCCGCGGTCACAACATCATAATCTGCCAGCTCGTCGGCCAGCCGGTTCAAATCGGCGGCGTCGGCGGCCAAATCCTGCACGTCGTACACCTGCCGCCCGCCGAGCTTTTGCGCAAAGGTGCGCTTGCCGCTGCAGAGCGGCCCTGTCACAAACACCATTTACAGCACCCCCAGCCATTGGCAGGCGGCCAGCGCCGCCAGCATCCAGATCTCGCATTTTTGCAGGAACCACCCGGCCAGATCACCGGTCACACCGCCAAACTGTTTTTTGGCAACAACGTAGTACCGCGCAAAAACGCAGCCTGCGGCCAGCACCAACGCCCAGCCGCCCAGTGCAGTCAGCCCCACGGCCAGCATGGCGCAGAGCGCGACCAGCACCTGCCGCACGCGGACGCGGTCCGCCGCCGTGGCAAAGGTGTGGGCAAGGCCGGTGTTTTTCGCCAGCGGGAACGCCGCCACGGCCAGCCCGGACAGCGCCCGCTCCCCCACCAGCGCCAGCGTCCAGAGCACGCCGACCCGCGGGGTGAACGCCACACAGCCGCACAGCGCAAAATACGCCGCAAAGTAGCTGCACAGCCGGATGACCGCGAACGCGCCGCAGTGGGGGTCCTTTAAAATTTCCAGCTTCTTCGCGGTATCGCCGTAGCTTGAAAGTGCGTCGCAGGTGTCGGCGTAGCCGTCCAGATGGATGCCGCCCGTGACCCAGACCGGCACAAGGCAGAACCCCGCCGCGCGGGCCGCCGCAGGCAGCGGCAGCACGCCGCAGACGCACCACAGTGCGCCGCACACCACCCCCACCAGCGGGAAGGCGCAGAGCGCGTACCGCATATTTTTTTCGTTCCAGTCGAACTGCGGCATCGGCAGGGCCGAGAACATGGCGAACGCCACCGCAATCGTCTGTAAAGCTGTCACGGACCTTCACTTCCTTTGTAATAGACGGGGATGCCGCAGACAACGCGTACCACGCGGTCTGCCCGCGCCGCCGCAGCGTTGTTGACGGCGGCCAGTGCGCGCAGATAGCGGTCCGTATCGCCCGCATAGTCTGCCCCACCGCTGAACACCTCATTGGAAACCACAATCAGATTATCACATTGCAGCAGCATCTTGTCAATGCCCTGCAGGATCGCCGCCGCGGTTTCCGTCCCTGCACCGTCGGGGTCATACAGCTCATTGGCGGCCAGGTTGCCCAGGTCCTCCAGCAGCACGGTGCCGCGCCGGGGCAGGGCCACGCGGTCCAGGTGCAGCGGGCACTCTACCGTGTCGAACTGCTTTTCGGCCCGCATGGCGCGGTGCTTCGCCACGCGGGCGGCGCACTCGGCGTCCCATACCTGCATCGTCGCCAGATAGGTGCGCGGCAGCGGTGCACGCAGGCAGAGCGACTCCGCATAGGCGCTTTTGCCGCTGGCCGCGCCGCCGATGACCAGCGTCAGCACTGCGGGGTGTACGGCGTGATGCCGCCCTCCGCAAACGAGTAGCAGCCGTTGTAGACGGCCAGCGCCATATCCCACAGCGGCAGGCTGGCCACCGCGCCCGTGCCCTCGCCCAGATGCAGCTCTGCGGTGATAAGCGGTTTTTTGCACAGCGCGTCCAGCACAATATGTGCGGCTGGCTCGCTGGATACATGGCTGGCGAAAACGGCCTTTTCCGCCGCGGGGCAGAGCCGCACCGCGCACAGCGCCGCCACGCCGCTGATGAATCCGTCCATCACGATGGGCAGCCTTTCGAGCGCACCGCCCAGAAACACGCCGCACAGCCCGGCAATATCAAAGCCGCCCAGCGCCGCCAGCACCCCCAGCGAGTCCGCGGCGTCGGGGTGGTTGCGGGCAATGCCGCGTTCAATCGCATCTATTTTGCGCTGTAGTCCGGCGTCGGAAAGTCCCGCGCCGCGCCCGGTCATCTCGGCCACAGGGCGGCCCAGCAGCACGCTGGCCACGGCGCTGGACGTCGTTGTGTTGCCGATGCCCATCTCCCCCGTCGCCAGCAGTTGTGCGCCGTTCTGCTTCTGCGCGCGCACCAGCGCGATGCCCGCGGCGATGGCCTGCACGGCCTGTGCGCGGGTCATAGCCGGGCCGGTGGTAAAGTCAGCCGTGCACGCAGCAATGCGGCAGTCCGCCGCGCCGGGCACGGGTGCGCCCGCAATGCCCATATCGACGGGCACGACGTCGCAGTGGGCCGCAGCGGCCATACGGCAGACACTGGTGCGGCGGGCGGTCAGGTTTTCGAGCACGGCGCGGGTCACGGAGGCATCGGTCTGGCTGACGCCCTGCGCCACAACGCCGTTGTCCGCGCAGAGCACCAGCACCGCGCGGCGGCTGACATCCGGCACGGGGTCGCCGGTCAGCGCGGCGGCGGCCTCGACCATGGCTTCCAACCGACCCAGTCCGCCCAAAGGCTTTGCCAGCGCAGCCCAGTGGGCGTGGGCTGCGGCGCGGGCGGCCTCGTCCGGCGGGGTAACGGCTGCAAGCAGGTTTTTCAGTTCGTTTTCGGTCATGATGTTTCCTTTATATAATGTTCGGCTGCAGCCGCAAAGCGCTTCGGCAGCGGCGTACCCGCCCAGTAGAGATGCGGAAAACCAGCGTAGAAACGTTCATTGGCAAAGCCGCACGCCCACTGCCGCCCGTTTGCCTTGGCAGCGGTGAACGCATCGCCGTTTTCGGTGGAGTCCCAGTGATGGAACTCGTGGACGGGCAGGGTCTCCCCCGCGTGGAACAGCATACTGTCGGCGCGGGCAGTCAGGCGGGCGTAGCCGAACCGCACAAGCCGCCCGACTTTGAAGCCCTGCCCAGGCAGCACGCCCGCCATCGGGTGGGGCGTGCCGTCGGCGTCCTGTAATGTCCGGCCCAGGTACAAAAAGCCGCCGCACTCGGCCACGGTGGGCAGGCCGCCCTGCACGGCGCTTTTTACGGCGGCGCGCAGGGGGGCGTTCGCGGCCAGCCGGGCGGCGTACAGCTCGGGGTAGCCGCCCGGCAGGTAAAGCCCGCCGATGTTATCCGGCAGAGCCGTGTCGGCCAGCGGGCTGAAAAAGCACAGCTCCGCGCCGTTTTCCCGCAGTGCCTCCAGCGTTTCGGCGTAGGTAAAGCAGAACGCGGCGTCCCTTGCCACGGCAAGGCGCACCCGCGGCGGGGGCACCGTGCACGGCACAGCGGCGGGCGCGGGGCGGTCAAACAGGGTGTGCAGCAGCGGCCAGTCGATGGTTTGCTGCGCGGCATCGGATAAGAGCTGTATCTTGCGCTGCAGATCGTCGATTTCGGCGGCGGTTTTCAGACCGAGGTGGCGGCTTTCTATCGCGGCCTCGGGCAGCGGCGGCAGGCAGCCGACCACGGGCAGACCGGTCTCTTTTTCGAGCATCGGCTTCAGCAGAGCGCACAATCCTTGCGTACAATCATTGAGCAAAATTCCCGCGATATGGTGCGGTGTGCGGAACGCTGTCAGCCCGCGCAGCTCCGCCGCCAGCGTCAGGCTTGCCCCCTTGGGCCGCACAACGAGCAGTGCAGGCAGGTCCAGCGTATCGGCCAGCTGCCACGCGCTGGCCGTGTCGGTCACGCCGCCAAGGCCGTCGTAGTAGCCCATGGCCCCCTCGACGACTGCCGCGCCGTGCCCCGCCGCGTGCCGGGCGTAGAGTGCGCGGGCGGTCTGCGGTGCAGAGAAGAACAGGTCGAGATTGTGGCTTTCGACGCCCAGCACCGCGCGGTGGAACATCGGGTCGATGTAGTCCGGCCCCGACTTGAACGCGCAGGGGGTCAGCCCGCGGGCAGTCAGCGCCGCCAGCAGCGCACAGGCTGCCGTTGTTTTTCCGCTGCCGGAGCGGGGTGCAGCCAGAACCAATTGCAGCATTTTTACTCCCTTGCGATCAAGAAAACCGGGTTGTTCGCCATAAGCAGGTGCAGGCTGCCCGCCGCCCGGCTGCGGCTGACTGCGATTTGTGTGACCTGGGCGGTCAGGCCGTGAGCCGTCAGGGCCGCAACGGCCTCCTGTAAGGTTTCCAGCGCAATGGCGCTGATACAGAGCCGTGCATCGGGGTTCGCGGCCAGCGCGGCATCGACGACAGCCCGCAGACTGCCCTTGCTGCCGCCGATAAAAACAGCGTCCGGCGCGGGCCAGCCTGCCAGTGCGGCGGGGGCAAGACCCTCGGTAAGGTGCAGATTTTGCACCGCAAATTTTGCGCGGTTCTGACGGATAAGGTCACAGGCTTCCGCGTCGCACTCCACGGCGCAGACCCGGCCCGCAGGGGCGGCCAGCGCCAGCTCCACACTGACGCTGCCGGTGCCCGCGCCCACATCCCAGAGGGTATCTGCGGGGCGCACAGCCAGCTTGGCCAGCGCGGCAGCGCGGACCTCCTGCTTGGTCATCGGCGTTTTGCCGCGGATGAACGCTGCATCTGGCAGGCCGGGCGTGCGGCGCAGGGGCGCGGGCACATTTTCCACAAGCAGGACACTGAGCGGTGCAAAGCGCTGTGCGGCCAGCTCCTGCGCCGTGCCGGTCACAAGCCGCTGGGACGGCGTGCCGAGGTTCTCCCCCACCGTGGCCGCAGCGTCGCCCAGCCCGGCAGCCGCCAGCTGTTGGCAGAGCGTCGCGGGGGTCTCGCTGCCGCCGGTCAGGAAAAAAGTTGTCCCGCCTGCGCGGCAGGCGGCCACCGGGTCACAGGCACAGCCGTGGGCGGAGACGAGCCGCCAGCCCTGCCACGGGCGGCCCAGCGCCGCGGCCAATAATTGCACGCTGGAAACGCCGGGCAGCACCGTGTACGGCAGACCCGCGTCGTCCAATGTGCGGCAGAGCGCCGCCGCGCCGGAGTAGAAGCCCGTGTCGCCGCTGAAAACCACCGCGGCCTCCGCGCAATCTGTCTGCCGCAGCAATGCGCAAATTTCGTCCGTTTTATAGAGGGCTGCGCGGTTTGCCGTGCAGCCCTCGGGCAGGTTTTCCAGCAGGCGGCGCGCGCCGATGATCAGCTCCGCTCCGCGCAGCGTCTCCAGCCCCGCCGCTGTCAGGCTGCCGGGCGTTCCGCTGCCCATGCCCACCAATGTGATCTTCATAAAAGCTCCCTGCATCGCTGTAAAATTGTGTCAGCGGTCTCGCCCTCGTCGTCCGGGCGGCGCAGCACAATGAGCTGCACGCCGCACCGGGCGGCGGCCTCGGCCTTTTCGGCAAAGCCGCCCGCCGCGCCGCCGTCCTTCGTGACCATATAGTCGATATGGAACTGGTGCAGTAGCGCCGCATTTAATTCTTTCGTAAAAGGCCCCTGCATCGCAAGGATATTGCGGTGCGGAATGCCCGCTGCCTCGCATGCTGCGATACCCGCCAGCGTCGGCAGAACGCGCGGGTAGAGCCGCGCCGGGTCGAGCGCTGCGAAGGCGGGCAGCTCCTTGGCACCCGTCGCCAACAGGACGCGCCCCGGTCTGTCTGCCAGATACGCGGCGGCCCGGGCGGCATCAGCCAGCACCACACTGCCCGCGGGCAGGGGGCTGGCGGGGCGCAGCAGACGGTGATATTCAACTCCCGCCGCCGCTGCCGCCGCACGGATATTGCGCGTTGCCTCGGCGGCATACGGGTGGGTCGCGTCAACGCAGAGCGCCGCACCGCGCAGCAGCGCCGTCATTCCTTCGGCGTCCAGCCGTCCGGTGCGCACCGTGATGCCGTCGGTGCAGCCCTGTTCCTCGGCCCCCAGCTCTGTCGCCACACAGACCGTGACCGCCGCGCCGAGCGCCGCCAGCGCGCGGGAGAAGCTGCGCCCCTCCGTTGTACCGCTGAAAACCACCACATTCATACGCCGCGATACCCCCTTGGCGTAACCATTCTGCCATGTAAAATCTGCGTTGCAGCGTTGCCGACAAAGACCGTTGTGAACATATCCACGGCGGTGTCCTCCAGCTCGGCCAGCGTCAGCAGCCGTGCGGTCTGGCCGTCCCGGCCAATGCAGCGCACCAGCCCGGAGACCGTGTCCGGGCCCTTGCCGTTGTCCCGCAGAATGCGAACGGCCTTTTGCAGGTAGTCGGCGCGGCCTTTGGACGACGGGTTGTAGAGCGCCAGACAGAAATCCCCCGCCGCGGCGCAGGCCAGCCGCTTTTCAATGACGGCCCACGGCGTCAGCCGATCCGACAGCGAAATCACGCAAAAATCGTGTGCCAACGGCGCACCCAGCACCGCGGCCCCGCTCAAAGCGGCGGTCAGGCCGGGCACGATCTCGACCTCTACCTCCGGGCAGTGCTCCGCCAGCTCCAACAGCGGGCTGGCCATGCCGTAGACCCCGGCGTCACCGGAGCAGACGAGCGCCACCGTCTTGCCGCCCTTTGCCGTTTCCAGCGCCCAACGGCAGCGGTCAAGTTCCCGCGTCATGCCGGTAGCGTAGACCTCTTTATCCGGGTAAAGCGGACGCACAAGGTCGATGTAGACCGTGTAGCCGCACAGCACGTCGGCGGCCTGCAGGGCAGTCTGCGCCTGGGCGGTCAAATACCGCGCACCGCCCGGGCCGAGGCCCACCACATACACAAGACTACGGTTCATCATTTTTCCATCTCCAATCCGGGGCAAAGGGGGCCAGCGCCACGGCAAGGGTCACGCCGTCCCGCGCCCACTTCGGGATGAACAGCACCCCGTCTGCAGCTAGCGCCGCCGCGCGTTCACAGACATTGTCCACGCCCGTGATGCTCTGCACAAAGCCGGAGGACGTAAAGCGGCCTTTAGCCGTGCGCAGGGCAGCGGCGGTATAAAAGTCCATCTTCCAGCCGTGCGTTCGGCAGAACGCCGCCAGACCCGGCTCATCCTTTTTCAAGTCAATGCTGGCTGCGCGGACAATGCCCTGCGGGGCAAAATGATGCTCCGCGCAGAAGGCCGCAAAGGCTGTTTCCAACTTTTCCGCCGTCGTGCCGCGCTTGCAGCCGACACCCAACACCGCAATGCGGGGGATCAGGTGCAGCGCCTCACTCGTCGGGGTCAGCGTCAGCGCAAAATCTGCGCGGTCAGCGGTGGCGGCAGGCTCCACACCCGCGGGCGGCGTGCCGGAAACAGCCCAGTCGGCGGCATAGCAAACGCTCTGCCCGGCCAGCAGTGCCCCGCTCACGTAGCGGATGCGCTCCGGCTCGGCCACGGCACAGTTCTGGCGCTTGGCCCACTCGTCCACGGCAAAAACGCCGCGTCCGTCGGTGGCCGTCGTGATGACCGGCACGGCATGGCAGACCGCCGCCAGCCGCTGCGCCAGCTCGTTTGCGCCGCCCAGATGCCCCGACAGCAGTGGAATGGCGAACCGCCCACCCTCATCCAGCACAACGACGGCGGGGTCTGCAGCCTTGCTGCGGCAGTGTGGCGCGATGGCCCGCACCGCGATCCCGGCAGCTCCTACAAAAATCAGTGCGTCGCTTTGTGCAAACTGTGCAGCGGTCCAATCGGTCAGGCGGACGCCGTCCGCACCGCCGCGGGCCACGCTGCCGGGGCAGGCTGCCGCCAGCTGCTGCGCCAGCGCCAGTCCCCGCGCCGTGAACGCAATGTACGCGCAGGTCATCGGTCCGTCCCCCTGCGGAACTCCGTTGTGAACGCCGGGTCGTACAGCTTGCTGCGGTCATATTGTGCGGCCAAAAAGTCCCCGACGACGATGAGCGCCGTCTTGGTGATGCCCGCCGCGCGGGTGCTTTCAGCCAGCGTTCCGACGGTGCAATGTACAATTTTTTGTTCCGGCCACGTTGCCTTGTAGACAACGGCGGCAGGGGTCGCGGCGGTGTACGCGCCCTGCAGAAGCGCGTCCTGCACCCTGTCGATCAGGCCAATGGAGAGGAAAATGACCATCGTCGCCCCGTGGGCGGCCAGCGCGGCCAGCCGCTCACCTTCGGGCACAGGGGTACGGCCCTCCATGCGGGTGATGATGACGGTCTGGCTGACGCCGGGCAGTGTGTACTCGGCGTTCAGCGCCGCCGCCGCACCGCAGAAGCTCGACACGCCGGGCGTATCGTCGTAGGCGATGCCCATGGCGTCCAGCGCGTCCATCTGTTCCCGGATCGCGCCGTACAGGCAGGGGTCGCCCGTGTGCAGGCGCACGGTGGTTTTGTGCGCTGCTTCATTTTCTTTCATGACGGCAAGCACCTGCTCCAGCGTCATCTCGGCGCTGTTATAGATGGCGCAGTCCGGCCCCGCCAGCCCCAGCAGCGCCGGGTTGACCAGGCTGCCCGCGTAGATGATGCAGTCCGCCGTTTGCAGCAGGGCCGCGCCGCGCCGGGTAATCAGGTCCGGTGCGCCGGGACCGGCCCCCACAAAATGTACCATGTCAGGCTCCCTTCCACAATTTCAACAGTGTATCGGCAGTTTTTGTCTGCCCCAGCGGGCTGTTCCGGTTTGAGAACAGCACCGCACCGACCTTGAACGCCCCCGCCGCGCGGCGGTCCAGATGCGTCTGGATCGCGGTGAGCAGGCTGGCCATGACCGGCTCCCGCAGCTGCGCGGCGTCCAGAATGTCCAGACAGGCGTCTGTCGTGGCGGCGTCCATCAGGGCGCGGCAGGTCGCCGCGTCCGCGCCGCAGAGCGCCGCATGAGCACAGAACAGCTCAGTGCGGCAGTCGGCACAGCGGGAGTGGGTGTTCATGATGCCGCCCGACAGCTTGACGAGCTTGCCCACATGCCCGACGAGCAGCACCTCCGCGAAGTGCTCCGCCGCTGCCATATCCAGCGCCTCGCCGATGAAATTTGAGATTTTTACGACAGGGATCTCGTGCAGCGCGGGGTAGTTGGCGGCCAGGTAGTCCAGCCCGTAGTTGCCGGGGGCTAAAATCAGGCGGCGGCTTTTCAACGCTGCCTGGTGGATTTCGATTTGCAGCGTATCCAGAAGCGCCTGCTGGCTCATCGGCTCCACAATGCCGCTGGTGCCCAGCACCGACAGGCCGCCCTCGACCCCCAGATGCGGGTTGAAGGTGCGCTTGGCCGCCGCCTCGCCGCCTTCGATGGAGATGACCACCGCGAACCCGCCGCCGTAGCCGACGGCGTCCGCCTCCCGCAAAAGCGCCTCGGTTATCATCTGCCGCGGCACACGGTTGATGGCCGCCGCGCCGACGGGCTGGTCGAGGCCGGGCTTTGTCACACGGCCCACCCCCGCCCCGCCGTCAATCGTAACGGTGCGCGGCGCGTCGGGCAGCAGTGTGACCGCGGCAATGACCGGCAGACCCGTCGTGGCGTCTATGTCGTCGCCGCCGTCCTTGACGATGGCGCACGCGGCCCCGTCTGCCGTCAGGCGGCAGAACTGCGGTGCGACCTCCACGACGATGCCCTTGGGCGTGCGCAGACCAACGCTTTCCGGCGCGTGGCCGGTCAGCAGCAGCCGCGCCGCGCCCGCCGCCCCCAGCGCCGCGCAGGTGCCGGTGGTGTAGCCGCAGCGCAGTAAACGCTGCCCGCTGCGGATGTAGTGTTCAAATTGGGGCTTCGACTTTGCGCCGCTCCCGGCAAACAGCACCGCGTATTGGTCGGTGCTCAGTCCAAACAGCGCACAGATATTGTCCTGTGCAAAGGCGTCCTGCGGTGCCAGCACAGCGGACACGCCTGACGGCGCAACGCAGACTACGGCGTCGGCCAGCCTTTGGGCCAGCTCCAGCTCATGCAGCGTCACGATGACGGCCACATTCTTCTCATGCGCCAGCACTTGCAGGATGTCCATGAGCTCCGCCTTGCCCTTCACGTCCAAAAACGACGTTGGTTCGTCCAGAAGCAAAATTTCCGGCTGTTGGCAGACCGCGCGGGCCAGCAGCACGCGCTGGCGCTGGCCGTCGCTGATCCTGGCAAAATCGCGGTCCTCCAGCTCCTCCGCCCGGACAAGGCACAGGGCGTCATACACCTGCTGCCTGTCGGCATCGGACAAAATGCCCAGCCGCCCGGTGTAGGGGTAGCGCCCGGCGGCGGCGACCTCAAAGCAGGACGTCAGCTCGGTGCGGGCCGTGTGGGGCAGCATCAGCGCCAGCTTGCGCGCCCGGGCGTTGGGGGTGTAGGCCGTCAGGTCCTGCCCGTCCAGCAGTACCGCGCCGCCCTGCGCCGCCAGCTGTCCGGCCAGCGTTTTTAAAAGAGTGGATTTGCCCGCACCGTTCGGACCGATGAGCGCCAGAATTTTGCCACGCTCGGCGTGCAGGGCAATGTCCCGCAGCAGCGGCGCACCGTAGCCGACGGCGAGATTTTGCGTTTCACAACAGCTCATACCGTACCCTCCCCGCTGTGGCGGCGCACAAGCAGCCAGATGACCACCGGCGCACCGAACACCGCTGTGACCGAGCTGATGGACAGCTCGGTGGGTGCAAACAGGCTGCGGGCGATCAGGTCGCACAGCAGGCAGAATGCCGCGCCGCCCAGTGCGCAGCCCGGCAGCACCCGCAGCGGTTTTGCACTGCCCAGCGTATGTTTTACCAGATGCGGCACCGCAATGCCGACGAAGGAGATCGGTCCGGCAAACGCCGTGACGCAGGCCGCCAGCAGGCTTGACAGCAGCACAAGCACCACGGAAAACGCCCGCACCGGCACGCCGACGCTGGCGGCGTAGCTTTCGCCCAGCTGGTAGGCAGCCATCGGCTTGGAGAGCAAAAACGCGGCGGCCAGGCAGGGCAGAACGATGGCCGCCGCCGTGGCGACATTGCCCCAGGTCATGCCCGAGAAGCTGCCCATCGACCAGTTGTGCAGGTTGACGATGTTGGAATCCTGCGCGAAGGCGACGACAATATCGGTGACGGCCGAGCAGATGTAGCCGATCATGACGCCGCAGATAACCAAAATGCTCATCTGCTGCACGCGGCGCGCCACGGCCAGCACAAACAGCATGGCCGCCATGGCCCCGGCAAACGCCGCCAGAATCAGCGTCAGTGAGCCGGTGAGCAGACCGCGGTTCAAAAAGACGACCATCGTCAGCGCCACAGCCAGCTTGGCCCCGCTGGAAATGCCCATGACGAACGGCCCGGCAATCGGGTTGGCAAAAAACGTTTGCAGCAGATACCCGGCCACCGAGAGCGCCGCCCCCAGCAGCACGACCATGACGGCGCGCGGCAGGCGCAGCTGCAGCAGGATGTTGGCCGCCAGCGCGTTTGTGCCGCGGCCCAGCAGGGCCGCCGTGATGTCCGCCGGGGAGAGCGCAATGCTGCCCCAGAACAGGTTGAGCGCAAACAGCGCCAGCAGGGCCGCCGCCATGGCGAGGTATGCAATTGTCATGCGTTTGGAGGTGTGCATGCGTGGTTCCCTTTGCGGCGGGCGGCAATGGTGCGGGCGGATAGGGAATCCGCCCCTACGGATGCGCCACGGTTTTGTGCGTCCGTTTTTGCCGCCGCGTTAAATTTTCAGTGCAGCTTCGTCAAAAATGTCAATTCACTGTCGTCCGGATCATCCTCGGTGAACACCCTGTTCATATCCAGGATCAGCTCCGGCAGCTCCATGCTCTGCTGGAAAAGGCTCTGCGACGTACACCAGACGCTGCCGCTTTGCACGGCCTTGAAGTCCGCCAGCATCGGACATTTGGCGAGCAGCTCATCCATTGTGCGCAGCTCGCCCTCAATCGTGCTATTGTAGAACAGCACATCGGCGTCACGCGCCCCGGCGTAGAAATCCTCGAGCGAGATATTGACAGTCGCCAGATTGTTGCCGCTGTCCGTCAGGTCGGCAAAGACGTAGCTGCCGCCCGCCAGCTCGATCATCTTGGCGACGTAATCGCCGCCCTTGCGCACCGTGGCGAGATTGTTTGAGGTGATGGAGAAGAACGCCACCGTCTTGCCGGTGGGTTCCTCGTCCAGCAGCGGTGCAATGCGCTGCACAGCGTCGTCAAAAACGCGCTCGGCCTCCTCGGTTCTGCCCAGCAGGATGCCGTACAGCTTGACCCATTCCATCCGGGCCAGCGGGTCACTCTCGTAGCTCGAGCGCTCGACGAGGACCGGCACGCCGAATTTTTCGAGCTGCTCTTTCACCTCGGGCGTGTGGTAGATCATTGTGTTCTCGATGGCAAGGCCGCAGTCGGCGGACAGGATCGTCTCGTAATCGGGCGCGCTGTACTTGCCCGCGTAGGCGATCTCGCCCTGCTCCATGGCGGTGCGGGCCGCGTCGAGGTACCAGTTTTCGGCCTGCGTGCCGGACAGCGCCACAGCCCCCAGCCCGCCAATGCTGATGATGGGATCCATCGCGGACGACGACACAAGGTAGATATTTTGGATAGGCTGCTGCAAAACGGTGATGTCTGCGTCCAGATTGGCGGGCGCAGCGGCCCCCTCCGGCACGACGAGATAGCGGCTGCCGTCAATCGTGATGAGGTCATAGCCGCCCGCACACACATCCACCGTGAACTGCTTCGCATATTCCAGCGGATAGCGGTTTTCTATCGTCAATGCGTCCGTTTGCGCGGGAGCCTGGGATGCAGCCGCGCACCCTGCCAGCAGCAGAGCGGGCAGGGCAAAAGCTGCCGCGCGCCTCATTCGGCGGCGGCCAGCGTCGCGCTGTCAAAGGTCAGGGTATAGTCGATCTCGTGCGGGGTGCTCATGGCGACAGTGTCCGCCGTGACGGCCAGCGCGGTATCCAGCGCGGCAACGGGGATTTCAAACGTCGAGTTGCCGTCGGTGTTGACGGGCAGGTACTTTTCGCCGTCGACGAGCATATAGTCATAGTTCGGGCTACTCCAGACGATGGTCGCGGTCATAATGCCGTCGGCCACGGTCAGCACGGCGGGGCTTTCGACGGTGGCGCGTCCGCTGCCGCCCTCCAGCGTCACAGCGCAGGTGTAGCTGCCGTCGGCGGGGACCTCGACGGCTGCCTCAGCCGCATCCTCTGCCGCAGGCTCGGCATCGGAGACGCTGACCGTATGGTCATACCAGGTGCCCTTGGTGCCGAGGATGGCCAGCTGGAAATCGGCATCGACAGCCGCAACGGGGATGTCAAAGCCGTATACTTCGTCGCTGGTGCCGTCGGAGTAGGTCACCGTGTCAACGGTAGGCTGCAGCCAGTCGCTCTCGTGGGCAGGGGCGTCGGCGGCCATGCCCGGATACAGGTTGACGATCTTCTGGGACTGCAGACTGACGTGGAAGGTCATCGTGCCGTTTTCCACCGTCAGCGTGCCCATGCCGTCCACGGCTTCATTGGCGTGGAACATACTGCTGTCGGTGTTGAACTTAGCGGTGTATACGCCGTCCGGCAGCGCGGCAGCGGGGGCCGGGGCTTTCGTGACGGCGGGGGCCGGGGCCGCGGTGGCGGCAGGGGCGGTTTCTTCCGTGGAGACCGCCTCGGATGTGCTCTCGGCGGTGGACGCTGCGGACGCACCGCAGCCCGCCAGCAGCAGGGCAGCGAGAGTCAGGGATGCGAGTTGGAGCTTTTTCATGCTTTCCTTACCTCATTCTATACATATTTATCAGGCAATAGTGGGAGGCAGCGCGGGCGGATATAGAATCCGCCCCTACGGCGTGGCAGGGCATCACATCGGACGCAGGCCGGACATGCCCGGCCCCTGCCGTGCTTTCCCAAAAACCAAAAAACTGCCCGGAGCTTACCCTCCGGGCAGAATGGGTCTTTCTCAGCCGTTCAGGGAATCGATGGCGGCCCCGGCGTGGTCAACGTAGAGCTGCTGGATGTCGCCGATCTCGCCCAGACCTGCGATCTGGGTATCGACGCTCTCAAAGCAGTCGGCGGCGTTGAACTGGCTCAGCCAGGAATCGTCCTCGGCACCGGCCATGTCGTTGTTGGCGTGGTCACCGGCGACAACCATCAGCGGGCGCAGGATGACCTTGGTGTAACCGGCCTCCTTGACCTTCTCGATAACGGCGTCGCAGGCGGTGTCCTCGGGTTCACCCTCGACGGTGCCGATAAAGACGTTGTCATAGCCCAGCGTCTGCATCGCGGTCTGCATCTGGCTGTAGCTGACCTTGGCAGTGTGGGACGTGCCGTGGCCCATAAAGACAAAGGCGGTGCCGTCCGCAGCGGCGGCAGCGGCGTCGTCATATCCGGCGGTCTTGACGGCCTCGGCGGTGATGGCGGCGGCTACGGCCTCCTTGTCGGCGTTGATGACGGTGGCATCTTCGCCGACCTCGCCCAGCAGGGGTTCGGCAATGGCAACGCTGTCGAACTTGTCCCTGTACTGCTCAACCGCCTCGCACATCTCGTCGTACTCGGCGCCGTGCATCAGGTGCGTAGGCTGGACAACCAGATTCTTGACGCCGTTGGCAACGGCACGGTCAAGCGCCTGGTCCATGTTGTCGATCTTCTCGCCGTCGCGGGCCTGAACGTGGTTGATGATGATCTGCGCGGTGAAGGCGCGGCGGACGCTCCAATCCGGGTAGGCGGCCTGCAGGGCGTCCTCGATGCCCTTGATGTCAGCGGCGCGGCTGCCGTTGAAGGAGGTGCCGAAGCTGACGACCAGCAGCTCATTCTCGCCGATGTCGTCGGCATTGCGCGGGTCGTCCTTGCCGGCGTCGCCGGTGTCGCGGCCAAAGTAGTCGGGGTCTGCGTTCTCACCCTCGACCAGCTCTTTCTGGGTGTCGGTCAGGGCATCCCAGGCAGCCTTGGCGGCCTCGCACTGGGCATCGGTGTCGGCGCTGCGCTCCTGCACGTAGATGGCGTCGATCAAATCGGCGCAGTTCTTAGCGGCCACTTCGTCTGCATCTCCCTCGTCTGCGGTCTTTTCTGCATCTTCTGCAGTGCTTTCGTCGGCGACGGTGCTCGTGGCAGCGCTGTCAGTGCTCGCGGCGGTGCTGCCGCAGCCGACCAGCAGGGCGGCGGACAGTGCTGCGGCCATGGCGACGGCGGCAGCTTTTCTGTAGGTGATCCTTCTCATGTGTTTTTGCTTCCTTTCCTTGTTTAAAGCCTGGAGACAGTACGGGAGAGAACAGCAGGACACACGGAAATTGACCCCGTAAAAAACGAGGTCCTTTGCGTGCAGAATGGCAACACAAAAGACCCCGTATTTTAAGCAGGTGCTTTGCGGTACAACCAATTCCTCGTGATCTGGGGCGGTGCGCCCCCGTACCCGGCAGCAGGCAGGTTTCCTGGCTGAAAGCTCAACGCCTGCCGCCGCCTTCCCGGGTCAAAACCCAGTGACCGGTGCAAATGCACCCTGGCGGCAGGCTCCCTTATCACAGTGACGAGATCGTGCGGGATTTGCACCCGCTTCCCTTTTACC
>OGMK01000549.1_pt1 | contig 28599 bp, 35 predicted proteins | sample 1573151 | NCBI WGS metagenome assembly OGMK01 (sample SAMEA2581887, study PRJEB24529) | metagenome | biome: Human gut stool | place: China | collected 2011
TGAACAAGGGGGTAAAACGGAATTGCAAGCCTAATCCCCCCATGTACAGCCAATCATGTTTCCTGCCGCTTCCTGTGGTACGGTTGTTGCTTGTCACTCCGACAGTCCCCTGCAGGTCCAGATAAAACCATCGGTTCAATTCCCGTGCCACGTACAGGTTAGCCCCACCCATCAGATGATTTGCCTTCAGATTATAAAAGTAATTTTCCGGTGTGCTCCGGAAACCGGTTATCGCCACACGGTTCCAGTTTATCAGTGAACCACCGACACCGATCTCCCAGGCTTTTGATGCTTTTTCCTGTTGTCCGTCGTGTATGGTCACTTCTTCCTGAGAAGGTGCGCGACGGGTTGTTTCTGTGTCTTGCCCTCTTGCTACCAAAGAGACTGGCAGCAAGGAGAGGAAGACAAAACCTATCATTTTTTTCTTCATATTCATATTCAATTATCCGATAAATAAATCAATCCATCCAGTCAGCCGGACAATTTTTGACTGCCAAAGGAGTTTTTTGGGACCTGTCTGCAAAATCAACTAAATAATACTGATCGCCCTCTTTGGTCAGGTAGTAAGCGTAACGCCCACGGTACTCGTTAGTATTGTAGAATACTATCTGGCTTCCACTTTTCTGCCTTGAGCGGACATCCACGCCAATCCAGTTGTTGGGATAGGCGCTTGTCAGGCAGAACCGTCTGCCACCCTTTGAAAGTTCCAGCGTTCCCGTATGTACGGTTCCTCCCGTTCCGTTGATGAAAGTACGCATTTGTATGAACACAGCCCGGTTATCAGCCAAAGCGGATGCAGAAAGGTTGCCTTCCGGATGTTTCCAGATATTGGTACCTTCCTCTTTCTGCAATCTATCTTGTCCTGTCGGGTAAGAGTATGTCTTATAAAAGTCCGGTAACTTATCCGTGTCAATTTCTCCCCATAGGGTGGTGACACCCTCCTTGATTTCGACAAAGACACTGTTCTCCTTGAAACCCGGAGCCGGATATAATTCCGGAACGTGTATCTTATCCTGTAAATATATCGTCTGTCCATAGTCGTTGGAATTTCCCTCACCATCACCGAAATAAAGGCCTACATAGTTTTCTTTTCCGTCCCACTCATACTGTTTCAACCGGCTGATAGTATCATTCTTTGCAATATTGGCCTTCTCTGTTGCTGTAAAGACCATCGGACGTATTATGTATAAATAAGTATCCCCTCCGCTATAACGTTTTAATTTACTTTTATCTATATTCTCTTCATTTACAGGTTGATTTATATCATTAATCTTAGATGATTTCATACTACTATAAGGGGTCGTAATGGCACTTGGGTAACTGCCCCATTCTCCATCTACCTGCCGCTCAATTTTGTATGATATATATAAATACTCCAATGAATTTATTTCCGATGTATAGGCACTCAGATACGCACCACTCACACTGGCTCTGACATTTATCCTGTTCGGCACCAGCGTGTTCCTTGCACTTGTTTCCTGCGCTCCATCAACCGTTACGGTTACGCTTCCTCTTCTGTCCGACAGTTCTTTCATGTCCGGCAACTTGTCCCATGTGACCTTGAACTGCCCCTCGGCATCCGTTGTAAATGTCTCCGTGGAAGATACGCCGGGTAAGCCGCTCACATTTACGCCTGCCGCGACTTTTTTGCCGGCCTTGTCATACACGGTAAAGAGCACCGATCCGTCCGAAGGTATTACATACTCTTTCAATAAAGAGTTCCAGTATTCGGGAATAACATTATATTTTCCGATTTCCACCTCGATCACCGAAGATTTGCCTGTGAGGAAATCCCAAAAGTCCGTCTGCTTATTCCGGTCTGCCGGCCATTTCTGGTCAGGATTATGCGGATTGTCCACTTCACCGGATGAAATGTACTCTTTCCAAAGTTCATAGGCACTTTTACCATTGGTCCCGTTTGTTCCATTGGTTCCGTTTTTGCCATCTTTGCCGAAAGCGGACTTGCCGGTATCCTTACCGTTAATATACCAGTGTCCATTCTCGCCAATGGCCACCTCGGGAGATTTTCCGTCCTGTCCCACAGCCTTCTTACCGGTGTCCGTGCCGTTCACGAACCAGTTGCCGTTACCACCGATGGTGACTGTCGGTGACACTCCGTCCTTGCCGTTCACGCCATCCTGACCTACAGCCTTCTTGCCTGTGTCCACGCCGTCAATGAACCAGTTGCCGTTATTGCCAATGGTGACTGTTGGTGACACGCCATCCTTACCATTCGTTCCATCCTGCCCCACAGCCTTCTTGCCTGTGTCCACACCGTCAATAAACCAGTTGCCGTTATCGCCAATGGTGACTGTCGGTGACACTCCGTCCTTGCCGTTCACGCCATCCTGACCTACAGCCTTCTTGCCTGTGTCCACGCCGTCAATGAACCAGTTGCCGTTATTGCCAATGGTGACTGTTGGTGACACGCCATCCTTACCATTCGTTCCATCCTGCCCCACAGCCTTCTTGCCTGTGTCCACACCGTCAATAAACCAGTTGCCGTTATCGCCAATGGTGACTGTCGGTGACACTCCGTCCTTGCCGTCCGCTCCATCCTGGCCCACAGCCTTCCTGCCGGTATCTACACCGTCAACAAACCAGTTGCCGTTATCACCGATAGTGACCGTCGGGGGCACGGCATCACGACCGTCCTTGCCATCTTTTCCATCCGCTCCATTCTGACCGTCACGACCGCGTGCGCCAATACCAGTATCCTCATTGCCAATAAACCAGTTTCCATTATCTCCCACATGGGGTGTCTGTCCGTCCTCGCCACTGGCACCGGTCAGGAAGCGCCAGAAGTCCTGTATCGTATTATTTTCGGGAGACCACTTTTTATCTGGATCATGCGGATTATCCACACTACCGTCCGCAATCATCTCTTTCCATTGCTCGAAGGCGCTTTGCCCGTCTTGACCGTCCTTGCCATCCTTACCTTTTAAATATTTGAAAAAGTCTGCCACTTCCGTCTGATCCTTCGGCCAGTTTACAGTTCCGTCCGCCACTTTTTCCTTCCAAAACTCATAGGCTGAAAGCCCCGTATCACCTTTGGGACCCTTGGGCATGGTGATATCTACATCCGTACAAGAAGCTATTAACAAAAAAACAACTATCCCATACCACTGCATAATTCTTAATTTACACATTTGAACTTTATTTTTTAGTTAATTTATTTATAAATTAAATTAGTATCCTGTTATGTTCCAATGATGTAGGTATGAACTGCGAATCACACGTCATTTATTGCCCAAATTTTACATTTGTGCAAACAACTGATAAAAAGCTCTTTTTTCATTGCTGACCGTAACATTGATTCGGTCTGATCCCTAAAAACATAATGTTCATTTATAATCAAAACAGACTTGAAATTCATGGGAGCTATTCAGATTCTGAACAGCCTTCCCTCATCTATATAAATACATCAGAATTGGTAAATCCTGAATAAATTAAGGGATCGCGCAACATATATCATTCGATAAATTAGCTTTTTTCATATTATAGTTCATGCTAAAAAACATCAATTTTCGACGCAAAGATAGAACAAGAATACAGATCTGGACAAACAAAGGAAACAAATATGAAACTAAAACACAGATGATATAAAACCAAAAATCATATTGATATTGCAGTCTATTATTCAAGTACGGAATGTTCTGCAAGTAACTTCAGTTACATCATTTCTTTTCCAAAAGCGAGTGCACGTTCTATGCTTCGGAGATAGATTGTAAATCCCGCTTCTCTATCTCCCGTTGGCAAATCCAAACCTGCGTAAGGCCTATATTTGCTAAAATCACCCTCTGTAGAGAATAGGTCTCAATGGACGCAACACATGCCTGATACAATAGACAAAAGCAATCAGAGCAGTGATTCCCCGGCATAACCGATGTATGCAATGGATGCATGTATACACACCGCTCCTCCGATAGTAGTACCGCAGCCGATTCCGAGATTGAAGACCGCAGAATAAATGGTCATCGAAATGGTCGAAGCCTGCGGCAATACGGCCATAATTTTCACCTGAGGCGACAAGTTGAAGAGGGTATAAACTATTCCCCAAAAGAAACACAAGGCAAGTACCGCTCTCATAAAACCGGAAAGCGGATACAATAACAGAAAAGAGGCCGCCATGCCCGAAGAGGCCGTAAACAGGAGCAAACCGGACTTCCGACCGGAATATCGGGAAAACAAAACGCTTCCTACTATACCGGACAGTCCCACAAGCATCAGAACCAACGTAATGAGATTCTCGTCCAGCCGAGCAATCTGCACCAGAAACGGCTCTACGTAACTGTATCCCGTATAATGTACCATAGTTGCCAGCAAGGCGAACAGATAGATACTTATCAACGCCTTGTTGCGGAACAGTACAGGCAACCGGTGCAGCGTCATCGGTCGGGTGTTGGGCGGTTTCGGGAAGACCATGCCCAGAAACAGAGCTACCAGTAACCCTATCGCGGTAATGCTTGCGAAAGTTATCCGCCACGTTATGTACAGACCGACGGCACGACAGCCTCCACCTGCTAAAAAAATATGTACATTCACCGGAACAACAAGAGCACATCGATTCGCTGTGCTTGCTGCTTGAAAACAAGGAACAGCTTCTTTTTACGGCAATGAGGAACCTTCAGGAGTAGCAGAACATAGCCGACATCGTAGGGGAAAGGATTCCGGTTGTCCTGTCCGAGGTCAGGAAACAGTCACAGGGACAGACTATTTCTCTAAAAACGGAAGTCTCCGATCCAGATGGAACGGTTTCCAAAAAACGGAATTTCTGGGATATATTCCGGCGTAAAGAGAAAAAGTCCGCTTACCTGCAACAAAAAGAACAGATAGAACGGAAGCAGGAACAACAGACCGCCTCTTCCCCGGTTGTGACCGCAAGACGCATGCTGCTCACCCTGAACGACCGGGTCATTGAGGAATAGGAAAGGCGGAAAGCATACTTGTCCGTCCAGATGGATAGCCTGTATGGGAACAATGCGGAACTGAACCGGAAAATGAACGCGCTCGTTACCGAGTTCAAAAAGGAAACAAATACACGGTTCACATCTAAATATGAGGCATTCATTCTTGACCGTGACACGTCCTACCGTACCGTGGCCTGTCTTGCACTGGGTGTTTCCCTGCTGACAATCGTGTTCTATGCCATCATACACCGGGACATAAATAGAAAATACCGCTACCAGAAAGAGCTGGAGACGTCCGACAGGAAGAACCGGGAACTCCTCCAGTCCAAGAAGGACATGATGCTCGCCATCGCCCATGACCTGCGTTCCCCGCTGACAACGATAACCGGTTCCGCCGACCTGTTGCCGGGCGAGAAGGACGGGCGGCGTAAGGCGAAGTATGTGGAGAATATCCGTCACACCTCGGAGTACATACTCTCCCTAGTAGATACCCTAATGGACTTCTATTTGTTGGATACGGGACAGGCACAGTCATACGAGCGTATCTTCCACCTGGAATCCCTGTTCAAGGAGACAGTGGACAATTACGCCCCGCTTGCGCAGAGGAAGCGCCTGCTTCTCTCCTCCGGTTTCTCCGGCACGGACGTGGTGGTCTGCGGTGACAAGAGCCATCTCCAGCAGATCGTCAACAACCTGCTCTCGAATGCCTTGAAGTTTACCAAGGAAGGGAGCGTCCGGCTGGAGGCAGAGTACAGGAACGGCGAGCTGCATCTGTGCGTCCGGGATACGGGCACCGGCATGGATGAAAAGGACGCGGAGAGGATATTCACCGCCTTCGAGCGGCTGGAGAATGCCCGTGGCGTATCCGGTTTCGGCCTCGGCCTTGCCATCTGCTCCAGGCAGGTCTCCCGGATGGGCAGCTCCATCCGTGTGGAAAGCCGAAAAGGGCAAGGCAGCGAATTTATCGTCCTGCTTCTCCTTCCGCCGGCCGACGGGAAATCCCCCTTGGATACGGAAAAACTCTCCCAGCACCTTCATATGGAAGGGACACGCGTCCTTGTGCTGGATGACGACCTCCGGCAGCTTGGCATCGTGAAGGAAATGCTGCTCCGCCATGCCATGAACCTGCAAAAGAAGGAAGAATGAAAAAGATACTGATCATAGAGGACGACATTGTTTTCGGCCGCAGCATCGGCAACTGGCTGAAGAAACAGGGAATGGAATGCCGCCACGTGACGGCACTGGCCCCGGCAAAGAAATCCCTCGCCTCGGAGGAGTTCGACCTCGTCCTTGCCGACCTGCGCCTGCCGGACGGGAACAGCACGGAGCTGCTGCGCTGGACGCATGAGAAATGCCTTGCCGTCCCGTTCCTGATCATGACGAACTACGGACAGGTGGAGAACGCTGTGGAAGCCATGCAACTGGACGCCGTGAACTATCTCTGCAAGCCCATACAACCGGGCGAGGACAGCCAGGATGCTGGACATCAGCCGGACCACCCTGTATGAAAAGTTGCGCAAATACGGAATCATATAACCAACGAGAAAACAGGGGAGGGACGTGAAAACAGGCCTCCTGTTTCTGATGATTTTTAGGATACAGAAAGGCTATAATCTTGCTTTTCTCACCCGCAAATCTTATATTTGCACTACGATAATCGTTCTTTGAATGTATGCAAGATAGAACAGACCGTTGAATCTCGCTCGTTTCTAAATCGTTACCTATTAAATGAAAATAATATGGTAACCATCTAAATTTCAATTAGATAACAAATACATTGTGTTTCCTCGTGTGGAATGTCACGTTCTTCTTTACACCTGACTTATCAGCTCAGTTCTTGAGACTGATGCAGAGATTGCTTGCATTGGGCAGCCCTCCAAAGACAAGATCATCCGGCGTGCAGCCATTATGTTTCGGCAACCATTTTACCGCTTGGGACGAAAGGGGGATATAAACGGGATTTGTGGTCTTTGTCATTACTACAGACACGAGCCATTGCCCGTCTGATGTGGAGATGTCACGCCAACGCAATTTCCGTATGTCACTGATACGAAGTCCGCAAAAACAGGAAAACAGGTATGCTCGCCGTACCTGCTCGTTAAAGAATGGCGTGGCTATCATTTTCTTTATCTCCTCGATGGTCAGAAAATCCCGTTTGCTTTCGGGAACTTTGATTTTCTCGGTCATCTCCAGTTTGTACCAAGGATTTGATTCAATCAGTCTCTCACGCACAGCCTCGTTCAAAGCGGTACGCAAAGTGGTATAATAGGAATGAGCCGTCTTGGGAGTAACCTGTTTTCCCCATGCGGTCTTGCAGGAAGAACGAAGCCAGTCGATATAATCAAGATAGAATTGTCTGTCCACATCACAGAGCCTGACATCTGCACGGAATTTCAGCAGGTTCTTGCGGGCGTTGTCGATTCCGTTCAGGTCGCGTGCTCCCCGGTGTTCGTGGTTCTTGCGGACAATGGGCATCCAGTCGGACAGCAGCATATCGGAAGATTTGCTTTCCGGTACTGTTTCCACCTTCGCATTGAGCAGGGCTTCTGTCCGTTCACGCTGAATATCTTCCGCCTTGCGAAGTGTCTGCGCATTTTGCCGCCTTGCTTTGGCAGATGTTTCCGGCATGAGATAGAGTTGCAGAAACTCGTACTCATGCCCGCCGTCTACGCTACGGTCAAGAAACAGGGATAAACGTCCGTCCGCCAGTTTACGGTGACGTAACTTGAACGGAGATTTCTCTATTAATGATTTCTTTTTCCTTCCCATTGTATATCAATGATTTATATCCATATACAAAGGTGACAAATAATCCGAATATAAGTATCGTTTTAGGTAACAAAAACGGCGAATAATAAAGATTTTAAGGAATACAACAGAATACAACAGAAATCATCATTACTTAATAACACATTGATAATTAATATTTATATAGATTTTATTTGTTTTTAATTTCCCTTCATTTCAATACATTGGCTAATGGGCAATGTTTCTGGTAAAAATATGTTCTTTTGTTATAATGCCACTTCAATTTTATCACAATGCTTTAAAGGTTTAAAGTAAGGAATTTACTTTATGGAAATATCTGAAAGGAAAATGAAATGTGTGAAGACCGAATCTTAGAAAAAACATGCAAAGAGGAGGAATTATCAGGCGGAAAGTATAAATAAAGGCTCTGGAAAATTAGTTTACCTAAGCTCTGCTTTGATAATGTTGTTTTGAATTTGTGTGATTACTAACTGTCTATATAAGGATTTTACTATTTAATTTAGATTTCGGATCTTACATGAATAGATGTTTTATAATGTATGAATATCGCAGAATTTATTATTTGAGTTATTGTTCTTGTATTTGTTAAAGGATAAACATTTATCAATATTCCTCAGATACATATATTGTATCTTCCATAAAATGGTATCTTTTCTTGTTCTCTATCCGCTGTGTAAGTATAATGATGTTCTGCATCAATTAAAGAAAATATTATTGGAGATATAAATACCTAGCACGGATGATAGAAGTGAAATATATCAATAGCTTTATTATTATTTGAAAAGCGATCTTCGGAACTTTATTACTGACGGTTTAATGGCTTTCGCCGTTAAACCGTATGGTTTTCGTTTAACGAAAACACAACTTGCTGTCCCCTCTACGGGGACAACGTTTTTAAGTAGAACTGTAGATTGCCCCGATTGGTGCCTCCCTCCCGATGGCAACCTCTCCCGATTTCGGTCTGCTTCTCCAGGAAAGTTGGTGTTTTTTACCAATATTCCGGAGGCGGAATAGGCTGTAGCTTCCTGTAATAGTAGAGCATTCTACGATTATCCGACACATCAGATGGCTTCTTTTTCGTGATAATTGAATATTTAGAAAACTGAATATTTTGATAATCGGATAATCCGAATACTATTATATCTGTAGTCTCTTGGAATATTACACAGTGACAACTGAATAATTGGCGTTTTGGATATTGCTATATTTGTATAATGGATAAGCAATTATAAAAGGCTGTTATTATACATTCCCCATCAGAGAGAAAGTTCCTTGAGCCTGCTGCCGTCCAGCCGGTGAACGGATACCGTACCGTCACAGTAAATAGCGAATGTTGGCATGTTCCCGTCCTTCGGGAAAGTGATGGAGCCGGTATTGCAGACCGCTGTATGCTCAGTCCGTTCAAGTTTCCACCGGTGGGTGTGACCATAAAAAAGACAATCGAACCTTCCCTTCGGCAGTCTGTCCTCATTGTAGATATGTCCGTGGATGAGAAAGAAACGTTTTCCATTATCCACCAACAGGGTGTAATCGGACAGGATGGGAAAGTCCAGCAGCATCTGGTCCACCTCCGAATCACAGTTTCCACGGATGGCGACAATCTCACCGGCCATCGCATTGAGACGTTCTGCGATCCCTTTCGGGTCAAGTCCTTGAGGTATCCCGTTCCGGGGACCATAATTCAGGATATCTCCCAAAATGCAAAGCATTCCGCACTGCTGTTCCTTGTAAAATGCCAGCACTTGTTCCAGTGTCGGTAGTGAGCCATGTATGTCGGACACAATCAGGTATTTCATCATAATCTATTCGTTATAGGTTAAGTTTTCGCATCACAAAAATAAGCATAATTATCTAATCTCCCTAATCGGGGAAACGATGGGAAAAGAAACAGGGTTTTGGGATAGAATATGCCTTTTTGATTCTCCAGACGTAGAGCTGTAGATTGCTGTAATGCTACCTCAGTAGATTGCTGAAATGCTACAATCGGATACACTAAATAAGGGTATTTAGCCTAAGCTAAACTAAGCTAATACGCTGACAATAAGGCTTGTATAATTACGACATGTGAGTCTATTATGCTACCTTAGTGGTATAATAATAAAGGATAAAAAGCTATGAACGAACAAGTTAGAAATATCTTAGAACAGAGTACCACCAAGACGAGCAAGATCGAGCAGTTGCTCCGCCTAGGTATGACACGCAGGGAAATTGCCGATTTGGTGACACGCGGTAATTATGGATTTGTATATAATGTTGAGAAGAAAATGCTTGAAAGAGAAGGTGGAGTCTTGCTGAACAGGGCAGCAACCACCCTGATGGATTACACCTTCACCCACAAGTTCGGTATTGAGATTGAAGCCTATAACTGTAATATGGAAAGACTGGCACGCGAATTGAGGGAGGCCGGCATCCATGTTGCCGTTGAGGGTTATAATCACACGACCAGGGATCATTGGAAGCTGGTGACGGACAGCAGCCTGCAGGGAAATAATACTTTCGAGCTGGTCAGCCCGATACTGGTGGGTGAGAATGGCCTGAAAGAGCTGGAAACGGTATGCTGGGTGCTTGACATCTGTAATGCAAAAGTGAATGACAGTTGCGGGTTCCATGTCCATATGGATGCGGCTGGTTTCAATCTGGACACTTGGAAGAATCTGGCTTTGACCTACAAGCATCTCGAACACCTGATTGATGCCTTTATGCCAAGGACACGCCGGAACAATACCTACTGCAAAACCCTCTCCGGTGTTTCCGACGAGAGAATCAAATCGGTAAGGACGATAGACGGCCTGCGGGAGGTCTTTAATAATGATCGGTACCACAAGGTCAATTTTGAGGCTTATTCCAGGCACCGGACCGTTGAGTTCCGCCAGCATTCCGGTACGACTAATTTCACAAAGATGGAGAATTGGATTCGATTCCTGAACGGATTGATTACCTTTGCGAAAAGCTCCAGCCTTCCCAGCCGGATGACACTGGAGGGGTTACCCTTCCTGGACGGGAAACAGAAATTATTTTTTAAACTTAGAACTAAAAAGTTAGCGGTATGATACAGACTTATCATTTGCTGGATGGCGGTCAGATAACCGCCTCCAGCCCGAAAGAGTTCGTCCGGCTGCTCCGTGAGGGGAGCCGGTTCGACTATGATTGCACGGATCAGGAATATATGGAGAACTTTGCCCGGCGTTACGGGGAGTTACATGGCGTGGCAGTTGCCACCGATACGCCTGAACATTTCCTGACGGACTTACAAGCTGCCGGTTACGTGCTGAAATAACCGGTATCGTTCCTTTATTATTAGTCCCTGCTTCATACTTTTGATGCGGGGATTTTTTTTCTTTCATTGCAATCTCTTCTGTCTGCCTTGCGGCACTTCCTCCTGTCAATTCCTGACTATCCATGACTATCCATGACTATCCATGACTATCCGTGACAGGGTATTTCATCTTTTCCCGGCATTCCTTTCTTTTGCAGTGTAGAACGATATACAATTATAAGCATTACAGTTTTACAGCATTATATTTTTATCTGATTATATAAAGAAAGCGTATGAAAAAAGAGCCGTTATTAATTGCCTTTGCCAGCCAGAAAGGAGGAGTCGGAAAGTCGGCCTTCACTGTTCTGGTAGCCAGTATCCTTCACTACCAGAAAGGTTTGAAGGTGGGTGTCGTGGATTGCGACTCCCCCCAGCACAGCATCTTCCGGATGCGTGACCGGGACATAGAAAGTGTACAGGAAAGTGATTTTCTCAAAGTAGCCCTCTACCGGCAGCATGAACAAATCCGGAAACGTTCCTATCCAGTAATCAAAAGCAATCCGGAGAAAGCTATAGAAGACCTGTACCGCTACATCGAAGAGCAGGATGCCGTCTTTGATGTCGTACTGTTCGACCTTCCGGGAACCCTCCGCAGCGAAGGGGTTGTCCATACCATTTCCGCAATAGATTACATTTTCATCCCCCTAAAGGCAGATAATGTCGTCATGCAGAGTTCCCTCCAGTTTGCCGAGGTGGTGGAGGAAGAACTGATTGCCAGGCACAACTGTAACCTGAAAGGCATCTATCTTTTCTGGAACATGGTCGACAAGCGTGAACGGACAGAAAGCTACGAGTCCTGGAATCGCGTCATACAAAAAGCGGAGTTACGCCTGCTGGAGTCACGAATACCGGATACCAAACGCTATAACAAGGAGCTGAGCTCCCTGAAGAACAGTATCTTCCGTTCCACACTGTTCCCTCCCGACAACCGCCAGATAAAAGGTTCGGGCCTCTGTGAACTGATAGATGAGTTATGTGCCGTAACACATCTGGATACCACCCATACCTTATAATAAGGGGAATTATGGACAGCGGAAAAAAGAGATTTGACCCCCGGAGCATTGACGAGAAGGCCATATTGGATATTGTCGCCAGGAAAGGGACGATACGACCGGACTCCCCTGCAACGAGTGCATCCCCGAAGCCGGAGGATACGGTAGAGGAGATTGCCGGGAGTAGCGAAGCTCCGGTCTTTACCACCGGGGAAATCGACGCTTACAGGGCGTCCTTCCTGAATACGGTCAGAACCAAATCCCGTAAATCATTGCATATCGATGCCGGCCTGCATCGCCGCATCTCGTCCCTGGTATGGGCGGTAGGACGTGGCGAAGTGACCGTAGCCGGTTTTGTAAACCAGGTGCTGGCACATCATTTCGAAGAGAACGGCGGATTGATAAATGCCGTGCTGGAGAAGTATTACCAATCACTAAAATCATAAGGACATGGAATACCTTTTTATTATCCTGTTCATCTATGCTTCTTACCTGAGCATTGAAAAGTATGTCCATACAGGCTGTATTTTCACATGGAGAGGCAGAAAGGACAAGAAGGAACATTCGGTTGCACCTGCCGCCATTCTCCCGGAAATCCCTGTGTCTGAAGCGGAGATCATAGGCAAAAGCCGGTACCAAATGCGACAATCACTGACAATGGATGACAATAGCGGACAGCCTGAATCAGGCATAGAAAAGAGTGATACCTTTACTCCCGGAAAGGAAACAGAGCCGGTTCTTCGAGCGCACGAACCCCTTGATAAGCATACGAAACTCCCGGAAGTTCCGGCTCCTTTTCAAAAACTGAATTATCCTGGAATTGACTTTATGCAGGAGACCTCTCCTTCTTCCAGTGAAGAAAAAGAGGAGATTCCCGAACGCTACGAGATTACAGGATACGTACAGCGGAGCAATCCCCACCGGGCAACCGGTGTCACCTTTGACGATATGGATATGATTGAGAAAGCAATGGCATCGGACGAACTTACGGAAGCGGAACAGGAACAGGCCCGGCAGACTTTCCAAAAGCTGGAAGGCACAAACATGGAAAGGGTACTGCAGGCGAGCGTCCTGGGAAGCAGCGATAAACTGAAACGCTATATGCGCTTGTATGTGGATAAGGGCGAGCCCCATTTATTGACAGGAAAGAATAGGGACGACATTCTCCGGGAATTTGATATTAGGGAGCATGTGCCCGAATAAATAGAACAAGTAAGGAATATGAGACAGTATTATGATTCCGGTTGATCCGGGTGCAGCGAGTTTTAAAACAGAATGTATAACCTAAAAAGACGAAAAAGCATGAAAGATTTCTTTGACTCCGGTTGATCCGGGCAGGACGAGTTCTTGAAACGTTGTGTATAACCTGTTAGAAAAGAAGATATAGAGATATGAGAGGCTTCTATGATTCCGGTTGATCCTTTCCCTTTACCGGAGCGAACATTAAAAGAGTGATTAACCCCTTAAAAACGAAGGTACCTATGATTGGCTACTATGACTCAGGTTGATTCTAAAAAGACATCGTGGTTGCAAGAGACAAATCCGCAGGAGGGCAACTTCCTGCGGATTGTTTGAAACAAGATTTTTATTCACACTAAAAAATCAGATTGCATATGAAAAGACATTTTAAAAAGACGGTTGCGCTTATCGCATGAATAACTGTTTCCACCCTGGGTGCCTATGCCGAAGGGGACGGAAGTGCCGGTATAACAAAGGCAACATCCATGCTTACCGGTTATTTTGACCCCGCCACCAAGTTGATATATGCGGCAGGGGCTATTGTGGGGCTGATAGGTGCCATTAAGGTATATTCGAAGTTCAGCAGCGGCGACCCTGACACAGGTAAAACCGCCGGGAGCTGGTTTGGAGCCTGCGTCTTCCTCATCGTCGCGGCGACAGTCCTTCGTTCCTTCTTCCTGTAATATAGCAGGCTATGGAATACAATATCAACAAGGGAATCGGACGCAACGTGGAATTCAACGGCTTGCAGGCACAATACCTGTACTTCTTCGTCGGGGGCTTGCTGGCCATTTTCCTGATGTTCGTCATCTTCTATATGATAGGTATTGACCGGTGGTTCTGTATCGGTTTCGGTGTCCTCTCCGCTTTCTCTCTGATCTTCGGGGTGTTCCACCTGAACAAGAAGTATGGTCCCAACGGCCTGATGAAGCTGGCCGCAGTCAAGTACCACCCGTCCTATATCATCAATCGCAAACGTATATCTTCCTTATTTAAAAAACGCATTCATGAGAAATATATTAAAAGCCGCAACGCTGGAAAGTAAGTTTCCGATCCTGTCCGTGGAGGAAGGGTGCATTCTCTCCAAAGACGCGGACGTGACCATCGGCTTCAAGGTCTTTCTTCCGGAGCTGTTCACGGTCACTTCCGCAGATTATGCATCCATGCACGGCACATGAACAAAGGCAGTCAAGGTACTGCCGAATTATACGATAGTACACCGCCAGGACTGGTTTCTGAAAGAAAAATACAAGGCTGACACGCAGAAAGACGGGATGAGTTTTTTGGACCGTTCTTTCGAACTTCATTTTAATGAACGGCCTTTCCTAAATCATTTCTCTTACCTGTTTATCACCAAGACGACCAAGGAACGCAGCCGCAGCCAGAGCAATTTCTCCATCCTCTGCCGGGGGAATATCATTCCGAAGGAAGTCCGAGACAAAGAAACGGTCAGCCTGTTTTTGGAGAGTGTCGACCAGTTCGAGCGCATCCTGAATGACTCGACCTTTATCCGTCTGGAGCGGTTGACCACCGATGAGATAGTCGGCACACCACAGCAGGCCGGATTGATTGAAAAGTATTTTTCTCTATCACAGCAGGACACGACCACCCTGAAGGATATACAGATGAGCGCGTCGGAGATGCGCATCGGGGATGATATCCTCTGCGTACATATGCTTTCCGATGTGGACGATCTTCCCGGTTCCGTCCAGACGGATACCCGGTATGAGAAATATTCCACCGACCGCAGTGACTGCCGTCTGAGTTTTGCCGCTCCGGTGGGGCTGATGCTCTCCTGTGACCATATCTACAACCAGTTCCTGTTCATCGATGATTCGACAGAAATCCTGCAACGCTTTGAGAAGACGGCACGTAACATGCATTCGCTTTCCAAATACAGCCGTGCCAACCAGCTCAACAAGCAGTGGATTGACGCATATCTGGACGAAGCGCATTCCTTCGGACTGACCGCTATCCGTTGCCATTGCAATGTCATGGCATGGTCGGACAGTCGGGAGAAGCTCAAGGTGATAAAGAACGATACCGGTTCTGCTCTAGCCCTGATGGGATGCAAGCCCCGTTATAATACCATTGACGCACCTGCCTTGTACTGGGCAGGTATTCCGGGAGGCGAGGGCGATTTCCCTTCCGAGGAGTCCTTTTTCACTTTCGTTGAACAGGGGGTCTGCTTCTTTACGGAAGAGACGAACTATGCGGATTCCCTGTCGCCTTTCGGTATCAAGATGGCAGACCGAACAAACGGGAAGCCCCTGCATCTGGATATTTCGGACGAGCCGATGCGTCGTGGTATTACAACCAACCGTAACAAGCTGGTCATCGGTCCTTCCGGTTCAGGCAAGTCATTTTTCATGAACCATCTTGTGAGACAGTATTGGGAACAGAATACCCACATTATATTGATCGACATCGGTAACAGTTACAAAGGATTATGTGACCTGATTCACCAGCGCACAAACGGTGAGGATGGCATATATTATACGTATAGTGAAAAACATCCGATAGCTTTTAATCCATTTTTCACCGAAGACAAGGTCTTTGACCTGGAAAAGAAAGAGTCCATTAAAACGCTGATCATGTCGCTCTGGAAAAGGGATACGGAAGTCATCACCCGTGCCGAGGAAGTGGCCCTTTCAATGGCGGTCAACCTGTTCATCGAGAGGATTAAGGAGGATAAGAAGTTGGTTCCTTCCTTCAATACGTTCTACGAGTTTGTACAGGGGGATTTCCGGGAGATACTGGAAGAGAAGCATTACCGGGAGAAGGATTTCGACCTCACTAATTTTCTCAATGTCCTGGCTCCCTACTATCGTGGCGGCGAATACGATTATCTGCTGAACTCCAACGAGCAGCTCGACCTGTTGAACAAGCGTTTTGTGGTATTTGAAATCGACGAAATTAAAGAGCACAAAATTCTTTTCCCGGTGGTAACGGTCATCATCATGGAGGCTTTCATTAATAAAATGAGACGCTTACATGGGGTTCGGAAGATGATAGTCGTGGAAGAAGCATGAAAGGCAATCGCCCGTGAAGGCATGGCAGACTACATAAAGTTTTTGTACAAAACGGTCCGTAAATATTTTGGGGAAGCCGTCGTTGTCACTCAGGAATTGGATGACATCGTGTCAAGTCCCATTATCAAGGATACCATCGTAAACAATGCCGATTGCAAGATACTGCTCGATCAGCGCAAATACATCAACAAGTTTGATTCCGTACAATCCCTGCTCGGATTGACCGACAAGGAGAAAGGGCAGATACTGTCCATCAATCAGGCCAATGATCCGTCAAGAAAATACAAGGAGGTTTGAATTGGCCTGGGTGGAGTCCAGTCTGCCGTCTATGCTACGGAAACCTCTGTGGAGGAATATCTTACCTATACCACGGAAGAGACCGAGAAACTGGAAGTCACGCAAATGACTGAGAGGCTGGGCGGCAATATGGAGCAGGCCATCCGTGTGTTGGCTAAGGAGAAGAAAAAGAAATAATAACCCGTAAAATAAAGGAAAAATGAAAAGAAGAATTTTAAGCGTGTTGTTTATACTGGCCGTCTTTATTGTGCCGGTGAGCGTACAGGCGCAGTGGGTAGTGACCGATCCGGGAAATATGGTTCAAGGGATCGTGAACAGTGTAAACGAAATAGTAGAAACTTCAGAGACGGCGCAGAATGCCCTCTCCACCTGGAAAGAAACCACAAAGATATTCGAACAGGGACGGGAGTATTACGACAAGCTGCGCAAGGTGAACGACCTGATCAGCGGCAGCGAGAAAGTCAAGGAATCCGTTCTGATGCTCGGTGACATCTCGGAGATTTATGTAAACAATTTCGGTAAGATGTTGACTGACAAGAATTATAGCCAGAAAGAGCTGAATGCCATTTCTGCCGGTTATAATGCCATTATGAAAAAGAGCAGTCGCAGCATTACCGAACTGAAGAATATCATTAATCCCACCGGCATGTCCATGAACGATAAGGAACGGATCGACCTGGTGAACCGTGTACACAGGGAAATGACGCATTATAAGGAACTGGCTAACTATTATACCCGTAAGAACCTGCATGTATCCTACCTGCGTGCCAAGCAGAAGAACGAGCAACAACAGGTCTTCGACTTGTATGGCAAAGACGAGCGTTACTGGTAATCATTCAATTAAAATCAGAATAGTATGTTGTTAATGTCTATTTCATTTGAAAACATGCATCAGATTCTGAGGAATCTGTATGATACGATGACCAAGCTCTGCCAGCCGATGATGGATATGGGGATGGCATTGGCCGCATTGGGAGCCTTGTTCTATATTGCCTACCGTGTCTGGCAATCCCTTGCCCGTGCCGAGCCGATAGACGTATTTTCGATGCTCCGGCCTTTCGTACTAGGTATCTGTATCCTCTTCTTCGACATAATGGTGCTGGGAACCCTTAACGGTATCTTCAGTCCCATTGTCCAGGGAACCGGTACGCTGCTCCGTGACCAGACTTTCGATTTGCAGAAATACCAGCAGGAGAAGGACAAGCTCCGGGCGGACATGATGGCAAAAAACATGATGACCGGAAGTGTCTTTGCCTCCAACGAGGAGCTGGATGCGGAACTGGAGAATATGGGCTGGACAGAGGAGGCTTTGCAAACGATGTATGAGGTTTCCTACTCTTTCTCCCTGCAGGGAATCACCCAGATGATCATGCGCAAACTGCTGGAGATTCTTTTCCAGTCCGCTTCGCTGGTCATCGACACGATCCGTACCTTCTTTTTGATTGTATTGAGTATCCTGGGACCGGTTGCCTTTGCCCTGAGCGTATTCGACGGTTTGCAGAACACGCTGGTCCAGTGGCTGGCACGCTATATCAGTGTCTATCTCTGGCTGCCGGTATCAGACCTTTTCGGGGCGATGCTCGCCAAGATACAGACACTTATCCTGCAGGAGGAGATGAACCTGATGAGCGATCCGATGAGTATTGTCGATGTGGACGGTTCCTCGGCCATCTATCTGATTTTCATGATTATCGGCATCATCGGATATTTCTGTGTCCCGACCGTTTCGAACTGGATTGTGCAGGCCGGAGGTATGAGTGCCTATAACCGGAATGTGAACAATACGGCATCCAAGGTGAGCAATGTGGCGGGTGCTGCGGCAGGTGCTTCAACGGGGAATGTCGGGGCTGTATTATTGAAAAAGTAGAAACCTAAAAAGTATACGAATAATGGAATTCAAGAGTTTTAAAAACATCGAGTCCTCGTTCAGGCAGATACGCCTGTTCACACTGGTCTTTCTGGGTATTTGCGCCTCGCTCACCATTTATGCCATCTGAAAGTCCTACCTCTTTGCAGGCCAGCAGCGGGAGAAGATTTATGTGCTGGATCAGGGCAAGTCGCTTATGCTGGCGTTATCCCAGGATGCGGCATTGAACCGTCCGGTGGAAGCCCGCGAGCATGTGCGCCGCCTGCATGAGTTGTTCTTTACGCTGGCTCCCGACAAGGCTGCCATCGAATCCAATATCAACCGTGCCATGTATCTGGCGGATAAGAGCCTTTACGGGTATTACCGGGATTGGAACGAGAAAGGGTATTACAACCGGCTGATCAGTGGCAATATCAACCAGACCGTCCTGGTGGACAGCATGCAATGCGACTTCGATAACTATCCATACCGGATCACCACGTTTGCCCGGCAGATGGTTATCCGCAGCAGTAATATCACCGAGCGTTCCTTAGTCACCCGTTGCTTCCTCCAGAGTACGGGCAGGTCTGATAACAATCCTCAAGGCTTTATGGCGGAGCGTTTCGAGATTCTGGAGAACAGGGATATAAGAACCGTTGAACGATAATTATAACAGAACAATGAAAAGAGTAAATATAAAGACAGACATTGGCGGTAAGTTAAAGGAAGTCTGCGAAAGCCTGTCTGAGAAAGAACGCAAGGGAGTGCTTGTCAGCATACTGGTTGTCAGCACTATCCTATGCGGCATTACAGTAACGCGTGCCTTCGGACGTTTTTTCTCTCATGATCCAGGGAAGGAGCTGCCGTTTGGTAAAGACATTCCGGTGGATTCCCTTCACCGGACAGAGAAAGACAGTATGATGTATCACCCTAAATCCACGAATAATGAAAGATAAAGATTTGGAAAAGCCGGAAGCGGCAGAAGAAACGGCGGCACAGCCGGAAAACGGCAGGGCCTTGCAGGACAAGTCGGAAAAAGAGAAGAAGGTGCTCACACCGGAAGAGATGGAGAAAAGAAGGAAGTTCATTGTGATCCCGGTCTTTGTGCTGGTATTCCTGGGAGTCATGTACTGAATATTTGCTCCCTCCGGTAAGGGAAACGGGACGGAAACTCCCGGCAACTCCGGGTTCAATGTGAATGTTCCGGAGCCTACCACGGCCAAACTGGTGGATAAGAAGACCGCCGCCTATGAAAAGCAGCAGGCGGAAGTGGAAGAAAACAGTCGGATGAAATCGCTTGAACAACTTGCCGGATCATTGATGAACGGTGGAAAGACCGAAGCGGAAGGCGGTGAAAAAGAAAAGGATGGAAACCGCTTGCAACAGTCCGTTGATACCTACGGGCAAATCACCGGGCAGTTGGATGCCTTCTATGAGGCTCCCCAAGAGACGGCGGACAGCGGCCTGGAGAAGAAAGTGGAGGAACTGAACCGGAAACTGGAAGAGACGGAGAAGAGCAAGGCCGCCTCCCGTGAGGAGTTGATGGAACGCTCCTACAAAATGGCGGCAAAGTATCTGAACCCGGACAAGGATACGGTTCAGGAGAAAGTTGCCGAAGAAGAACTGCCGGAAGCTGTTCCGGTCTGCCGGGTAGATCATCAGACGACCTCCGGCCTTTCACAGCCGGTGACGGATTCCACTTTTATCGCTTCACTTATGGTTGAACGGAATTACGGTTTCAATACGGCTGTAGGCAGCAGTTACCGGATGGGAACGAACACCATCGCCGCCTGTATTTCAGAAAACCAGACCATCGAACAGGGAGGCAGGGTAAAGCTACGGTTGCTGCAACCCCTGCAAGCCGGAAACATCCCCGTTCCTGCCAACAGTCTGGTAACCGGTGCGGCGGTCATCCAGGGAGAACGGCTGGATATACTGATCAGCAGCATCGAGTATGCCGGGAATATCATCCCTGTGCAGTTGGCGACATACGATGTAGATGGGCAGAAAGGGATTTTCGTTCCCGGATCGGAAACCCGCAGTGCGGCAAAGGATGCGGCAGGGACGGTCAGCGAGAGTATGGGAAACAGCGTATCATTTGCACGTTCTGCCGGACAGCAGGTGGTCATGGACCTGACGCGCGGAGTCATGCAGGGCGGCACGCGGTTGATTGCCGGACGGGTTCGTGCGGTCAAGGTGACGCTGAAAGCCGGATATAAGGTGCTGCTGGTCACAAAGAAACAATAACGGAGTATTCACTTTAATAAAAAAGATAAGACAATGAAAGTATTTATAGCATTATTGATGGCTGTTCTGGCCTCGGTATCCGGTTTCGCACAGGAAAAAACACCGCCAAATCCCGTCAGGATTCTGACGGATAACCAGCATATCACTCCTTATAAGATAGAGGTCACTTTCGGTAAGACGGTGCATATCCTTTTCCCTTCGGAAGTGCGTTACGTGGACCTGGGAAGTAACAATATCATCGCAGGTAAAGCTGACGGGGTCGAGAATGTGGTGCGTGTCAAGGCAGCGGTGAAGGAGTTTCCGGGGGAGACGAACTTCTCGGTTATTACGGGCGACGGTTCTTTCTTTTCTTTCAATGTGGTTTATAAGGAGGAGCCTTCCACGCTGAATATCAATATGGACCAGTGGATGAACCCGGACGAGGGAGAAAAGAAGGGAGGCAGTTCCATCCGTGTCACGGAACTGGGTGAGGAAGATCCGATGGTCATTGCCAGCGTGATGTACACCATCCACCGGCTGGACCGCAGGGCCGTGAAGCATATCGGGTGCAGGCAGTTCGGGATGCAGGCTCTTTTGAAGGGCATTTATGTGCATAAGGACCTGATATTCTTCCATGTTTCCCTGACGAACAATTCCAATGTGCCTTTCGATGTGGATTTCGTGCGGTTTAAGATAGTGGATAAGAAGATAGCCAAAAGGACGGCCCGACAGGAAACTTATATTGAACCGGTACGCACGCTCAATGCCCTGACACGCATCGAGGGGAAAAGTACGGGGCGTATCGTGTATGCCTTCCCGAAGATTATTATCCCTGACGACAAGTTGCTGGAAGTGGAAATTTACGAGAAAGGGGGAGGCCGTCACCAGCGGTTCTATATGGAGAACAGTGACCTGGTGGATGCGCGTATTGTGAATGAATTAATCGGTGAGTAATCATGAAAAGAGTTTTATTTATTATGTTATGCATTTGTCTGCCCTTTGCGGCAGGCGAATGCTTTGCCCAGCGTTACCTGCCGGGACAGAAAGGTATCCAGCTCACGTTAGGCGGTGTGGACGACTTCGGTTCGAATGTGAAGCATCTGCGTGGCAACTTTCAGCTCGGAGTGGCTCTGAGCCGGTATAACCGGAACCATTCCCGCTGGCTGTTCGGGGCGGATTATGTGAAGAAGCACTATTCCTACAAGGACATTGCGATTCCCAAAGCGCAGTTTACCGGAGAGGTAGGCTATTTCGTGCCGTTCTTCTCGGACCGTGGCAGGAACGTGTTCTTCTCTGCCGGTCTTTCCGCTCTGGCGGGTTATGAGACGACCAACTGGAACTGCAAGCTGCTCTATGACGGGGCGACTTTAAAGAATGACGGATGCTTCATTTATGGTTTTGCCCCGGCTTTCGAGATGGAGGCGTTCCTTTCCGACAGGCTGGTTTTTCTTTTCAATGTCCGCCAGAGGATATTCTTCGGATCATCCGTGGGGAATTTCCACACGGCGGTAGCTGTCGGTGTCAAGTACATTTTTAATTAGCGGCAATAGTATGGAACAAGGCAATTGGAACGTGGATGAGATGCTTCATTGGCTGGATATGAAAATAAACCGGGAAGACCGGGACATACGTGAACAAAGCAAGAAGATAAATGGGAATTTCCTGCACTTTTTCGAATGGAATGCGGAGAGCCTGTATAAGTCTCATTTTATGTCCGGGTGTTATAAGATACTCCGGCAGGCGGTGGACGGGGCAAAGGACATGGATACGGTTCGGAATATTGTTGAGGACAACATTGCTTACTGTGAGAGCAAACTGTTGAACGGTCAGGTGGATTGTAACAGTTCCAGCCGGACAACGAATGTTGCCCATTTCCTGAAGTTGGAGTGTATGCAGCAGTTGGTTAGGGATTACCGGGAATTCGCGAATATCCTTGCGCAAACGCCTCCCGAAGAGAATTTGCAACAGACGGCTAATAAAACAGAAAAGAAGAGAGAAGAGCCGCCTGAAAGAAAGATAAAAACGGGCATCAGGCGTTAGCAGACAACGGACTCAATCAAGTAAATTATTCATTTAGTAATACGTAAAATCATGAAGATTAAATTAATAATAAGTGGTATCATGCTCACATTGCTTTGCCTGCTGGGTGGCTGTGATGATAAATTGGAAGTGCAGCAGGCATACGATTTCTCGCTAACGTCCTGGTATCTCCAGAAGACTATTTCCCCGGATGAGACCGTGGAGATTCGTCTGACACTCAATCGTAGCGGAAACTATGAGGGAACCGGTTATCAAATCGGTTATATACAAATGGAGGGCAGCGGCAAGGTGTACGACAAGAAGAAGGTCTATCTGGTGAACCGGGAGATGCAACCGTTGGATTCGATAGCGGAGTTAGACAGCAGCGATCCCTGCCGCCAGGTATTCACACTCTTCTATCATAATCGAAGCAGTAAGAATGCGGAGATTAAACTCGTGGCAACGGATAATTTCCATCAGGAAAGGGAATTGGATATCTCCTTTCAGAGTGAAATTGAAACGGATACGGAACTATAAATCAGACAACGATGGATAAAAGTGATTTAAGAATCGAACAGTTGCAGCAATATCTTGACAAGAAGAAAGGTGTTGTAGAAAGCAATATAAAAAAGTATAGCGCGCAACTGGCAAGCAACTATCTTCATTTCTTTGGTTGGCATGCCGATGACTTGTATAAGGCCTGTTATATGGATAAATATTATAAGGCTATTCAAGAGGCGATTGATACCGCTGAAACGCCGAAGGACATTGAAGGCTATTTGAAGCGTCGTACCCTGTATGTAGAAGAAGATCTCCTGAACGGTCCGCTTGTCAAGAAAAGTACCAACCCGATGTCGAATATGGCCCATTCCCTGGAGATGGAATGCAAACAGGAGTTACTGAAGGACCTCCGGTATTTAAACAGGCTTCTTCAGAGTGAGACTGTAAGTGAAAGAATAAGGCCGCAAGAAGCACCCCGACAAGAAATTGTGCCTGTGAAAGAAAAGAAGAAAACGGGACCACGGTTGAGATAGTATCAATTGAAAGCAATAAAAAAGCTACTGAATTTTTGTTTCAGTAGCTTTTTTATTTATCCCAGTCTTATATTCCGGCTATACCAGATAAGCCTCAAAAAGATAATGTATGAATAACCGGCCCTTTTCCGTCCAAACGGTCAACATGGCCGTGCCGGTTTCTCCTGTGCGGCTTTCCCATACATGGGTCCGGGTTGCCGTATAGCCTTGATTCTGATAAGGAGCTTTGAGCAGCCATTGACCGGATTGACGGAACTGGATGTCTGCCCATCGAAGCCGTTTGTTCAGCATACCGGCAGTCATTCCCAATTCTTTCGCTATCTGTGTGGTCGTGTAGGTGCTTTGGGATTGGAGGACTTTGTCATAATACTGAACTTTTGGGGCCTGTAGCTTGAGTTTCAGGATAGCATAGTTGTTCTCCTTCTCCAATGCTGAAATACGGCTGTCTCGCTCTTTTATACGGTTCTGTGCGAGCAATATGGCACGCGCAAGTAGTTCATTATCCGTTTCGCCATTCTTCTTAAGAAGATAGCCACCGTTCTTTAGTGTTTCGGGAACCAGTTCATCAAATATCCAGCTTTCGAATTTCTCAGCGGAAGGCAGCTTGCTACCGGCAATCAGCCGGTATACGTTCCCTTCGTTGATGTACTTGATTTTCTGGACGGCACTGCGTGTAGGGGTGTCGTAAACCACGACGCCCATTGGTTTACAATGTCTTACGACGGCATCTCTCGGATTGGAGTAGCCAAGTGCGGCGGCAACATCTGAGGCGCAGAACCATATTTTCCCGTCAATTTCCAGTGTCCGGATGCGTCCGAACTCAGGATGTTCAAATATTGATACTTTATTCATGACTGTTTAATTTATAGGTTTCTTCTATTGCTTTAAATATCTCGTAGACTACCTGGGGGACGATAGCGTTCCCATATCCTTTAATGGATGCCTGTCTTCACCGAGAAAAGGAGATACCGTCCAGTCGGGGGGGAAGCCCATCATCTCGGCTACAAACAGGGGATTCAGCTGGAAACTCTTTCCAGTCCGGGCGAAGAAATCGGGCAGGCTGTTCTTTTCCGGTATCCGGCCTCTCTTCTCCAGACTTTCCGGGCTTGCTGCGCCCTTCCAGTCCCTCGCTGTCGGAGTGGGCAGAAGCTCCGCCATCCTCCCAAGCCCTACACTCCAGACATGGCCTTTCTGATTGATCTTTCTCACCTTTCCTTTCGGTGTCACTATGATCTTGTCGTTTTTCCCCATTACCGCACCCACACCGGCATCGCTGGCTACTGGGGTGGGCAACAGCATCCCGTAAAAGTCCAGAAAGTCGCTCAATCCGTTGGGTTTCTTCTCCCCATTGAGCTGGCTGTACAGGGATGGAGCATAGGCCTGTTTCCATTTGTGAACCCTTTCCGGATGGTGTATCTCCGTAGCCAATGGAGTGGGAAGGAGTATTTCATGGATCATCTCCGGCAATCCCTGCTGGCGGCTGTTCGGTCCCCTGCGCTTGTAATCCTGGGCTGTCACGGTGGGCAATAAACCAAACCCTGTCCCGTCTATGAGGCGCACCGACGGCGCAAGCCGGTATAAGTACCGGCTGGACGGAATATCCTTCACGTTCAAGATCACGGCAAATGGTTTCAACAACATATTGCTGCCGTCTTTTAAATACAGGCTCACTCTCTCCGAATAGAGTGGACTGACTTCCCACTTCAGTCTCCTGGCCGGGCTGTACCATCGTGAGGATGCCAGCAACGTTCTCACCAATGACCCAATCGGGCCTGATCTCATGTATGGCCCTGAGCATATGAGGCCAGAGGTAACGGTTATCGTCCGCTCCCTTCCTTTGGCCTGCGACGGAAAATGGTTGACAAGGAAAACCTCCTGTAAGGACATTAATTTTTCCCCTTCATTCCCTGAAATCGGTTGCTCGGATGTCTGTATAACTTTTCGCATCTTTAAACCAGTAATTTAAAATGGTATTACAAAAATCGTCTATCTCACAATGGAAGGCATTCTGCCATCCCATTCATTCGGCAGCCAGATCAGGGGCACCGAATCCGCTGAACAGGGAAGCGTGTACCAGAGGCGTCCGCTGTTTCTTGTCTTGCTCTTCTTCTTTCATTGTTATTCATTATTTAGAGGTTCGAGATTCATGGCCTTTTCGTCAATTTTACGATAAACACTTCCCATCTCCAGCATATTCTTCAGCCGGAGCAGGTCGGTGATCTCATAGACAGTTATTCCTTTCTGCTTCGTGAAACGGATATATCCTTTCTGCCGTTGTATCTCCACTTCTTCGGGAGTCATTTGCAATACTTCGCAAATCTCCTGCAATGTTAAAGTCAGGCTTATTCCTTTGACTGTGTAGATGTAGGTCAGGATGTCCAGCATCTGAAGACATTTACGGTGTGATTTGACAAGGGTCGCGAATTTGTTTCGTTCAATGACGATTACTTTAGCTTGATTTTCCATGTGAATTTTATTTATGAGTTAATAGAATCTGATATGAAATCCTCGTTTAGACATTCTTCTCTCAGGAATTTATATACGTCAGAAGCCCAGAAGTAAATCTTGCCGCTGAGTTTGAAAAATGGGAGTTTGCCGGAATTACGCCAGCGGATCAGTGTCCGGTCGCATACTTTCAGCATCAGGCGCATATCCCGGCTGTCCAGCATTTGCTTGCCGTTGAAACTGGTTACTGCTTCCAGAGCCGTTTCCAGCTTGGCAATCAGTTTTCTTTGTTCCTCAAAGTTGTCCTTTATCATTGCTTTGAGTATCTCAATATCATTTCTGTTCTCTTCCATACAATATTCCTTTGTTCCAATGGGTTATTTTTCTTTCTTCGGTTGCAAAGTTTTCAAAATTGGGCATGAAAAAATAGGGCTGACGGTAACCGCCAGCCCCATATTTTTTTTCTAACATGTTTATTTTCAACGTTTATCGTTTGTCTTTTTTTCTATAACCGACTTGGATTAATAGGAAAAGAAGAGGGTTTATTTAACAGATAGATTGTAGAGAGAATATTTTCATGACTTAAAAGTTTCAGGAAGCATTTATTTCTAAATTCTTCTGCAAATTTCTTTTTTGCCAGTTGTTAGCTTAACTCCATATATTCCACATATAGATGCTCACCATATAACTCTTATCTTAAACTGTAAAATTCAGGTTTGCAACATACTGGTTATATTCTATATCCAATCTGAATAATTATAATGGCAGAATAGCAAGACAAAATGACATAAATTTATTTTTGCTATTTCCAGGAGAAGCTGTGGCATATTTTTTGTACATTATATAAAAAAGAAATATGAAAATCACAAAATACGAAATTGATATGTTGGATGTAAAGTCGGCAGATGCTTTCTTAATCCATTTTTATGATGATGATGACAACGACAAAGACTATATCATTCTTGTCGATGCAGGAAATTATAATAACGGACCAACAATCGCAAATTTTATCAAAAATCGTTATGGGAAAAAAAATATAGACCTTGCTATATGTTCCCACTGTGACAAGGATCATTTTGGAGGGTTTGTTTGGTTACTTGAGCAAATAAGAGACAATGCTCCTAATAGAATTAATATTTCTCATTTTTGGGTAGATGATCCAGCTGATCATGTCTCTTTAGGCATGGTTAAGAGAATTAGAACTCATGGTTCTTTAGTTGTAAAAGCGCGTTCTGTTTATGACCTTGGTGATAATAAAAATATGCTAGATATATTAGACGAATTAGGTAATAAAAAATTAATATGGACTGAACCTTTTTCTGATGCAGGCAAATATTCTGACAAACCATACAGTGTGGACGCATTCGATAATCACATTGAGGTACTGGGCCCTTCTGTGACATATTACGAGCAACTGGTTCCTGATTTTCGTAATGAATTGAAAAAAAAGGATTATACAACAGACGAAAATGAGGATGCATCTATTACCTTAATTGAGGGGAGAGTTTACAGCAAAACTTTAGATGATGCAGGTGATGATCCATCTAGTCATAATCAAAGTAGTGTTATATTTATTTTCAAACCGGATGATGGAAAAAAGTTCTTATTTATGGGGGATGCTGGTCGGGATGCAATTGATCATTTTTTTTATGAAGAAGATAAATATAAAATCAAAGGAATCTATTGGCTAAAAGTTCCTCATCATGGTAGTAAATATAATATGGATAATTGGATGATCGATCATTTAAGGCCTAAAAATGCTTTCATTTCAACCGAAAAGGTCGGGCATTATTTAAGCCAAGCTGTAGTCAATGCTTTAAAAAAATGTGATTGTAAGGTTTGTTCTACTCATAAACATGGTTCTGTATGGCATCATTGCGGCACTACATCAAGGGATGATTATTCATCTATAATCTCATTTTTATAAGATATCAGATGGATTGTTCAAGAATTAATAATGAGGCTAGCAATATTGTTAGCCTCATTTTCAATCCTTAATATCTAATATAAAAGTTGTAGATGAAGAAATCTGAAGTCAACTTGCTTTCAAATATCATTTCAATGGGATATTCAGTAAATGTCCCTCTTTCTAATAAATACAGAGATTAGTTCTCCTTTTCTTGAACTTTTCTCTGTATTTTTCTTGGTAAATTCTCGATTCTTCTATCTTTTTACAAGAATATTATTTACATATTATTGTTTTTTCTTCGCAACGCTGCGTTATGCACATACTTTTTTAGGTGAAGTTAAAAACCTCTCCTCTTCTGTTCTTATTTCAGTCTGATTATGCTGCCGTTCTTTTTTTCTTTTCAACCTTTTCTATCATACATACCGCGTTGGCCATATGTATTCCAAAGAAAATCCAAAGAATTTCCGTTTTTCTGTTTCTGGCTTTTATCCTAGCCAGTGAGTAATGTTGTTTCTGTGTACCAAAACTTCATTACTCACTGGCTAGGATAAAAGCCAGAAACAGA
>OGMK01000627.1_pt1 | contig 26136 bp, 28 predicted proteins | sample 1573151 | NCBI WGS metagenome assembly OGMK01 (sample SAMEA2581887, study PRJEB24529) | metagenome | biome: Human gut stool | place: China | collected 2011
TTGTTGAACAGCTTTACCGAGAAAACTTAGGTGATGAATCGGTTAAGGTTTATAACTTTCAGGTCGAGGATTATCATACATATTTTGTCAGTGAGTATTGCATTTTGGTTCATAATGCAGGCGACTTGTATAGCAGACCCTCAGGGTATAGAAAAGGTGTGAGAGATAAAACTTGGAATGAGGCAAAGGCAAGTTCACCTGATGGTGTAGTATGCGATCCGAAAACTGGAAGACCAATAGACTTTAATGAACCGTGGGATATGGGGCATAAACCAGGATATGAATTTAGAAAACATAAAGTAAGTGCTAAACAACGTGGAATTAGTAGAAAGCAATTTTTAGATGAGCATAATGATTATACACATTATCGTCCTGAACTTCCCTCATCGAATAGAAGTCATACTTGTGAGGATTTAACTGATTTTTATTTGGGTGATTAATGTGAGTTCTAGCATAAATCGTAATATATTGACTTATGATAAGATAAATGAAATATAATTAAGATTGAGGTAAAATATGAATAATATGAAAAATAAAAAGGAAATATTTAAGTTGATATATAATTCTTTAAAATTAGACCCAAAAGTAATATCGTTTGCAGATGAAACAAACAAATTTAAGGTGGATATATATATTGGAGAAAATCGACCAGATATTGGCTTTTCAACATATTCAACTATTGGACTTTCAAATTATACTATAGGACTCGTAGATGAGCATGAACATGAAATACGAGCGGAATTTATTGGAATGTGTGTAAATGATTTTGTTGAATTTCCTAATATCATAGCATCTTGTGCTTTTAATATAATAAAAGATAGTTATTCATGTAGACCTGGAATGGTAGTTCCTAATATTATAAGAGATTATGACGATAAATTAGAAATGAAACATATTTACTATACCTATCCAACATACTGGGAAAACTTGCAAGGACAGGTTATAGATGATCACATTGTAAATTGGTTATTTACTGTACCAATTTCTGATAATGAACTTGAGTATCTTGAAAAATACGGCATTGAGTCTTTTGAAGAATTGTTGGAAACGAATAATACTGAGGTTTTTGATATATACAGAAAATCTGTTTTATGATTTTATTGCTTGATGTTATAATAAAGTAATTGCAACTAATTGTTCATCTCACAATAAGCGGTGAAAATATTATTTCAACATATGATCATCCATATTATGTGAAAGATAAAGGTTTTGTTAGTGCCGAAGCCTTGTGGATAGGTGCAGAACTTATTGATAAAAATGGAAATACTCTTTATGTTGAGCAAATTTATCGTGAAAAACTTGATGATCAGTTCAAAACGGTTTATAATTTCAAGGTAGATGGATTACATACTTATTTTGTTGGAAATAATAGTGTCTTGGTTCATAATGCAAATTATGCTAATCGAAAACCTAAACAAGGCGTAATTAAAGAGATAAAAAACAAAGACGGCTCGACGACATATACAAAAAAAATCGGTGGTAAGCAGGTAAGCGTCACGTACAGCAAAGAAGGGTATCCTGATTTTAAGCCTTATGCACACCCTGATTATCCAAATCCGGTTAAGATTAATATGACAGGTAACAATGCCTCGGACTTTTCACAGGCTAATAATGCTATTGGGCTTAGTGGTTCTAAACCTCCAAAAGGTTATACTTGGCATCATATGGAGGATGGTAAAAGTATGTTGTTAGTACGGAGAGATGTTCATGATTGTACGCTAGGTGGCTTTGCCCATACCGGTGGTGCATCAATTGTAAAAAATAAATAATGGAGGAATATTATGAAACTTTATGATTCTGGGGAAAAACTTACAAAAGATAGTTTGGAGCGTTTTGAAAAAATGTTGGGAAAATCCCTTCCATCTGATTACAGAGATTTTATGATGAAAGATAATGGCGGAACTCCGGAAGAAGACCTAGCTTTTAGTTTTATTGATGTTACAACTAATAGTACAAACAATTCTGACATACGAGAGCTGTTCGTTTTCTATGAAGATGAAGATAACGACAATTTTGATGATATTGTTCGCATCTACAATAGTATGGTGAATGAAAATTTGATTCCACCCTATTTTCTCCCAATCGGCGACGACTCAGGCGGTAATCCAATCTGTATGAACTTATCCGAGAATGAATATGGCTCAGTATGGTTTTGCGACCACGAACTTGAAAATAAAGATACTGGATTCCTTGCATCCAGCAAAATTGCAGACAGTTTTACTGGATTTTTGAGTGCACTTTATAAACTATCTTTTTAAGATGAATACTTAAGGCTAATAGTTTAAGTTATTAATATCGTTATCTTTGATTTGTCGTTAGTATTTCTCGCCCCAAAAATGTGATGAAGTCTTTTAAATTTGTTAAACAAGCAATTTACTTGTATTCTAAGAGTTCTGGTTCTTATTAGTTTATATGTCCAAAACTTATTATAAATTTGCGTTTGAATTTTTAAAAATGAAATTTTGGAAATTATTGCCAACGGAGGTTCGTTCCTAGAAGGTTTCGAAGATGGAGCACTCTCAGGCGCAATAAGCGGTGCAATCGGCGGAGCGGCTTTTGCCGGACTTGGACAATTAGGTGCAGTTGCCGGCAAGGGAATTAAATGTATGTCCGGCTTTGGTAAATTTATCAAAGGAACAGCATCGGTAACAAAGGTAATGAGTACCGCCATGGGCGGATTTGATACAATAGCACTTGTTGATAAAGCTTTTGGAAACGGTGATATTGCCACATTGAATGCCAAATTACACGAAAGCAAAGCGTATAACATTTTCCAAACAGGTGTAACAGCAACCGCCGTATTTACAGGTGGTATGACTACAACAATGAAATGCTTTGTTGCAGGTACACTTGTTCTTACCGCAAGTGGCTTGGTTGCAATTGAAAATATTAAGCCAGGAGACATGGTCTATGCTGCAGATGCAGAAACATTAGAAGTGTCTACTAAGCAAGTTCTTGAAACATATATTATGGAAACATCAAGTCTTGTTCATCTCACAATAAACGGTGAAAATATTATTTCAACATATGATCATCCATATTATGTGAAAGATAAAGGTTTTGTTAGTGCCGAAGCCTTGTGGATAGGTGCAGAACTTATTGATAAAAATGGAAATGTCGTCCTTGTTGAACAGCTTTACCGAGAAAACTTAGGTGATGAATCGGTTAAGGTTTATAACTTTCAGGTCGAGGATTATCATACATATTTTGTCAGTGAGTATTGCATTTTGGTTCATAATGCAGGCGACTTGTATAGCAGACCCTCAGGGTATAGAAAAGGTGTGAGAGATAAAACTTGGAATGAGGCAAAGGCAAGTTCACCTGATGGTGTAGTATGCGATCCGAAAACTGGAAGACCAATAGACTTTAATGAACCGTGGGATATGGGGCATAAACCAGGATATGAATTTAGAAAACATAAAGTAAGTGCTAAACAACGTGGAATTAGTAGAAAGCAATTTTTAGATGAGCATAATGATTATACACATTATCGTCCTGAACTTCCCTCATCGAATAGAAGTCATACTTGTGAGGATTTAACTGATTTTTATTTGGGTGATTAATGTGAGTTCTAGCATAAATCGTAATATATTGACTTATGATAAGATAAATGAAATATAATTAAGATTGAGGTAAAATATGAATAATATGAAAAATAAAAAGGAAATATTTAAGTTGATATATAATTCTTTAAAATTAGACCCAAAAGTAATATCGTTTGCAGATGAAACAAACAAATTTAAGGTGGATATATATATTGGAGAAAATCGACCAGATATTGGCTTTTCAACATATTCAACTATTGGACTTTCAAATTATACTATAGGACTCGTAGATGAGCATGAACATGAAATACGAGCGGAATTTATTGGAATGTGTGTAAATGATTTTGTTGAATTTCCTAATATCATAGCATCTTGTGCTTTTAATATAATAAAAGATAGTTATTCATGTAGACCTGGAATGGTAGTTCCTAATATTATAAGAGATTATGACGATAAATTAGAAATGAAACATATTTACTATACCTATCCAACATACTGGGAAAACTTGCAAGGACAGGTTATAGATGATCACATTGTAAATTGGTTATTTACTGTACCAATTTCTGATAATGAACTTGAGTATCTTGAAAAATACGGCATTGAGTCTTTTGAAGAATTGTTGGAAACGAATAATACTGAGGTTTTTGATATATACAGAAAATCTGTTTTATGATTTTATTGCTTGATGTTATAATAAAGTAATTGCAACTAATTGTTCATCTCACAATAAGCGGTGAAAATATTATTTCAACATATGATCATCCATATTATGTGAAAGATAAAGGTTTTGTTAGTGCCGAAGCCTTGTGGATAGGTGCAGAACTTATTGATAAAAATGGAAATACTCTTTATGTTGAGCAAATTTATCGTGAAAAACTTGATGATCAGTTCAAAACGGTTTATAATTTCAAGGTAGATGGATTACATACTTATTTTGTTGGAAATAATAGTGTCTTGGTTCATAATGCAAATTATGCTAATCGAAAACCTAAACAAGGCGTAATTAAAGAGATAAAAAACAAAGACGGCTCGACGACATATACAAAAAAAATCGGTGGTAAGCAGGTAAGCGTCACGTACAGCAAAGAAGGGTATCCTGATTTTAAGCCTTATGCACACCCTGATTATCCAAATCCGGTTAAGATTAATATGACAGGTAACAATGCCTCGGACTTTTCACAGGCTAATAATGCTATTGGGCTTAGTGGTTCTAAACCTCCAAAAGGTTATACTTGGCATCATATGGAGGATGGTAAAAGTATGTTGTTAGTACGGAGAGATGTTCATGATTGTACGCTAGGTGGCTTTGCCCATACCGGTGGTGCATCAATTGTAAAAAATAAATAATGGAGGAATATTATGAAACTTTATGATTCTGGGGAAAAACTTACAAAAGATAGTTTGGAGCGTTTTGAAAAAATGTTGGGAAAATCCCTTCCATCTGATTACAGAGATTTTATGATGAAAGATAATGGCGGAACTCCGGAAGAAGACCTAGCTTTTAGTTTTATTGATGTTACAACTAATAGTACAAACAATTCTGACATACGAGAGCTGTTCGTTTTCTATGAAGATGAAGATAACGACAATTTTGATGATATTGTTCGCATCTACAATAGTATGGTGAATGAAAATTTGATTCCACCCTATTTTCTCCCAATCGGCGACGACTCAGGCGGTAATCCAATCTGTATGAACTTATCCGAGAATGAATATGGCTCAGTATGGTTTTGCGACCACGAACTTGAAAATAAAGATACTGGATTCCTTGCATCCAGCAAAATTGCAGACAGTTTTACTGGATTTTTGAGTGCACTTTATAAACTATCTTTTTAAGATGAATACTTAAGGCTAATAGTTTAAGTTATTAATATCGTTATCTTTGATTTGTCGTTAGTATTTCTCGCCCCAAAAATGTGATGAAGTCTTTTAAATTTGTTAAACAAGCAATTTACTTGTATTCTAAGAGTTCTGGTTCTTATTAGTTTATATGTCCAAAACTTATTATAAATTTGCGTTTGAATTTTTAAAAATGAAATTTTGGAAATTATTGCCAACGGAGGTTCGTTCCTAGAAGGTTTCGAAGATGGAGCACTCTCAGGCGCAATAAGCGGTGCAATCGGCGGAGCGGCTTTTGCCGGACTTGGACAATTAGGTGCAGTTGCCGGCAAGGGAATTAAATGTATGTCCGGCTTTGGTAAATTTATCAAAGGAACAGCATCGGTAACAAAGGTAATGAGTACCGCCATGGGCGGATTTGATACAATAGCACTTGTTGATAAAGCTTTTGGAAACGGTGATATTGCCACATTGAATGCCAAATTACACGAAAGCAAAGCGTATAACATTTTCCAAACAGGTGTAACAGCAACCGCCGTATTTACAGGTGGTATGACTACAACAATGAAATGCTTTGTTGCAGGTACACTTGTTCTTACCGCAAGTGGCTTGGTTGCAATTGAAAATATTAAGCCAGGAGACATGGTCTATGCTGCAGATGCAGAAACATTAGAAGTGTCTACTAAGCAAGTTCTTGAAACATATATTATGGAAACATCAAGTCTTGTTCATCTCACAATAAACGGTGAAAATATTATTTCAACATATGATCATCCATATTATGTGAAAGATAAAGGTTTTGTTAGTGCCGAAGCCTTGTGGATAGGTGCAGAACTTATTGATAAAAATGGAAATGTCGTCCTTGTTGAACAGCTTTACCGAGAAAACTTAGGTGATGAATCGGTTAAGGTTTATAATTTTCAAGTTGAAGAGTATCATACATATTTTGTTGGTAGAACTATGATTCTAGTCCACAATGCTAAGTATGATGTTGGTAAATATAATGAAATGCCAAACGAGCCTGGAATGGATAAACATCATGTTCCACAAAAAGCAGTGATGAAAAAACTTGATCCAAACTATGTTCCTTCCACTGGACCTTCAATTAAAGTTCCTAAAGAAGGACATATTATCAAAGGCCCAAGGGGTATCGTTTCCAGGAGTACCAAGGGCATCAATAGTCCGTCTGAATTAATAATGCGAGATATAAATGAATTGAGGCGAGTATATCCAGATATACCGGAATCATCAATTAACAAACTTATAAATATGTTTAAAGAAATGGGGTATAAACTATGATTGAACAATTTATTGAAGGACTATATAAGAATATTGTAGAAGGGAATATGAAACTTTACAAGCAATTCTTCTTATACGATCCTAATGAAGAGGGAACCATTGAATACTGGAAGAATGCAATAGCATTTTATGACAAACTGGATGATAAGGATAAGGAAATATTGTTTTCTATAATTAAAAGCACAATTGTGGATACAGTTTCTAATGTTCTTGCTGTTCTTGATGGTCATGAAGACATTGATAGAATTAATGTGCAAGTTAAACTGAACGGTCAAGAAAATGATAGCGAGTTACAGGATGCATTTCTTGCTTATGTGGAAGATTTGGATAAGTGATTAACTGAAACCTATACTTACTAACATACCAATGATGGTAAATATATGAGCGACGACGGGATTATCAATAGACTAGATTTGACAAAACTCTTGGAGACAATTCAGCATTATCACAAGATATTAAAGATTAAGTGATCTTTAATTCAGATTATGTTGGAATAAATATATCCAAAACTGATTGCAAATCTGCATTTGAAGTTTTTGTTCAAGGCGGAATGTTGGAAAGTATTGCCAACGGAGGTTCGTTCCTTGAAGGTTTCGAAGATGGGGCACTCTTAGGCGCAATAAGCGGTGCAATCGGCGGAGCGGCTTTTGAGAACTTTGATTTTGTTGTTGCAACCCTCAATAAAGCCGTTGGTGATTGATGTAGAATTATTTGTGATTTAACTTTAAAAGCAATTAATATGGGGCGTGTGAGTTTATGGCTCACACGCCCTAATCTTTTCTATTCACTTTTCCGTTTCCGATTCGGGAAGTACGCTTCCATCCATTCGATATATTCCTCCGGCGTTATTTTGCCGTCATAACATTCATCACGCTTGGTGATCGCCTGATAGCGCCACTTGTTAAATTCGTCCTCTTTCAGTTGATGAACCCGCACACGGGCGGCATAGCGCTTGTAGTATTTGTTGTAGATTGGAACCGCCTTATTGTCGGCGATTTTCGCCTTGTAGTTCTCCAACGCGGCAAGCTGCTGGCAGGTTCGGGTTTCTCCCTCGGCTATGCGGTCGCAGTAGTGCGTGTCATAATTACCTTTCATAATAAAGTATTTGCCGCAGCGCTTGCACTTTCGGAAGCGGACGTTTTGCTCCAGCATTTTTGTCAGCTCCAGCTCCAGCATATCTTTAATAGAACAGCAAACATATCTTGCGCTGATAAACATATGGTGCTGTAAAGTAAACAGAAGTGTGTTTGTGCTGATGCCGTACTTTTCCGCAAACGCCTTTTGCTCGTTGGTAGGCGTGAAATCCAAATTCTTTAAGGGGTTAATAATTTTATCACCTGTCGCACCGTAAGGCATTTTGTCGCCGTCCATAATGTTATGAGAGATTCTGAATTCTTCTTTTCTTTCAAAGGATGTAGGCATCTCGTGAGCGTGTCTGTAGAGATGAAGTCGCTCGCTTGGGTATAAGCTGCCGAGGACTTCGGGATAAAAATCCTCGTCATAGCAAAACTCGATCAGTTCTAAAAACTCCTTTTGCAGAGCAAGCAAATAATTTCCGTAGCGTGCTATGCTTTTGCTCGTTTCGGTACTGCTTTTAATGAGCGGTGGAAAAATCGCCGAATAGAGTGAAGCGTAAGCAATGTTATTGATTAAAGGAAAAGTAGTATCGAAATCATTATATGTCCTCAGCGTCCACTCTTCGTCGGTCAGTTGGTCAGGGTTCTTTTCTGTTTCATCTTCCGGTTTGCTATGATATCCTTCTTCCTCTCCGATACGCTCCAATAGGCTGAATACCGTATATAGCTTTTTAGCCGGAGTCAGAAAATCAGCATAAACAAAATCAAGAATACCCTCGCCGTAATTCAGCGTTACATTTGAGCCGCTCATAATATTGATCATAGCGTTTTTTAGTTTGCCTGTATCATCAGCGAAAGGTCCTGCTAAACCTGATGCTCGAAAGTTGTATTTGCTCTTAAATTTTTCGAAATACCCCTGACATTCTTCTAAATTATCTTTTTCATATTCTATTTCTTCCTCGGCAGACTCATAAGCATTGTATGAACTGCCGAGTTTTTTTGCGTGTTCTCTTTCGTCAGCTTCAATAAGCTCGTCTATATAATCGTCACGCTCCCAAGAGTCAACGACAATGTTGATGGTCTTTTTTTCTGGATAAAACTTTACTCTGTTATGGTAAAAGTCAAGACGTACATTCTTTGAATTGGAGCGCACTATGCGGTATTTATCGTATTCGGAAAGCTCCTTGTTCGGTTTGTTTTCTGCCATTTCATCACCGGCTTTTTAGAAAATATAAATCGCTCAAAAATTAGATAATAAACATCACTCTAATACATATCATACAAAACCATTGAACTTTTGTCAAGTTGTCGCTATAATGCGTTTAGATAATTCGAACATCTGTTTTGTGATTATCTAACAACAACTGAATGACCTTCTCAGAGATATCTCTCCCGGTGAAGTAGGCGACGATATGAGCGTACCAAGGGCGAGAAAAAACGACACAGCGCCGAAAAGGGTTGCCTGTCAGAGTCTGTTGGGGCAGAAAGGCAAAATACAAAACAAATAATCAGGAGAAACCAAAATGAAGAAATTTAACAACACCATCATTATCGGCATAGACCACGGCTACGGAAATATGAAAACGGCAAATTGCTGTTTTCCGACAGGCTTGATCGCCTATAACTGCGAGCCTTTATTCACTAAGGAACTGCTTGTCTATAACGGCAAATATTACTTGATTGAAGAAGAACACAAGGAATATATCTCCGACAAGTCCTTGGACGAGGATTTTTATGTGCTTACGCTTGCCGCTATCGCAAAAGAACTGAGCACGGAAAGTATTACCGAAGCGAACATCTATATTGCCGCAGGCTTGCCTTTGACTTGGACAAGCGGTCAAAAGGCTGATTTCTCAGCGTATCTTATGCAGAATAAGGAAGTCAGCTTTACATTCCATAAGCAGGAATACCACCTTCACATTGAAGGCGTGAGCATTTATCCGCAGAGTTATGCCGCTATTGCTCCCTACGCTTCCAAGCTGACGGGAGTAAACGTCATCGCAGACATCGGCAACGGCACAATGAACGTATTGTATATGGTCAACGGCAAGCCGAAGTCCGGCAAGATGTTTACCGAAAAATTCGGAACTTACCAATGCACACTCGCTGTCCGTGAAGCCTTTATGCAGCAAACGCAGCGGGAGCTGAATGACCATATCATCGAAGAAGTGCTGCGAACAGGCAAGGCTGATATTCCAAAATCAGACCTCGCTATTGTAAAAGCCGTTGCTGCGGAGTATGTCAACGGGATATTCCGCAGACTCAGAGAACACGGCTATGATGAAAACACAATGCGGCTTTGGGTAACCGGTGGCGGCGGTTGCCTGATCAAGAATTTCGGCAGGGTCAATTCAAAGAGACTCACCTTTGAAGAAGATATTTGCGCCGCTGCCAAAGGCTATGAATATCTTGCCAATGTTCAGCTTTTGGCAGGGATCGGATTATGAAGCCGTACACGCTGACGATTCGATTCAGGGAAACCGACGAATAAGAAGCTGAGGTCGGCGCTTTTATGAGGGATTTGAGTAAGCACACAGATAAATCCAAAAACAGATTTATCATAGACCTTATCGGAGATTATATGAAGCGCTCAGAGCAGGAACAGCAGGAGAAAGCTATTATTGAAAAGCTGCGCAAGATGATTCGTGAAGAACTTCAAGGCTTTGCAGTTACAAATCCCGATTCAGAGGATAAATCGGAAATGACCGAGGACGAAGAAGCTGCTAACGCCGCAAGCGTGCTTGACGATTTAGAGCTGTTTTGCTGACAGCAAATCGTATGAAATATGCTGTCACCGCTGTTTTCAATCAAAATGTGACAGCATTTTTGACAGCACGTCATTTGTTGATGATTCAAGATGCTTTGGCGGTTGCAATACCCTAATGCACTATCTTATCGAGCAGACCGTCTGTACCCCCACAAAGGGCGGACGGTAGGCTCGTCAGGGGATTTGTTCCCCTGAAACCCTATTTTGAGAAGGGAGGTATAAATATGACAGATACAAAAAAGCCAAACCGCAAACGCAAAATAGCGAAAAGGATTTGGTTGAATGAGATGGAAGAACGTGAGCTAAAAAGAAAAGCAAAAAAGGCAGGCGTTTCTCAATCAGGGCTTGTCCGTTCGCTCATACGGGGATATGAGCCGAAGGAAAAACCGGGAAAGGAATTATTTGAAGCGCTCCGCCAACTTTCTGCCATCGGAAACAATGTTCATCAGCTTGCAGCAAAAGCAAATGCGCTCGGATTTATCGACGCGCCTATGCTGCATAAAGAGGTCAAGGAATGGAGAGCGTTTCGTGTGGATATCGTTCGCCGCTTCATCTCTCCGGACGGAGGGTAAATATGGCAGTCAGTAAATTATGGTCGATAAACGAAGGCGGTCTGAGCAGGGTGCTTCAATACGCAGCCAATCCGAAAAAGACAAACGACAAACTCTACGTCAATGGTATCAACTGCGAACTGGAAACAGCCTATGAGGAGTTTACCGCGGTCAAGCACTCTTATGCCAAAACAGGCGGCATTGAAGCCTATCACGGCTATCTCAGCTTTAAGGAACAGGATATCACACCGGAGCTAACAATGAAAATCGGCACAGAATTTGCACAAGAGGTCTGGGGCAAACGGTTTCAGGTATTGGTTACCGTTCACACCGACACCGAACATCCTCATTGTCATTTTGTAATCAACTCCGTTTCATTTGTTGACGGCAAAAAACTTTGGGGAGAAGAAAAAGCGTGGTTCAAATTCAAACAGACAGCGGACAGATTATGCGAGAAATACGGCTTGTATTATAACCCGAAGCCCGTTAGAGGAAAAAGCTCATCATACCACTATAATCGAGAAAAGAAGGGCGAACCGACAAGATACTTACTCGCCCGTGAAGCGATGGAAAAAGCGCTGTTGCAATGCACCAACACGGCAGATTTACGATATACGCTCGATAAACTCGGTTATGAGCTTACTATGAACGACAGGCGGAAATATTGGACAATCACGCCGAAGGGCAGCAAAAAGCCGATACGTCTTGTAAAACTCAGTGCCGATTACACGCCCGAAGGAATCCGCCACAGATTGGTGAACAACCGCTACGATCGACCGCCACGCATTGATTACAGGGATAACCGACCGAAGCAATACAATCTGCCAACTTGCAGCGATAGGATACTTCAAAGGACAAGCGGAATATACCGAATATATCTGTATTATGCGTTCAGGCTTGGCGTGATACACAGCTATCGCCGCCCTGATCCTGCAAAGCTGCATTGGATATTCAAGGATGAGCTTGCTTATCTTGACCGGTTAAGCGAGGAAGTCAGGCTGATGGGCAGGGAGAAGATATCAACCGACGTTGAGTTATTTGCGTACAAGCATAAGCTGGAGGATGAAATTCAGACATTTACCGATGAAAGATCTGATTTGCGAAAATATGCACGCCGTAAAATCAGCGCCGATGAATTAAAAGAAACCAAAGATAAAATATCACATATTACAATCAAATTGAGAAAGCTCCGTCACGAGCTGAAGCTGTGCGAGCATATCGCAGAGCGCTCTAAGGTGATGGAGCAAGGTTTGGAGACCGTCCTTAATGATGAGCAAAAGACAAGGGCGAAAAACAAGAGCAGAGGATATGAAAGGTAGATCTAACAGGAAGGGAGATGGATTTTGATGAACGATAAAGCGTTCCTAAAGCTGCCGAGAGTATTGATCTCAGAGCCGTTGCGGAGCAAGCTGTCTGATTCGGCAATCGTGCTGTATTCGTATTTGATCAGCTTGTATGAGTTGTCGGTCAGAAACGGAGAGAGATTTCGGGACGAAAACGGAAGGTATTATGTAGTGTGTCCCATCAGCACTGTTATGCGGCTGCTCAACTGCTGCAACAACAAAGCGGAAAGCGTGTATACGCAGCTTGAAAATCAAAATCTTATCTCCCGCAAACGGCAGGGACTCGGCAAGGCAAATTTGATATATGTGAATCCTATTGCGGAAAGTACCGCAACCTATGCGAAAAACGCACACGACCAATGCGAAAATATAGATTCTGCAAATGCAAAAATCACATTTGCGGAAATGGGAAAAACGCATACTATCAAGAATGATTATTATCAAAAAGACTTGAATAAAATCTATCCATCTATCAGCTACGGGGATGCGATAGAGGATATTCGCAATCAAATTGAATATGATGTTTTGGCAGAACGCGGCTACGGCAGTGTGTTGGATGAAATCGTCAGTCTGCTTGCCGATACGGTGACATCCACCGCCGAAACTCTCAGAATAAATCAAATCAACATTCCGACAGACAAGGTTCGGTGGCGGCTCAAGCAACTGACTGCCGAACATATTGAATACGTTATCGGATCACTCGAAAAGAACACAACCGAAATAAAAAATATGAGAGCCTATCTGCTGACGGCTCTCTACAACTCTATTGATACTTTGGATACTGCCGCCTTGTACGGCGCTTGAAGGGAGGGTATATGCAGTGGAAGAAATCAAATTTATGAATACAAAGCAAGTAGCACAGGCGCTGGGTTGCAGTATGCCTACGGCACGTCAGATTATGATGCGTGCGGATTTTCCGCTTATCCGAGTAGGCAAAAACTACAAGGTCAGCGAGCAGGCATTTGTTGAATGGAGTAAAAAAAGAAGAGTTTAACGATTTAAAGTAAAAAACTATTGATTCTGAATCGTTTCTGATGTATGATGTTACCATCGGAAACGATTCGGCGTCTTTAGGTTCCGAAAGGACGGATATAATGAACACTAAAGGCAAAAAGCCGAAAAGAAAAGTAAAAATGGATTACGGTGACGGCTCTATTTACTTTGTAAAAAGCCGAAACTGTTACGCCGGACAGGTTTATCTTGAAATCGACGGTGAAAAAATCCGCAAGAGCGTTTACGGTAAGACCGAGCGAATTGTAAAGGACAAAATTCGTGAGCTTCAAATTCAGGCTAAAGCCGGTGCGTTTAAGAAGGTTGATAAAACGACCTTTTATGAACTGGCTGAAAAAATGATAGAGGAGCAGGTTGCTCTGAACGAAATCAGACAATCCACCTACAAGCGCAAGCTGGAAACGCTGAAAATGCTCAGCTCTTTGTCCGATAAACAGCTTCGCAAAATCACGGAGGATGACATTATCGCATACTTCAAGGATAACCTCGATTATGCGCAGTCAACGCTCAACAAACTGTATCAGCTGCTCGGCGCTGTTTTCAAAAAGGCAATGAAAAAGGGAATCATCAGCAAAAGTCCGCTGGAGGATTTGCGTGTCCCGAAATCCCGCAAGAAAACGGACAAGGTCAGAGCGTTAACGGTAGAGGAGCAGGCACGGTTGCTTGATGTGCTGAATAACAACGACATCAATTACTCCGAGATAATGCTGGTTTCTATGTTCACCGGAATGCGCGGCGGAGAGATTTGTGCGCTAAATATCGAGGACATTGATTTTCAAAACAACTGTATCATCGTGAACAAGACCACGTCACGCGGCGGCGACAATTCGGTTATCGTCAACGAAACAAAAACAGAAGCCGGTATGCGCAAGGTTTTGATTAACAACGATCTGGCAGCTTTTTTGAAGGAGTGTATCGGTGAGAGAACCGGCGGCACATTGTTTGTTTCAAGCAACAACAAGCCAGTCACTACACAGCAGGTCAACTATTATTTTTGGAACACCTTGAAGCAATACGATATTCAAGACAAATCGCTGCAAGGAAAGCTAACCTTCCACTCACTCCGTCATACCTTTGCCACGCGCTGCATCGAAAGCGGCGTACCGCCGAAGGTCTTGCAGAAAATACTCGGTCACAAGGACATCTCTGTTACGATGAACGTGTATTGTGATGTTTTTGAAAAATTTGAAGCCGCTCACCTGAACGCTGTTGACAAGTATATGAAACTGAACAATATCGGATTGGGAAAATCCGAAACAAAAACCGTAAAGGTTGCATAAACAGGGCAAATCGCATTCAAAATCGCAGTCAAGCCGCTGCAAGCCACTGTTTAAGCCATTTAAAATGACTCCCGCAACCATCCAATAAGCACTAACCGTTATGGTTAGTGCTTATTTTTATTTCTGATACTTCTGAAATTTTTATTATCTCCATAACACACCCACCTGAGCATTGTTACTTGACGCTCAGGCTGATTTTTTATTACTTATTATGTTTTAATGCGTATCTTCAATGCAGTACACAAAGTTTATGAGATTCATATTATCGTCAAAGGTGAAAGTTACATATCCGTCTTTCCGCTTATAGGTAACATCGCCGTGGGTTATGTTATTGTACATCGGCTCGCCGAGTTCGGCATAGACATCGTCATAGGTGCTGTTGCCGTTTATTTCGCCAAAACCGATATTTGAATTGGCAAGGTTGCCTGATGAGTAATCAACCGTAATGCTGTAAATTTTATTTGTTTCGGCGGTGACCATAACATTCATACCGCTGTAGTAATGAATATACCACTTGTCCGACGCTAAAAACGGATCTGAAATTTCTTCGCCAAAGGCATTTTTTACATCGTCAAAATCAGCGTTCAAAAAATTATTGCTCTCAACATCAAGCATTGAACTTTCGGACTTTTTAAGATAAAACTTTCCGCCTATATCCCACATTGATTCGCTGTTCTGATTTGTGACCGTGTTTTCAATATAGATTTCACCGTCGGAAAACTTGATTTTACCCGTACCGCTGTTCTGCCAGCCGTCATCATCAAACGAAAAAGTTCCTATTCCGTCAATCACCTTTGTTGTCACATTGCTTATTCTCGCAATTCGGTTTTGCGGTGCAGACGAGGTTTTTGTAAAAGTAAATCTCACAACATCGTCTTTGACGGAAATTATCTCAAGAATATTGCCGCCGTTTTGAGTTGCGGTTGAAATATCGCTGTCCTTATCGCACCATATTCCGACATATTTTGAATAATCCGAGGTTTTATTTTCAGCCGTTGTCGTGACCGCAGTTGTCGGAACAGTTGTTGCATGTGTGGTAACATTATCCGATTTGCCGCCAAAAATCGTGCTGTTCAAAATTATAATCACCGCAATTACAATGAGCAAAACTATTGCCGCTGCAACGGCAATAATAATCGGCTTTTTCTTTTTCACCTTAATTTCTCCGCCTGTTGTAACATCAATCAGCTTTGTCATACAATACGGACAAAAGGTCGATTCAATCGGAAGTTCCTTACCGCAATTCCTGCAAAACTTCGTATCCTTACCCATAACGCCTCACCTCTTTTATTACATTATAAATAACATTAGACAAAAATACAAGAAAAAGATAATCTCCTATACCGTCAGGAAATTATCTTTTTCGCATAATTAATAACTCACTAAATCGTTATATACATCTGTCGCATAAAAATCTTGATCTAACAACCAGTCATACGAAGCGCTATCATAATACACTGTTTTGTTTTCAATATCTACTATATATGTAATATATTCTCCCTCGCCAAAAACAGTATGCGTTCCCGTGTATTTCATAGTTATTGACCCATCTTCGTTTCTTTGAGCGTCAAGAGTCACATCACTTAAATAATAATGAATAGCATCATACACATTCAGCCTATTATGATATTCATCAACATCAACACCATTTTCTTCTAAATAAGTGTCACTATGATCGTCTATACCGTAAGGCTCTTCTTTGAGCAACTCTTCTGCTTTCTCAATTTCCGAGTCGCTCACTTTATCAGGCTTAGCATCTGATGATTCCTCTGTAGTTGTAACATCTGTGGTAGGCTCAGTTGTTGTAGATTCGGTAACAGCTTGAAAAATTGAAGATGTACCTTTATCTATGCCGTGTCTTTCGATAAAATCAGAATCAGTAACAAAAAAATTCAATGCAATTTGATTAGCATTACCATTACAAAGCATCGTATATCCATTATAGTATAAGCAAGGAATTAACTTATTATCTTCATCTAACATTTCAGAAATAAAATATTTGGCAACTTTTTCACAGGAATTATAACTTTTATAATCAGATAAGGCATACAACCATGATGCCAATCTTCCTACTGTCTGTTTCACTTTATAAACATCGTCGGTTGTTACATCATTAAGCAAAGAGGAAACAAAAGTTAATGAATATGCAACAACATTATTTTCATCATCTAAGAACAAAATTGTTCCTGTTTTACCATTGAAATCAACTTGCATATATTGAGAAACTTTTTTGCCAAGCAACAGATAATCCTGTTGGTACTTAAAATCGTCAAATTCTACACCTATGCCCAAATCGCCCATAGAACCTACATCATCAAAGGCACTCATAAACTTATCTACTGTTTCTTCATTAAATTTATTATCAAAGTAATAGTATCCTTTGCCGTCAATACTGTTATCAAGAGTTGTCGGTTCGGTCAAACTGCTTTCCGATTTGGTTTTGGTTTTGGTATCGGAATGACTGCTGTTATTTAAAGGAAACAAAACCAACGCAAGTATTCCTGCAAACACAAGTACAAAAGCTCCAAATACTATGCCTGCAATTTTCCATTGCTTTTTCAGCTTTTCTTTTTGCTCGTTTTTTGGTTCATTCAGGCTGACTGTTTCGGCTGTTTCGGAATCTTCAACAGCCGAGCAGTCTTCACCGCAGTTTTCACAATATCTGTCATTTTCATTTAGCAGAAATCCGCATTTTGGACAACGCCTCATTTTTAATCCTCCTTATCACTTGAATGATCACCTATTTTATCAAAGTTGCTGTTATTCAGTTATGTTATATTTACAATGCTAATTTTAATAAAATCCTGTAACTTCAAAAGCATAGTATTCAGCAGCTGATTTATAATCATGGTCACCTGTAAGAGTACAAGTGTCATTTGTCAAATTTATAACTATGTATGCGTTACCGCTGTTATTATAATATCCATCAGGAGTATTTCTATAATTTCCGGAAACGGTTACCTGATACCCCAACAAAGTTCCCGTGTCTCGTGTTTTTGTCGGAGTGATATCAAGTTGAGGATTTTCAAACATTGAAGCCACTAATTGCCCAAAAGTTATATCTGAACATAATCCGTTTTGAACATATGATGGATCAATGGAGTCCATAAAACTTGTCGAATTTAATATATCTACAACATCATCCTCATATTCATTATTTCCTTCTGTAGTTTCTTCAACTGTCGTCTCTTCAACCGTAGTTGAATCAAAATTAGTTTGTGTGGCTGAAGATTCAGAACTCGGTTGTTTCGAACATCCGCTTAATACTGTTGATATCAATAAAATCACAGTTAATGCAACAAGCGATTTTTTCATAAATTTCACTCCTTTTCTTTATAATGAAAACACTCAGGTTTACCGTTGGTTATCAATATTTTCTGACCGCAGACATCACAATCGCAACTCTGTGCGTCACATGGAATCACTGTTGTTTTTTGGCAATAAGGACATTCGACATATTTACATTTGATACGAAGTTTTTTAATTGAAACAACAAGTATAATCAACGCAAGAATTGCCAATATTACAGAAAATGTTATTGATCCCGGATTGTAGCCGGGAGTAATATATGTGCCATCACTTGGATCCCAAAATTTGTGCTGCGATGCATTTCCTTGTGTAATAATCGTACTAACGGATACAGCCAAAGTACCGCAAGCAACAATTATTCCACCGATTGACGCAGAATTGTATTTATAAACAACACCGCTTTCATCATCCTGATATATACTTTCATCAGTAACACAGTCATTGTTACTATTGATTTCATCAGGTATCTTTGCGCCACATGAAGGGCAAAAACTTGCACTTTCTCTTATTTTTGAACCACACTTTTCACAATACGGCATAAAATCCCCCATCACCTATATTATTTTACAAACATCTATTTAGATAAAACTGATTATTTTATCTATATAATCTGTATTTGTTTCAATGAAAAGGCTGCCTTTTCTCTTGTTTATATTACTGTCATCAATGTTAATTGACTTATTGATATTTGATTTGAGCCATTTTATACCAATCTCATTTCCGCATTTCTCATAACCATGATGTGTGTTTTCGGTTTTTAAAGCAGTTGTCACAATTCCAACCGCTTTAATTCTCATGGTTTTTGAACTGAGTGGAAGAGCCTTGATGTAAATGATATCGCCGATTTTAATGTTATTTAAAATAGCATATAATTCAGGCTTATCTTCTTTCTTCCAACCGATACATACAAACCCCTCGTTAACAAAATTATCCAATTGCTCTTTTGTTCCGCAGAACAGTGAACCCATTCCATAAACCGACATAATTTTCCTCCTAAAAATTTATTTATTACAGACGGCTGAACTGCGGTCTGTCAAAGTTCATAAAAATTTCATCTGTTGTAAAATAAGTTTAGCACAAATAATGCTACAAGTCAATAATAAATGCTTACAGTAAATTTATTTTTTTGTTCAAAAAGTTTAAAATAAACTATATATAGGATTCTGAGGTTTTACTTATGAACAAAAACATTGATTATACGGCACTCGGCAAAAGGATAAAAAATAAGCGGATTGAAAAGGGTTTTACGCAGGAACAGCTCGGCGAATTGTGCGAACTTTCTGCGGCACACATCGGTCACATTGAGCGTGGAACGAGAATACTTTCCGTTGATGTTCTTTTCCGTATTTCTCAGGCACTTGACACAAGCATTGACTGGCTTGTATTTGATTCGGTCGAAAACAAACATATGCTTAACGAAATTAACAGCGTGCTTAAAGACACCGACAAAACCAAAGTAACCACATTTCTAAACACGGTAAGAGTTCTTGCCGATAACATTGACAAGTTGTAAACAATTTGTTAAAAATCCACAAAATAATTACCGTCCTTGATTAAACTCTAATTAAAGTATAATCAAAGACGGTATTTTTGTCCTGTGCTGTCAGCACAGTTTTATTCTGTTTTAAAGATTTCTTTTCAATTCTTTCACATTTTGATAGCGGTTGTCGGGAATGGTCTGGGTGCATTTTACAATCACCCTTTTCAGCCTGCCGTTATAAAGGCGAATTTCAGGCGGCTGTCCCGTCAGCATAACATTCATCAAAACACCTATTGCGTAAATATCGGTTCTTTCATCGGTCTGATTAATTCCGTACTGTTCGGGTGCGGCATATCCCATTGTGCCAATAGCCTGTGTGTCTTTCGACTGATAGGGCTTGTACAGCCTTGCCGCATCAAAATCAATCAGCTTTACATTTCCGCCGCTGTCAATCATCACATTTTCAGGCTTAATATCCTTGTGTATAATTTGGTGCGAATGTAACAAATCAAGTGCGTCACAAAGAGACGAAATAACTTTTCTCACGCCTGACGGAGAATACAATCCCGTTTGCAGATAATCTGCCACGGTCTGACCGTCAACATATTCTTCAAGAACGGTGACTCCCGTTTCGGTTTTGACAACATCGTAAACATTTGCAATATTTGGGTGTGAAAGCGTTCTAAGTGCAAAGTAAACCTCTCCCGAACCTTTTAATGTGCGTGTTACAATCTGTTTGCCGAGTTCCTTATGCCTGAAAACACAGATTTCCGTTTTATCTGTTCGTTTAAGCAATCGCACAAACTGATATTGTTCATTAATCACCGTATCAATCCAATTGTCTTCCATTATTCGCACCACATTTACATCATATTATTGATAACTGAATTATAACATGATAAAATGATTTTGAAAACTTATATTTTTGGGGGAGTTTTAAATATGTTAAATAAATCAACAACACAGCTTTTGAAAGAGCTTGAAAGCTTTGACACATTTGAAGAATACGAAAACGCAAACAGGGATTCAATGATAAATAAAAATCTCTCGGAATACCTTACCGACCTTTTGAACGAAAGGAATCTTACAAAGGCGGAGGTCATTCGTAAAGCTGAACTCAGCGACGGCTATGCCTATCAGATTTTTTCAGGCTTGAAAACTGCCCCGAAAAGAGATAAACTAATTTGCCTTTCAATAGGAATGGGTCTGTCGGTAAATGAAACCAACAGCGTCCTTAAAATTGCAGGACTCTCACCTCTCTATCCAAAAATCAAGCGTGACAGCATTATAATCATAAATATGAATAACAACAAAAGCGTTGTAGAAATCAACGAGGCTCTCTATAACGAGGGGGAAGATACTTTGAATTAACAATGAGGAGGGCATAATGGGATTACTTGAGAATGCGAGATATGCGTCTATTGAGTGTGGATACGATTATTATAAAAGAGGGAATGTGATTTCCTTTAAACAGACAAGTGAAAATGAATATGAGGGCAAAGTATCGGGATCTGCGGAAAAGCCTTACGATGTTCACATTGATATTATTCATATAAAAAAATCATTTTGTAATTGTCCGTTTGCGGAAGGCAACAGAAAGGTCTGCAAACACAAAATTGCAATATATTTTTCTGCATTTCCCGAAAAAGCCAAGGAATATTACAAAAGTCTCATAAGCTATGATGAACCCGAGTTTGACGATGATTATGACGATGATTATTTTGATGAAGATAATGAATTCGACGAAGATTTCAGAGAGGTTGTCTGCGATATTCTAAATCATAGGATTTCAAAAATGACAAAATCGGAGGCTCAATCTGCACTATATGATATTATTGAGTCAGCCCCCGAATGGATGCTACGGGATTTTGTGAATAATTGGATTTGAACCAATTAGTACAAGGCGGTACATATTATGGCAAGAGTTTATACATTCAAAATTGTCTATATAGGATGCGAGAACAAAATATGGCGAGATATTCAGATTTCTTCAAATTCGACAATGGCTGTGTGAAGATTATTAAAAAGCAATACACACAACGCACAACAGCACCGATATTACTTCGGTGCTGTTTTTTGTTTTTGTTATAAAGTTTTTGCTGAATAATCAAAGCTTAATGTTGTTCATCTCATCGCCGAGGACATCGGCGATTTCTTTCAGGTGGCCTGTGCGTTTGCCTTTTAGTTTATAGAACTGCAAAAGTCCGTAGCCCGGGTACTCATTGCCCTCAACCATAACGGGACCGTTCTTTGAAAAGGCGATATCCCATCCGATATATCTCACCTGCGGAATCTTTTCCGCTGCCTCAACAACCATGTCAAGAGCCTCTCGAACGCCTGCAATCTTAACCTCGGAGAACTTTTTGCCTGTCATCGGGTGTTTGTCATAAACATTGCCATAGTCGTCAATTACATTACTGTCGATTCTGCCGTCTGCATCAAGGCTGAGGTAGAGGTCATTTGTACAGCCGATAACATTTGACTCGTCCTGATTGATACGGAGAGCGTTATTTATTATATGCGCCTTGCCGTTCTTATAGAGCGTAACAACTCGCCATGAATTTACAACGCACGGATTGATTTCGTTGAGGTCATCGCTCTGAACGATTGCCTCCTCAACAAGAAGCTGACCGTTTGCCTTGAGTTCATCATAAAGCTTGTTGCTGTCCTTTACATCGGCAACGGTGATTTTTGAAATGCCGTGACCGCCCTCGCCTGTCGGATCTTTTGCAAAAACGGTTTCTCTGCCGTCAAGGAACTTCCTGAAATCTTCCTTACTGCCTGTGCGAAGGTTGATGAAATCTCTTTTGAGATACTTTTTGAAAAGCTCGTCAAAAACAAGCTTGTCACGAAGAAGAACGATATATTCCTCATCGTTGAGATATTCAAGAATTTTGTAGAAAGTCTTTGCAGTTACAAAGGTTTTTTTCTCTTTAGCCGAAAGGTTGATAAAATCGCAACGGAAATAGTCCGTGTAGCCTGTGCCTCTGATAAGAAAGTTGCGGATTATGTCGAACTTGATATAAGCCTTTGACTTACCGCTGTTCTTGGCGATAATGTCAATGTGCTTATCCATTCTGCTGTGGTTAATATCTCTGAATTTATTCAAAAGCCATTTGTGTACCGAAACTGCCATCTTACTTCTCCTTTACAACCTTACCGTCTTTTACATAAAATCTCGGATTGTTCTTGCCTATATTCACAAGTGTCTCAGCATTGCCCATACCCGAACTTCTGCCGAACATTCCAACTGTTATGCCGTCACCGAGGAGTGTTACCTCGTCATCAATTTTTACCGATGAATCAACCTTAACAGCCGTCATATTCATACACATCTCACCGACAACAGGATATTTTTTGCCGTTGATAACAACCCTTCTGCCGTGATTTGCGTGACCGATGCCGTTGTTGTAGCCGACAGGAAGAATTGCAAGAATAATATCCTCATCTGCCGTGTATGACGCATTGTAGCCGAACCACTCGCCCTTGTTCACCTTTTTAAGCTGAAGAATACGGGTTTTCATCTTCATAGCCGGCTGTAAATCTATCTTTACATCAAAATATGTTTCGCTGATGTTGTACTTCTTAATGAAGTAATTGTTTCGCATTTTGCGAAGTTTGTCCTTTGGCGAATTTGAAAGAGAATCGGGGGCAACATTGTAGCCGTAGATTGCAATGCCCATTCTCACGCCTGTTGTAAAGGGCTGTTTCGGGTGGGTGAGCATTGAAACGGAACTGCCCATATGGACAATAGGGATCTTCTTCAAATCAATAAGCGATGTAAGCTCCTTGAAGTTTCTGACCTGCTCGTCCCAATGGGGATCAAAAATTCCGGCTGTTGCAAAATGCTGATAAATTCCCTCAAGAACAAAATTTGAACCGTTAATCATATCAACGGCAGTTTTAACCTCGTTCTTATCCTTGAAGCCGAGGCGGTTAAATCCTGTATCAATCTGGAGATGAACCTTGAAATTGCAGTCAATGTTCAAATCAAGCAACCTTTTGAGGTAGTCCAGCTCATTCACGGCAATGGTGAGATTAAGCCGCTTTGCCTCCTCAATTCTCGAAAGATGAATCGGATGCAGGCACAAAAGCGGAGCGTCCTTGTTGACCTTACGAAAGCTTTGAGCCTCCTCAAGAGAGGACACGGCAAAATAGTTAATGCCGTTTTTGTACATTTCATTTGCCACTTCCATACCGTGACCGTAACCGTCACCCTTGAGAACGGCAATAAAATATTTGTAGTCGCTGTATTTTTGTGTTATCGCACGGGCATTTGCACCGATTTTGTCAAGGTCAATTTCAACATATGAATCCAGCATTCCAAAGCCTCCGTTAATACACTATATCCTTAGAATTATAGCATAATTGCATGGGTAAATCAATAGCGATATTGAACAGTAACGGCGTACGGTTCGGGCATAAAATTGAAAATTGAAAATGTAAAATGGAAAATTGTTGTTGCAAATTTGTATGAGCGGATATTATACGCCTGCAGATAACCACGCAAAGATTTGTACAAATTAAAATTATATAAATAAAGTAAAAATTGCATCAATGCCGTATCGGGCATTGGTGCAATTCCTTTATCTAACTATCTTCCGGAAAGGACTGCGGTGTACCACCGCAGTCCTAAATTTTCCATTTTCAATTTTCCAACGGCTTGCCGTTATATAAGCCCTACAATATACATCTGAATTGTGGTTGCATCAATGACGGTAATATCGGAATCAAAGTTTACATCAGAGTTTATACGCTCTATCTCGTTCTGATTGACAAGACCCACTATTGCTTTCTGAATTGCGGTTGCATCGGCAACATTGATTTTGCCGTCACCGTTTGCGTCACCGTAATATGCCTTTTCGGCTGAATTGGTGCTTGCAGTCATAACATAGTTTGTCATACCGATTGCAAGGTTGCCCTTGTCAACTCTTTTTACATACTGCAAAGTTGCCTTGTTGTTCGGAGAATCCGACACGGCAACATACATTGCATCTCCCTTGAGAACCATGCCGTAGCAAAGCTTGCCTGATGATGCGGACACACCGTTGATGTCGGATGCGGCAACTGCCTGTCTGCCTGTTTCAACATCGTATGAATACACGGCGTCGGAGGTATTAAAATACAGAGTATCGTTGTATTTTTCAAGGCTCATAAATGTATTTATCCAGTAAGAATTACCGCCTGCGCTCCATCTTTCGTTCAATTTCAGCTTTTTCTCATATGTATTGCTGTCAAGCTTGTATTTTAGCAATGCACCCTTGTTAGCTGAAGAATTGTTGTTGACAAAACCGTAAAATTCACCGTTAACCTCGCAAAGCCTTGTGTCGAAATTATGGATTTCGTAATTATCATATTTTGTCGAATTTGCACCGTAGCTTATTGTGTAATCATAGTGCTTTGACGGAAGGTTCTGAATGGCATTGTCACTCAAAAGGAAGTATGTATGCTGAGCGTGTCCCGGTCTGTCATTAATAGGATCATCCCATGTAACATCAACATTATACCAAGCGTTGCCGATATGAACCTTGTTCCACATATGGTTCATTGAGCTTGAAACAACAAGTTCGGAGTCTATTCCGACAAGTGAAAGCATATAGGAATACGCAAGTGCATAGCCCTGACATACGGAAGTTTTTTCAACAAGCGAATTGTAAATATCAGCCTTGTTGTAATCCGATGTGCTGTACTCGCTCATAATGGCAAGCTCATCGTGAATTACGAGTGCCTTTTCGGAATCGGTCATATTCTCGTCCACGAGCGAAAGAATTCTCTCAACCTCTTTATCAAGCGACTTTTTCTGTGTTGCATACTCGCTCTTGCTGATTGTGTACTCGGGATAGATTGACGCAACCTTATCCTCTGACGGATAGTAGGAGTACGAAAATCCCTGATTCACATAGTAAAGCTCCGGATGAGTCAAGGTCAGCACCTTAAAAAATTCCGCAGCATCGCTTCTCGGAACATTTAGACTGCTGATGTCAATTTCCTCGTCAAAATTTTTAAGGCTGTTAAGAACCATACTTTCAGCCTTACCGTATTTGTCGTACATTGTTTTGTTATAAAAAATTTTGCCCTCTTTCGGCGCTGTGTATGCCGAAGCTGTAAAAATGCCCGTTGACACCGCACATGATACCGAAACCGTCACCGTGAGCATCAGTGCAAAAAATTTACCTGTTAATTTTTTCATGTATATTTCCCCTTCTTGGGTCAAAGATGCAAAATGTACAAAAAAATTTGATTTTCTCTGACTTTTACAACTAAATTATACCATTCACAGGCACAACAATTCAATTCACATAAACACCGAAGTTATGAACACTAATTTGTCTGTTTGTACAAAATTTTAGTTTAATCACAGATAAAACGCAATAAAACACACTAAACAATACCGTCATACAATCTGCTTTTTGCACATACAATCTATTACAGATGTCCCCAAGGAGGACAGACAGGAGGGCTGTATGTGAAAGGTATCGTAGAAGAAAGAGCGGCAATGCTCGGTGAATACATAATCGAAAGCAAGGCAACCGTGAGAAGTACGGCAAAAAAGTTCGGTGTGAGCAAAAGCACCGTACATAAGGATGTCAGCCAACGGCTAAAGGTACTTAACCCTGCACTTTACCGACAGGTGAG
>OGMK01000640.1_pt1 | contig 25606 bp, 17 predicted proteins | sample 1573151 | NCBI WGS metagenome assembly OGMK01 (sample SAMEA2581887, study PRJEB24529) | metagenome | biome: Human gut stool | place: China | collected 2011
CAAAGATTATCTTATATCCCTACTTTTTTAAAAAAAACTTCATTTTCTTTTAGGGTTGTCCCAGGGTATCCTGTTATATATACAGAAGGAGGAAATAAAGCCTCTGACAATACATAAACTAAAAACATTTTATGGAACAGGAACTGCTATACAAGTATTTTAAAGGAACCACTTCTGAAGAAGAAGAAAGGCTGATTCTGGATTGGGTGGATGCCTCCCCCGAGAATCGGAAAGCATTTCAAAAAGAACGCATGCTATATGACATAGCCTTATTCACAGACGAAAAACAGATGAACCGGAAAGATAGAAAAGCCCGGATCATCCCTATGCTGAGGTGGAGTGCACGTATTGCCGCCGTAGTCATTGTAGCCATCAGTTTCGGATTCTTGTTTAAGAACTATCAGTATGAAAAATCAGCCTGCCAACAAACCATAACAGTACCTGCCGGACAACGTGCACAAATCACACTGGCGGATGGAACCAAAGTATGGTTGAACTCCAAATCGACCTTAACCTATGCATCCAACTTCGGTCGTAAAGAAAGAAATGTAGAGCTGGATGGAGAAGCCTATTTTGAAGTAACCAGAAATGAGGAGATACCTTTTAAAGTACATACGGAAGAACTAGACGTCAAAGTATTGGGAACTAAATTTAATTTCCGGAATTATAAAGACGATTTGGAAGCTAAAGTCTGTTTGCTGGAAGGAAAGGTCGCGCTGAATACCCGGGAAAAAGAGACCATACTTCATCCTGACCAGCAGGCACTGTTGGATAAAAAGACAGGAAAGCTATCTGTCTCTGACACCAAAGCCGCCTATAGTGCCGAATGGACAAATGACTTCCTCTATTTTGATGAAGTGCTGCTTTCAGATATCATTAAAGAACTGGAGAGAAGCTATGATGTGAAAATAACCGTTGCAGACGATACGTTAAATACGATTCGTTTTTATGGAAACTTCCGTAAAAGAGAGCAAAGTATTCGGGAGATTATGAATGTATTGTCGTCTACAGACAAAATGACTTATACCGTGAATGGAAAAAATATTGTGATCACACTTCCCCAATGAACAGATGTTAAACCTTTAAAAATCAAAAAATATGAAAAGCCATTTAGTAAAAACATGATTCACTTCTCCTGATAGAAACATAAAAAGGCCAGGTTCCTTTTCCATCCCCTGACCTTTTACCCTTCTATCTTAAAAGCCACAGTGACTTTAATTGATGAAAGCTTAGGCAAATATAAATAAAATCCTAAACTTCTCATCCTATTTATCAATTATTTATCCATTGACTTATGAAAAATAAGAAGAAAGTCTTTTTCATGGTCCTGCTCTTGCTATGCTCTTATCTAAGCTCATTTGCGCAGCTTATCAACTTGCAGTTGAAGAACGTAACAGTAAAGCGGGCTATTGAAACAATACAGAAGCAAAACGGATATTCATTTGCATTTGCAGCAAGCGATCTGAATACCAAAAAGATTGTGACAGTGCTAGCCAAAGATTTACCTATTGAAAAGGTGGTAGAACAGGTCTTGGCAGGACAAAATGTTAGCTACACTATCCAGGGGAAAGATATTATCATCAAAAAGAAAAGTGGCCAGTCTGTACAACAATCCTCCAAGAAATATACTATTAGCGGGATAGTGAAGGATATGTCGGGCGATCCTGTCATCGGAGCCAATATAAAAGAGAAGAATGGCACGGCGGGTACAATCTCCGATATGGACGGTAAGTTTCAGTTGACAGTCAGTGAAGAGAGTGTGGTACAAATATCCTATTTGGGGTTTCTGACGCAAGAAGTGAGTGTGAAAAATAAGAACTATCTGACAGTTGTGCTGAAAGATGATACACAGACGTTGGACGAAGTAGTGGTGGTTGGGTTCAGTACCCAAAAAAAGATAAACTTGACAGGAGCGGTAGAAAATGTATCATCGGATGTATTTGAAAATCGTCCGGTGGCTAATGTCACGCAGATGTTGCAAGGTGCTGTACCCAATCTGAATATTTCGTTAGCCGACGGTAAGCCCAATCAATCGGCTTCGTATAATATCCGTGGTGTAACGTCTATCGGAGCAGGCGGTAGTGCGCTGGTATTGATAGACGGTGTAGAAGGTGATCCCGCCATGTTGAATCCGAATGATATAGAAAGCGTGTCCGTATTGAAAGATGCGGCTTCGGCAGCCATCTACGGTTCACGTGCTCCGTATGGGGTCGTCCTGATTACAACAAAAGATCCATCAAAGCAAAAAGATAAGTTTACAGTCAATTATACGGGGAATTTCTCCTATGAAACTCCGTATGCTGTGCCGGATGTCGTTGATGACGGTTATGTCTGGGCTTATCTGTTTCGCGAGGCGGAATACAATTACCGCGGGATAGAGCCTACCAGCATTAATAAATCACAACCATTTTCAAAAGAATGGTTGGAGACTTTCCGACAGCGGAAGTTGGCAGGAAATACATTACAGGCTGCAGTTGGTCCCGATGGAAAGTATACATACTATGGAAATGAAGATTACTATGATGCACTTTATAAGGATCATACGTTTGCACAGTCGCATAATGTATCTATCAGCGGTTCGAACGGAAAAATCAGTTACTATACTTCCGCACGGTTATACGATTATGACGGTCTGTTCAATTATAACTCAGACACCTACCGCACTATGAATATGCGTACCAAAATTAGTGCACAAGTGTTCAACTGGCTGAAAATTTCCAATAATATAGACTATACTCATGATAAATATACGCAACCATTAGGTTATGCAGAGCAGAATGAAGGCTTGGTTTGGAAAGCCATCAATATGGAAGGGCATCCGTCCGAACCAATCTTTAATCCGGACGGAACTTTGACACACTCCGGAGCACGTTCCGTTGGTGGACTGGTAACAGGCAACAACTGGATGAAGCGTACAACGAAAACGCTGAAAAATACGACCACCCTGAATATAACCATGCTGGACAACAAGTTGCGTTTTACCGGGGACTTCTCTTTCCGAACGAAAGATTTTATAGAAGACAAGAAGACTACCGCCGTTCCATATAGCGATTACGAAGGGGTGATTAAATATCTCGGAGTACCGGAAACAGATGATAAGATGTTGGAGAAAGTGCAACAGACCACCTATATATCCACCAATGTATATGCCGAATATGAGAATACATTTGCCGGGAAACATTATATGAAAGTTTTGGCAGGATATAACTACGAACAGCAGGATTACAAGGCAATCTCTTCGGAGCGGAATGGCTTGTTGATGCCTGATGTGGAAAATATAAATTTTGCTATGGGAGATAATATGTCTATTAAGAGTGATGGTAACCGGTGGCGGTATGCCGGAGCATTCTTCCGGTTGAATTACTCCTATGACAACCGCTATCTATTTGAGGTGAACGGGCGTTATGACGGTTCTTCGAAGTTTCCCAACAATTCGCAATGGGGATTTTTCCCTTCAGCTTCGGCAGCATGGCGTTTCTCGGAAGAGAAGTTCTGGAAGGTAAATCCGGCTATTATCTCTAATGGAAAATTGCGTGTTTCTTATGGTGCGTTGGGTAATAGTAATGTGAAGCCGTATTCTTATCTGGAAAAATTCTCATTGAAGACTTTTTCTACTACCGGCTCATCGAGCGAAGGCCGTTACCTTGACGGTAAGGCACAGTTACGCTACACGCTCAATCCTGCTCAAATTCCTGACAATATCGGTTGGGAAACCTCACGAACCATTGATGGCGGTATCGATTTGGGATTCTGGAACAACAAGATCACGTTGTCCGCTGATTATTACGTACGTAAAACTGTTAATATGTATACGGTGGGACCGACGCTTCCCGATACATTCGGTGCATCATCGCCTAAGGGAAACTATGCTGATATGAGTACCTATGGTTACGAGATTTCTTTGGGGTATAACGACTCGTTCCGGTTGGCAGGCAAACCGTTTAGCTTCGGCATCAAGGCAACCCTTGCCGATTATCATTCGGTGATAGATAAATATAATAACCCGAAACGTGACTTGGATGATTATTATGTAGGTCAGCGTATTGGTGAGATTTGGGGATTTATTTGTAACGGACTGTTCCAGTCACAGGACGAAATCGATGCGGCTTTTGACGGAAAGGGGTACAAAAACAACCTGATGCAGACATCTGTCAATTACATCACTTATCCGGGGGATATGCGTTTTGAAGACTTGAACAATACAGGTACTATTGATAACGGAGCCAACACTGTAGACTCACCGGGCGACCGGAAAATCATAGGAAACTCCGAACCGCGCTACATCTATACCCTCTCATTTAGTGCCGACTGGAATAATTTCTTTTTGTCAGCTATGTTCGACGGCGTGGGAAAACAAGACTGGTATCCCAGTGGTGAGAGTTCTTTCTGGGGACAGTATAACCGTCCTTACAATCAAGTTCCGGTGTGGCATTTAAATAACTACTGGACTAAAGACCGCCCTGATGCTTATCTGCCGCGTTATTCGGGTTATTACAATCCTTTATATAAAGGCACGGCCAATACACGCTATTTGCAGGATGTATCTTACTTCCGGCTCAAAAATTTGCAGTTTGGTTACAATTTGCCAAAGAAATGGATAGCAAAAGCAGGTTTCTCTAAAGTATCCGTCTATTTCTCGGGCGAGAACTTATGGTCGTGGTCTCCACTCTACCGTCACACGAAAGATTATGATGTGACAGTGATAACGAAAGGTTCGGATAATGACCTGACTTCCGGTAATAAAGGAGACGGTTTCAACTATCCGACAATGCGGAATTTAAGTTTAGGAATCTCTATTACTTACTAAATAGAAACAAAGAAGATATGAAAAGATTAAGTACTATACGTAATATCCTGCTTCTGTGCGCAATGGTGTTGTCAGGTAGTTGCGATTTGACGGAGACGATGCAGGTAGAGGCTGACAAATCTATGGTTTTCGGCAGCGAATCCGGATTGCGCCTTTATGCCTATTCTTTCTATCGGGCACTGCCTACACTTTCTACGGGTTATCAGCTTGATGAGATGTGTGATATTGCCGCTGTCCGGCAGACGAATGTGTTTATTCAGCAAAACGCGTATAATTCGGAAACAGCTACCAGCTGGTCGTGGGGAACTCTGCGGAACATCAACTATTTCATTGACGGTTGTTACTCAAAGGAATGTACGGTGGATGCAGCTACTCGTGATAATTACTTGGGTATCGCCCGTTGGTTCCGTGCCTGGTTCTATTATGATAAGTTGACTCAATATGGCGAGGTTCCCTGGTTTGGCAGTGAAATCCAGTCTTACCAGTACGATGTCATGTATAAAGAGCGTGACAACCGGGATGTTGTCATCAAGAATATGATCGAAGATCTCGATTTTGCTTACGAGCATATTCAGGCAACTTCTTCTGTCAATAGCTCCACACTCACCAAATGGGCTGCAGCCGCGCTCAAATCACGTGTGTGCCTGTTCGAAGCTGCCTATCGTCGTTATCACAAACTGACAGGTCTGGAAATCACTCCGGAAGAACTTTATCGCCATGCTGCCAGTGCAGCCAAGCTGGTAATGGACAACAGCGGACTTTCGCTGAATACGGCAACAGGTACCAAAGGAGCCTACCGTGATTTGTTCTATCTGGAAGCGCCTATTACCTCCGAAGTAATTTTGGCGGTATGTGCCAATAGTGCATCAGGTATCTACGGGAGTCAGAATTATTACTACAATTCGCTGTCGTATGGCAAGGGTTGGAGTCTGGTTCGTCCGTTTGTCAATACTTACTTGAATTTGGACGGTACCCCGTTCACTGCTGAAACAGGCTATGAAACCAAAAACTTCGTGGAAGAGATGAAGAGTCGTGACCTGCGTTTGTCACAGACTATCCGCGGACTGGATTTCAAGCGTGACGGAAAAGCGGCAGTAGCCGATATGACTGTTTGTCTGACTGGTTATCATGTTATTAAGTATTCTCTCGATGATACAAAATACGATAACAATGCAAAGAACAACAACAGTATTCCGTTGTTGCGTTATGCTGAAGTGCTGCTCAACTATGCCGAAGCACAAGCCGAACTGGGTGGGCTTACTGATGCCGAATGGAACACTACCATCGGTGCTCTGCGCCGACGTGCCGGAATCACAGGCGGAACGGAAAAGCTTCCTACGACTGTTGATCCATATTTGCAGCAAGTATTTTATCCGAATATCACTAATCCGGTTTTACTGGAAATTCGTCGGGAACGTGCTATTGAATTGGTGGCTGAAGGAATGAGGTTCAATGATTTGTGTCGTTGGAAATGTGGTGAACTGATAGAAGAGCTACCTTGGACAGGCATGCACATCAGTGCATTGAATGTGGATATTGACTTGAATGGTGACGGAACTCCTGATTGCTACTTTACCGATAACGGAACACAATCATCCAATAAAGACTGTAAAACGGTGAACGTAAAGAATGAAACAGGACTTTATGCCACAGTAAATGCCGCAGGCGGATACGATTTGAGATATAACCCCGGTGCGGGAAACCGTATCTGGTACGATGACGACCGCCAATATCTTTATCCTGTTCCTGCACAGGTGATTCGCGATTATGAGAGTGCCGGATATAAACTATCACAGAACCCCAATTGGAATTAAAATATAAAAAGATTTAGTATGATGAAATTTAACCAGATATTGCCTGTAATTGCTATCTATGTTGTAGCGTTAGGCGGATGCAGTAATACTACTCCTGATTATTCAGAATTTTATAAAGACCCGGAAACAGTAAAAGAGGAAGACCCGTCTCTAAATGATAATCAAATCAAAGTCATGTCGTTCAATATCCGGTATTACAACAATGACAAAGATACGGGAGACAAGTCATGGGAAGCTCGTACGGCAGCTTTTATTCCGATGATCGGAGAACATAAACCGACGGTGATCGGTATGCAGGAAGCGCGGCCGCCACAACTGAAGTGGCTGGAAGAGAACTGGAAAGATTATGGATATGTAGGTAAGGGACGCCGTGCTAATAATGCCAACAATGATGAGTTTGTTCCTATCTTTTATCGGAAAAAGGCTGTTGAACTAGTCAAGTGGGATTGTTTCTGGCTTTCCGAAACTCCGGATGTTCCGGGTTCTCTAGGATGGGACAGCAGCGTTCCTCGTATAGCAACATGGGCAATCTTCAAACACATAGCTTCCGGTAAGAAATTCTTCTTTGTCAATACTCACATTGATGTACGTTCTACTATTGCTCCGGGCAAGTCGATGGAAGTGATTGTGAATAAAATGTCCGAGCTCAATCCGGAAGGATTGCCGATGTTGCTGACTGCCGACTTTAACAAGCAGATTGACAGCGATATTTTTGACGGAGTTAAAACGTTTATGACTAACGTGCGTCTATCGGCTCCGATCACAGATTCGAAATACTCTTATACAGGTTTTGGCACTGCTAATCCTTATATTGTAGATCATATCTTTTGTACAGGCTTTAAGGCCTTGAAGTTCGAGACGATCGATAAAGTTTATCAGAATATCACTTATATTTCTGATCATTATCCCATCATCGGTAAATTGGAATATGTGAAGTAATGAAACGATTATCTAAATTTACAGAAACGCAATGAAAAGAATTATATATTTATTGGTAGCTGTTATCGGTCTGTTGGTTGGGTGTACACCTGATGAAGAGACATGGGTACAGGCTGGATTCACTACAGATAGGGAATCTTATGAGATTGGTGATCTGATTACCCTGACAAATACGTCGACGGCGGAGAATGCTCAGATTGCAGTTTGTAAATGGGAATTTATGGGTAAAGTTTCTTACGAACTGACTGCTCCCGAACCATTTAGAGTAGAGGAGGGCGGAGACTATCTTTTTCGTCTGACTGTTACTTCGGATCGCGGTGCGATGAAATCAGTCTTTGAAAAGACAATAAAAATAATAGATGACGGTGTCCGCCCTACGGCAGACTTCAGTTGGTTGCCCGAACGAATTGTAGCGGGAGAAGAGGTTGCTTTTACGGATCAATCGAAAGCAGCGGAAGGGTCTGAGATTGTCAAAAGAGAATGGACGTTCGGTGCTATCCTTTCTACAGAGGAAAACCCGAAAATGACTTTCGGTTCGCATGGAAAAATAAATATATCGCTGACCGTGACGGACAATAAAAACAGGAAAGATACGAAGACTGTCACAGTGGATGTGGCCAAGGGTGCAGGTAGTCTTGGCGTGTTATGGTCTCATTCTTACGATGAGCAGGGAGTAGTGTACGGCACTTCTCCGGCAATAAGTGCAGATGGTCAGTATGTATATGTTTCTTCCAGCAATTATAATCTGGTTTGTTTCACGAAATCCGGTGAACGGACTTGGGGATTTGATTGTGGGCAGAACGATGAACCGAACCGAGGTTCTGACTATCAGCATCCGACTCCTACGGTAGATTCCGATGGAACGGTGTATGTGGCTGTCGGAGACAATACTACCAAGGCGGGGGCGGATGCATCCAAATCTGCCAGTCTATATGCTGTAAAAGGTGGTGCAGACGGTGGTACGCAGTTGTGGTTTACAGCAATTGGGGCAAAATCGAGTATGCGTCCTTTCGGTGCTCCGGTCGTTACGGATCAGTATGTGATGATCCTGACGAATTCGGCTCCAAGTACAGATGGAAAACATTTCCGTATTTATGATAAGGTATCCGGGATGCTTAAATATGCGGAAAAAACGTCTTCCGGAAGTTATGGCGGTTGTGTGGGACTGAAAGATGGCAGAATACTTGTTAATACGGGTCAGAGTAGTGGACGATCGTATGGTACACACACCTTCTTCCCGAAAGGCAATAGCTGGAGCAAGTCGTCTAATGAGCAGAATTATGCTCCGAATGACCAGCCTAATGGTAGCCAGATTGCTGTTGGTGCAGATGGGAAAGCATATATTCTCTGTCATAACCTGGGAGTGCGGATATCGACTGATGAGACAAAAGCATTGGTTTATTGTTACGATACCAAGAAAACGACTGAAGGTAAAGTTTCAACTCCTGAATGGTATACTGCCGTGAAAGGAGAAAATAAACAGACCGGTTATGGCTTGGTTGTTGATGGAAATGGGGTGGTGTATGTAGCTACTAACAAATACATTACTGCTATATCTTCTACAGGTTCCGTTTTGTGGGAAACGGAAGTGGCGGGTACTGCTTATGGCGTTCCTGCTATAGATAATGAAGGATATATTTACTATAATGATGCAGAAAAAGGTTCTTTGGTGAAACTCGAACCGGCTACCGGAAAAGCAATCGCTTCACTCCAGCTTGGAACCGAACTGAAATCATCTCCCACTATATCTGTTGACGGCACAATCTATGTGACTGGTATGCTGGAAGGAAAGCCGACTCTATTTGCTGTTGAAGGAGCGGCGACAGGCTATGCAGCCAATGCCTGGTCGCAGATGGGCGGTAATCCGAGTAAGAGCGGATATATGTATTAGTTTTTTATTCATACAGACTTTTTATTAGTAAGTTTCTTTTTTCGTCGGAGCAAGGCAACGCCTGCTCCGATGAGAAAAGATTGACTGTGCATTTACAAAAGGCTTATAAAATGTAGATAAAGTGAAAAAAAGGAACTTTTTAATATTATTGCTGTTGAGCGGGTTGTGGCCTGTCATCGGTGTGTCTGCGCAAGATGTCTGGAAAATAACTGCCGGGCAGATTGAGCCCTCGTCCTATTATGGAATAACGGTGGCTAACGGTATGCTGGGCTTAGTCTCTTCCCCCGAACCTTTGAAGATTTCCCGTGTCGTATTGGGAGGACTTTATGATATCTATGGTAAGGGGAGAGTGAACAATTTCTTGCATGGCATCAATATGCTCGATACGGAATTGCAGATAAACGGCACTACGGTGAAAGCTTCTCAAATATCCGGTTATCAACAGACTTTGGATATGCGTCAGGGAGTGTTTTGCGGAGAGTTTGATTATCAATCGCTTGCCCGTGTTGAATATCAATATACGTCATTACGTCATTTACCTTACTCGTGTTTGCTGCGTGTGCAGATTATTCCGAAAGAAAACATAGAAGTAACTGTGGCGAATATACTGACGGTGCATGAGTCGTTGCGTAATCCGCAGGAGTCTTTCAACCGGATTTTCAACGGAAAGACAGCGATTGATTTCTGCACGTCGATCGCAAAATCTCCGACCCGGGAACTTGAAATCGGGGCTTGTTCATCGTTTGTTTTCGACGATTCTTTTCCCCGTCCGGAAGTCTGCCATCGGAGCGCACGCGGAGTCGGGGTACATACACAAGAATTTACGGTCCGTTTGCAGGCTGGCCAGCCTTACACTTTTTCGATTATCGGAACGACACTTTCCTCTGCCACTCATGCCGACGTCAAGAATGAAGTGGAACGGTTGACTGCATTTGCAGCAGTAGAAGGTGTAGAACGATTATGGAGCAAGCATATCGCTGCATGGGATCAGCTTTGGGAAAGCGATATTGTGATTGAGGGCGATCTTCAGTCGCAACAAGATATTCACAGTATGCTTTATCACACGTATGCTTTTGTGCGGGAAGGTTCGGGATTGTCCTGCTCTCCGATGGGGCTTTCGGGTTTCGGTTACAACGGGCACGTATTCTGGGATGCTGATACGTGGATTTTTCCGGCTTTATTATTGCTGCATCCCGAACTGGCGGAATCAATGATAGAGTACCGCTATCAGCGTTTGGATGCAGCCAGGCATAACGCTTTCATGCATGGGTATAAAGGGGCCATGTACCCGTGGGAAAGTAGTGATAAAGGAAATGAGGATAATACAGTAACCAACATTTACGGTCCTTTTGAAAATCATATTACGGGAGATGTAGCTATGGCAGCCTGGCAATATTATGCTGTGACGCAGGATTTGGAATGGCTTCGTCAAAAGGGATTTCCCATTCTTAGCGCCGCTGCCGAATACTGGGTAAGTCGTTCGGAACCGAATGAAGCGGGAGAATATGAAATCAGGAACGTGATTGGAGCGGATGAATGGAATCAGAACCCTCAAGGAGGAAAGAACGTGAATAATAATGCTTATACAAACGGTGTCGCGAAATCCACTTTGGAAGCTGCCTGCAAAGCAGCCAGACTGTTGAATGTAAAATCAGACCCTATGTGGACAACTGTGGCGGAGAAACTTTGTTTCCGGAAACTTGCCAATGGAGTAACGGCGGAGCATGACACGTATGACGGGGCTGTAACGAAACAAGCCGACGTCTGCTTGTTGGCTTTCCCGTTAAAGCTCGTTACGGAAAAAGAGCAGATCCGAAAGGATTTGGAATACTATCTGCAGACTGTTCCGAGAAAGAAGACACCTGCCATGTCGAAGTCTATCTATTCTATTTTATTTACCCGCTTGGGAGATCGTGAACGTGCATGGCATTACTTCAGAGATTCCTATCTTCCCAATCTGAATCCGCCATTCCGGGTAATAGCCGAGTTTGATGGCGGTACGAATCCTTATTTTCTGACAGGGGCAGGCGGTGTATTGCAGTCTGTATTGATGGGATTCGGTGGATTGGATATTACGGACAAGGGAATTGTTGCCGGAAAAGGAGCAATCCCTGATGCATGGAAATCTCTTACTCTGAAAGGAATAGGGCAAGAGAAAAAGAATTATATCATTAAATGAATTGACGGAATATGAGATTTCTTGTTTTGCTCAAAAGAGTTCGGATACCTTTTATTTAAGTTCGTTTATTTATTGCTTTTTTATTTGTTACTCTTTGATTATTATTCTGCGCCATTATGCTTTTTACAATACAAATGCCGCTATTTCAGTTGACAGAGCAATAGTCTTGTCTTTCTAAAGATATATCTGCAAACTAAAATAACCCATATTTTGTTGTCTTTATACAGTATTGAGTTTTTAGCAAATAAATATATAAATAATGATGAAGATGACAAAGAACTTATTGCTAGGGATTGCTGCCGTATGTGGCAGCACTTTTCAGGCTGTAGCTTGTACGGGAATCTCGCTGACATCCCGTGACGGCAGTTATGTGCAAGCCCGTACGATTGAATGGGCGCGCGGTGTGTTGCAAAGCGAGTATGTGATTATTCCACGTGGTCAACAGCTCACGTCATTCACTCCTACAGGTGTCAATGGACTAACGTTTACGGCAAAATATGGAGTGGTTGGTTTGGCTGTTGTACAAAAAGAATTTATTGCCGAAGGAATCAATGAGGCCGGACTTTCGGCCGGACTATTTTTCTTTCCTCATTATGGGGGATATGAAACGTATGATGCTGCACAGAACCAGCGGACACTGGCAGACCTTCAAGTGACGGAGTGGCTGTTGTCGCAGTTTTCCACTATTGACGAGGTGAAGGCAGCCCTTTCTTCTGTACGTGTTGTAGGACTGGAAAAGACAGCGGTAGTACATTGGCGTATCGGTGAACCGTCGGGGCGTCAGGTTGTATTGGAAATTGTAGGTGGCGTACCGCATTTTTATGAGAATACAGTAGGAGTGTTGACGAATGCCCCCGGTTTTGAATGGCAACTCACTAATTTGAACAACTACGTCAATCTTCATCCGGGTGACGCTTCCATGCAAAAATTGAGTGGTATTACATTGCAACCTACTGGTGGCAACTCCGGTTTTCTCGGTATTCCGGGTGATGCCACGCCTCCTTCGCGGTTTGTACGTGCTGCTTTTTATCGGGGGACAGCTCCGCAACGAGCTACAGGCTTTGATACCGTGCAGCAATGTTTCCACTTGCTTAATAATTTTGATATTCCTATTGGTATAGAACATTCGCAGGGTGATATTCCGGATATTCCCAGTGCTACGCAATGGACCTCGGCTATCGACCTCACGAACCGGAAGGTTTATTATAAAACGGCCTATAACAATTCGATACGTTGCATTGACTTAAAAGCTATTGATTTCTCAAAGGTGAAATATCAATCACAACCGTTGGATAAGATACAGGAGCAGCCGGTTGAAATGGTTAAGATTCCCCGGTAAAATATGGAACGGTATGGAGGTGCTCTTGTATAATAGTTGCTCGCATTAAGAATGCTCTCAAATAAATGTTGGTGACGTTTTACCCTCACACCCTCACCCTTTGTGCTCAATCCATTTATTCATCGGGGTTACAGGTGTGAGGGTAAAGGTGAGAGTAGGTGAGGGTAACTTTTTACTCTCACTCTGTCTCGTCCTGATTTGAGTTGACCAATCTTATTCCGTTTTCACACTAACTTCTTTATTCTTACCATAATATCCACTTCCCGGCACATAAATCGGCTGCATGGCTCCACCCATATTTTTCAATTTACCCTCGTCGCGCAGACGTCGGATATGTCGCATGGCTGTACTTCTTGCCATTCCGCAAAGATATTGGAAGTCATGTCTTCGCATAAATGGATGAGTACGGAAGTACTGAGTCAGTTGCAGGTCAATTTCTTCGTTTGTCAGTTGGGTGAAATCCAGTCCGCCTTTGAGGCTTTTCACTTTAAGTACACCGAACTCGTTTTTCAATGTCTGGTCGGCACGAAACTGAATGGCCTTTAGCTTCACTTTGGTCACTTTCCGTTTTGTGTCTACCGTTACAGGTTCCGTGGTTGTCAGGCAGGGATGGAAATAACCGATGCCGTCCAGATGAACTTGGCGTCCTTCCGCCAATTCCTGTCCCATGATGTGCGAAAGCGCATCAAGTACGGCTGTGACATCTGTTTCTGTCAGTGAACAACGTTCTTGAATACGTCGGCGCAGTACGTCGGTCCCTGTGGAACCGTTGTATTTGATGCGCGGATGCAGGGTGTTTCCGTTTTCTCCCTGCTGTTTGTTTGAAGGCTTTGGGTCTTCATACCAATCGAATAATATTGCCATAGCTCTATATTTGTTTTAAATGAACTGTTCTTGTTATGTATTCTCTTAGATAGTAATACATTAATGCTTAATGTTTCTTTTGTTAAGCTCTAATGCTTTGCAAGGGCTCACCCATGTGAACAAGGCTGTTTACGTCTGTAGACATTTTTATTTACAATTGATAGCCTGTTTGTTCACACGGGTGAGCCCTTGACAACTACTAAGCAAAGATACATAAATAATAAGGCAAATGCAAATGAAATACGGGTATTTATCAGATAAAATGCTTGCTTTCCAGAAGATAAAAGCGTATCTTTACAAGAATTAAATATGTAGATATAATTGTAGAAAAAATAGACAAAAATAGGATGAAAGTTACTTTAATCAGACAAGACAACGGGAGCGGAAAAGAAACTCTTAGCATTTGTGAGGCAGGCACGCTATTCGACAAAATGAAGACGGAAACAAAGGCGGGGCATATCACGGCTTTGCGGGGAATCATACCATTGCTGGAAGGTACGTATGCCCGGTACGAACATATTGATAAATTGCCATACATCTATTCTGCTGTGGAATATACCCGTACCAAAGAGGGCGAACGGAAGATGAAGCAGTATAACGGATTGGTACAGTTGGAAGTGAGTAGGCTGGCGAGCGGCTCGGAAGTGGAATTTGTGAAGCGGCAAGCGGCGCTTTTGCCACAGACTTTTGCTGCTTTTGGTGGTTCGAGCGGGCGTAGTGTGAAGATATGGGTGCGCTTCGCTTTGCCGGATGACGGAGGATTGCCGACCAAGGAAGCGGAGGCGGAATTATTTCATGTTCATGCTTATTGGCTGGCGGTGAAATGTTATCAGCCGATGTTGCCTTTCGATATTGATTTGAAGGAACCGGTATTGGCACAGAGATGTCGGATGACGTTGGACGAATCTCCTTATTATAATCCGGATGCGGTGCCGTTCTGCCTGGAACAACCGCTTACGATGCTGGGAGAAGAGACTTTCCGCCAGCGGAAACAGGGAGAGAAAAATCCGTTATTACGGTTGCAGCCGGGATATGAGTCGGCGCAAACATTCACGAAGATTTATGAAGCGGCCTTGAACAGGGCACTTCAGGAAATGGAGAATTGGAAACGTGGGGACGACTTGCAGCCTTTATTGGTTCGCCTTGCCGAGCATTGTTTCAAAGCGGGGCTTCCCGAAGAGGAAGCGATACGGCAGACGATGATTCATTATTATCGCGAAGAAGAAGAGCAGGTGATCCGTTCGATACTGCATAATCTTTATCAGGAGTGTAAGGGATTCGGCAAGAAAAGCAGTATCAATAAAGAGCAGGAGACGGCTTTTCTGTTGGAAGAGTTTATGAAACGTCGGTATGAATTCCGTTACAATACGGTGCAGGACGATTTGGAATATCGGCAGCGCGATTCTGTTCACTTTTGCTTTAAGCCGGTGGATAAACGGGTGCGCAACAGTATTGCGATCAATGCTTTGAAGGAAGGCATCAGTGCGTGGGACCGTGATGTGGATCGTTTTCTGAATTCGGAATATGTTCCTTTGTATAATCCTGTGGAGGAATATCTTTATGAAACAGGTCGCTGGGACGGGAAGGACCGTATCCGTGCATTGGCTGGTCTGGTGCCTTGTGATAATCCGCATTGGCAGGAATTGTTTTACCGCTGGTTTCTTAGTATGGTGGCGCATTGGAGGGGAGTCGATCGGCAGCATGGTAATAATACTTCGCCTTTATTGGTCGGTTCGCAGGGGTATCGCAAGTCTACATTTTGTCGCATTATTTTGCCGCCGGAGTTGCGTTTCGGTTATACGGACAGTATTGATTTCAAAAGTAAACAGGAGGCGGAACGCTATTTGGGACGTTTTTTTCTGATCAATATTGATGAGTTCGATCAGATTAATGTCAGTCAGCAGGGGTTCTTGAAGCATTTGTTGCAGAAGCCTGTGGCGAATCTGCGCAAACCATACGGTAATACGATTCGGGAAATGAGGCGTTATGCTTCTTTTATCGGTACCAGCAATCAGAAAGATTTGCTTACCGATCCTAGCGGTAGCCGCCGTTTTATTTGCATCGAGGTGACGGCTCCTATTCAAACGAACGTTACCATCAATTACAAACAGCTGTATGCTCAAGCAATGGAGGCGATTTATAAAGGGGAACGTTATTGGCTGAATGATGAGGATGAAAACATATTAAAACAGACTAACCGTGAGTTTGAACAGGCGAGTCCGCTGGAACAGCTGTTCCACTGCTATCTTAATCCCGTAGAAGAGGAAATGGAAGGCGAATGGCTGACTGCTATGCAGATTTTGAGTTATTTACAGACGAAAACACGGGATAAACTGGCTATTAATAAGGTAGGACAGTTTGGGCGTGCACTTCAAAAACTGAATATTCCTTGTCGTAAGTCTCGTAAAGGGACGCTTTATCATTTGATGAAAGTAGAGTAATTGATAAAGGTGGTGTGAAAGGGGGCTTTGTCAACCAAAATCAGGACGAGACAGGGTGAGGGTAAAAAGTTACCCTCACCTACCCTCACTCTTACCCTCATCACTGAAAGGACGATGAATAGGGGGATGCAGGGAAAGTGTGAGGGTGTGAGAGTAAATCATGTATAAAAAATAATTGGAGATTGAATTGAGGGATAGGTTTTCCCACTTTCTGCTTTATATCACTTTGTACGAGTATGAAGGCCAATGCTGTTCCTAAGAATTGTGTGGCGATCGGCAGTCCTTGCCCGGTAATAAAGTATATTGAGAACGATTGATTGTATGGAGGAGTGGGAGGGGAGATTGTCTTTTCTATGTAAAAATAGCAATTTTCGGGTCGTTTATCAGTGATGCGTGTAGTAATTTTGCGGCATTGGAAATGAGAGTGCGAGTGTAAAAACGAAAATATTATTAGCTGTTATTTCAACTGTAAATATAATAAACGTATCTTTGGAAGTATGGAAGATAAAACGAATGTGATTAAGATACAGCGTTATCATTCTCCTTGTGGTGATTTGATGCTTGGCTCGTTTGAGGATAAACTTTGTCTTTGTGACTGGGCGGCTGAAAGTCATAGGGATATCGTAGACAGGAGATTGCGGAAAGTGCTGAAAGCTGGTTATGAGGAAAGTACATCAGATGTGATACTGGAGGCGATGAGCCAGTTGGATGAATATTTCAATGGCAAGCGGACTGTGTTTGAGGTACCTTTGCTTTTTGTTGGTACGGAGTTTCAGAAGAGTGTATGGCGTAAGTTGTTGGAGATTCCATACGGTTCGACTGTGTCATACGGTGAGCTGGCAAAACAACTCGATTTGCCGAAAGCTGTCCGTGCTGTTGCTGCCGCTAACGGGGCGAACGCTATTTCTATTTTTGCTCCGTGCCATCGTGTCATCGGCAGCAACCACTCTCTTGTGGGATATGGTGGCGGACTTCCTGCTAAAAAGCGGTTGCTGGATTTGGAATTAAATGGCAAACCTCTGTTATGAATGAGCAAAAAACGCTTGACTATGCACGCATTGCGCAGGCAATCGGGTATATAAGGGAGAATTTTAAAAGGCAACCGGGATTGGATGAGATTGCCGGGGAAGTGGCGTTGAGTACGGCGCATTTCCAACGTATGTTTACGGAGTGGGCGGGAGTTAGCCCTAAGAAGTTCTTGCAATATACTAGTATTGAATATGCCAAGAGAATCTTGAATGAAACTCATGCGTCTTTATTCGATGCGGCACAGGAAACAGGGCTTTCCGGTACGGGCAGATTGTATGACTTGTTTGTAAATATAGAAGGGATGACGCCGGGCGAATATAAAAACGGAGGTGAAAGTCTTTCTATCAATTATAGTTTTGCCAAAAGTCCTTTCGGTGAAATCTTCATTGCGTCTACCGATAAAGGTATTTGTTGTATGGAGTTTGCAGACGAACATGACGCGGCTTTTAACTCTTTACGGAAGAAGTTTCCTAATGCAAAGTTTACCTCGATTGTGGATGAAGTGCAGCAAAATGCTTTATTTATCTTCACGCAGGACTGGAGTAAACTCAAAGAAATAAAATTGCATCTGAAAGGTACTGACTTTCAACTAAAGGTATGGGAAACCTTACTGAAAATTCCTGTCGGTGGCTTGACTACTTACGGAGATATAGCCGTAGGAATCAATAATCCGAGAGCTTGCCGGGCTGTTGGAACGGCTGTCGGTGAGAATCCCGTAGCTTTCCTTATTCCGTGTCATCGGGTCATTCGTGCTTCCGGTGAGTTGGGAAATTACCATTGGGGAGAGATTCGCAAGACTGCAATGATTGGTTGGGAGGCTGCAAAAGTGGATGTTTGAATAAATAAAAAAGTATGGATATTAAGAATGATAAGATCACAATAAAACCCTTACATGATAAAGATGTAGGCACTTTCAGTAAATGGTTGGCTAAAGAATATATTTATAAATGGTTCTGTCCGGACGGAAAAGAACATAAAATGGCTTGGTTGAATGAGATAAATAATAGAAATACCTAATATCATTATATGAAATATTTCATTGCTTATTATAATAATGTACAGGTGCCAAGATTGATTCCATAATACCTGTACATATTGAAATTCCTACTTAATATCCCGGATTTTGATACTCGCTGCCATTGGTGATTGTTGCAGTAAATGTAGTTGAAATGGGACGTAATGCATAATTCGGGTGAAAGAATTGTGCTAAGTCCGGATGAGTATTCTCCAGATACTCCGAGTTCTTAAACATTCCTGTCCGTTTCAAGTCGTAGAAGCGGCAATATTCTCCGCAAAGTTCACGGCCTCTTTCGTCTAAGATATCTCGTACTGTAATACTCCCTGTAAGCGGATTTGCTCCGGCACGTTCACGAACTTTGTTGATATAACCGGCTGCATTTACACCACCATTCAGGTAAATATCAGCTTCTGCCGCAATCAAATAAACTTCTGCCATGCGCATGATAAACGTTGCATTCAGATTACCGTTTCTCTGTTTGGAAGCATTGGCTACATAATAATTACTGCTGTTATGCTTATTCAGTGACGGATAATAGTAGCGGAACTGGTTCTCGTTTGTGCCGTCATCCTTGTAATTGCCTGTGACGTTTGTATAAGCATAATTCATGTTCACGTTATTATTGTCATTACTATATACATGGTGATAATCAATCAGCAAGTAATCAGAAATATGTTCTTTTTGCTTTTCTGTAGCATAATCAATGTCTTGTGGCATGATAAACTTAATGGCTAAGTCACCTTTATTCAGAGCTTTGCCAATGACGGTTTCTTCTTTGTCATACATGTGTACGGCACTTTCATCCCACGTGTAATTCTTGTTCGCGTTCCACTCTGTAGTGAACGATTCATGAAATCTGGGGTCCAATGTTCCGTCTTTCTGTACATACAAACTCAATAAATGCTGAGTGGGCATAAAGATACCGGTAATTGAGCCTTCCCAAGTAAGGCGTGTCTCCTGATTATCTTCACGAGCACCGAACTTATTGATATTGCATAAGAAATACTCATCGTTGCGATTTAGCTTGTAATTTCCGTTGCTTGATCCGTGACCGTCTGCTCCTGCATACCAGCGATGTTTCCAGAGAGCTTCCTTGTTTTCCCAGTTATTGCTCTCTTTGAATACTTCGCTATACGATGGATACATATACGTATTGTATTTCCCACCGCCAGTTTCGCAATCGGTAATCAATTTTTTGGCTGCATCCAGAGCTTCCTGCAAATATTCGGTGCTTCCATATTCGTACGTCTGCAAGCAGGCTTTAGCCAGAAAACCGAGAGCGGCTTTCTTCGTCGGGGTGGTAGTAGTTGCATGCGTACCTGTTGGCAACCATTCGGATGCGAATCTTAAATCGGGCAGGATTACTTCCTGGTAGATGGTCATCGGATCGGTGCGGGTGGGGGAGTAAGTCAGTGTTTCCGCTGTTATCGGTTCTGTGAGCATCGTCACTGCTCCGAATTGTTCCACTGCATTGAAATAATAGACAGCTCTAAGAAAACGGGCTTCCGCAATCTTGGCATTCCGCTCCTCTTCCGTGGTGTAGGGAGGTTTGTCTCCTAATGCGATAGCTTCGTTACAGGCTCCCACACCGTCGTATGTCCCGTTCCACCAATTATTGGTGTAAGTCGTATTGGGTGATGTTCCTGCGAAAAACCAGAACCACTGTGTGTAACTTGTTGATTCGTTGGCTTTATACGTCCAAAGATCGGTGTCGCCTTCAGTCAGTGACATCCAGTCCGCAGAACCGTAGTAAAACCTTTCCATAGCAAAATAACACTGGTTAATCAGGGTTTCATATCCATCGATGGAAGTAGCCAAAGCCTCTTTGGTAAATGCGCCCGGGTTGTATTCCTCCAAGGTGCAGGAATGTAGAGATAAGGCCGAGAACAGCACACTGCAAAATATGAATTTTATATATATCCTTTTCATGATTATAATCTTTTGTTAGAATGTCAAATTAACGCCAAAAACAAATTGCCGGTAGGTAGGAAATGCATCCGAACCGTTGGTTTCGGGATCAGTATCTTTCAACTGCTTATCTTTTACAAAGATGAACGGATTGTAGGCTGTGGCATAAATACGGCATTTCTCCATTAAAACTTTGCGGGAAATATTGACGGGTAGTGTATATCCCAGCGTGATATTCTTAATCTTAATGAAGGAGCCGTCGCGCACTCTTAATGAAGGATATACGGTTTTTTGTTCGTCTCCCGTTCCGGGACGGGGGAAATAGGCTCCTTGATTATCCTCTGTCCAGTAGTCTACGCCTGCCAGTTGATTCTTGGTTACGCTCTGTTCGGCGGTATAATAACCGAGCAGGTCACTGTTGATTGTCTGTCCGTAACGTGCCATGGCAAAGACGGATAAATCAAAATTCTTGTAGGTGAAGGAATTGCTGAATCCGATGATCCAGTCCGGATTGGAATGTCCTAGAATTTGCCGGTCTTCCGTACTGTATTTATGCACACCTCCATCGCCTTTCTGGTCTAAGGTTTCTATCTTGATGAATCCGGGTTTTACGCCGTAGGCATCCAATGTTTCCTGTGGAGTATCGGTTCCCCAAATTCCGGCATATTTATATCCGTAAATAGCTTTAATCGGTTCACCGACAAACAGATTTTCGGCGATCAGATCACCGTCAGGCAGATCGTCTATTTGTTCCTTGTTCCAGGTGACGGATAAAGTGGTGTTCCAGGTGAAATCTTTATGCCGTATGTTGTGCGAAGTGATCGTTGCTTCCACACCTTGGTTACTGGTCTGGGCGATGTTCTGCCAGATAGCCAGAGGCGATCCCCATCCGGTCAGACCGCTGGTGATGGGCAATGTACGTTTGAATAATAATCCTTTGGTGGTTGTCTTGAACCATTCTACCGATCCGTCAATGCGACCGTTCAGGATACCGAAATCCAACCCCACATTCCAATTGTATGACTTCTCCCAGCCGAGATCGGAACTACCGTAAGTACCGGAGTATTGCGTGAAAGGAACAATCTTCCCATTAATGGAAATTCCCGAAGCGGTATATACGTATGCTTGTGTTGTGGTGCTGTATGCGGTGGTTCCTCCCGAGTTACCCGTGATGCCGTAGCTCACTCTCAATTTCAGGTTGTCCAGCCAACTACGTGTCTTTTCCATAAATGCCTCGTCCGATATTCTCCACGCCAGTGCGCCTGCGGGGAAAGCATCCCATTTATGTCCGGTGGAGAATTGTGAAACACCGTCCCACCGCGTAGAGAAATTAAATAGGTATTTGCCTTTGTATGAATAGTTCAGACGGAAGGCAAAAGACATTTTCTGCGTCTGTGCGAAGTCGGATTCTACATGTTGGGAAGTGCCCGATGTCAGTCGCCAGAAAGACCATTGATCTACCATCTGACCGCTGGCGGCAGCCATGCTACTTTCCGACTGGTTCTTATTCCAGGAAGTAATCAGTGAACCTCCCAGATTATGGTCTTTGGCGATGGTTGTGTTGTATGCGAGAATATTTTCCCAAGTGTAATTCCAGGCATTGTTGTTGGTGATGGAAGCATGCGGTGAACCTGCATAAGACGGACGGTTGGCATTGCACTTCTCTCCCCAGTATTGCCCGCGGCGTGAGTGATTCAACGTACCATTGACACGACTGGTAAAAGTCAGGTCTTTGATGGGAGTTAGTTCGACGTAGCCGCTCATGTTCAGGTAGGTGGAACGTGTGTTGTCTACATACTGATTCTCTATGAAATCACTCATCGGGGAATATTGTCCCGTGATGTATTCGTGATTGATCTCCCCTTCTTCGGTATAAGCATCACCCAGCGGGATGGTGGAGAGAGATTTGGTGAATGTGTTTTTCACGCCGGAGTTCAAGTCCCGGTAGACTAAATTGGAGGTAAAGCCCACCTTTGCCCATGAAAATATCTGCTGATCCAGGTTGAGGCGTAACGAATATCTGTTCAGATTTTCGTTATTAAGTAAACCTTCTTCCCGGTTGTAGGAAGTCGAAGCAAATAATTTTGTTTTTTCAGTGCCACTGCTGACCGAAAGACTGTATTTCTGTGTGGTAGCCGTGTTGCCCGACACTTCATCTATCCAGTCTATCCATTTGCCGTCGTTGTATGCATCTATAAAATCTTGTTTCCCCAGTAGGGCGGACATATCGGTAGGATAGTCACCGTTTTTATATTTATAGGCTTCTTGCTGGTAGGTGACCCATTCATCCCGCGTCATCCCATGTCTGTAGTTGGGTGAACCGCTGAATCCGTAATAAGCATCGAAGTTTACGGTCACTTTTCCCTCTTTTCCTCTTTTGGTGGTGATGATGACAACGCCGTTTGCTCCTGCGGAACCATAAATGGCGGTGGAAGAAGCATCTTTCAACACATCTACACTCTCGATGTCTGACGGGCTGACCTGGCTATAACTGCCGGGGATTCCATCGATAATGAACAACGGTTCGTTGCTGCCATAAATAGATCGTGAACCACGTAACAGAATAGTGACATCACCTCCTACCTGTCCCGAAGTTTTGGTGATATCCATTCCGGGTATCTTGCCTTGAAGGGCTTCCATCACATTATTGGTAGGAGCGGCTAGTACTTCCGCACTCTTGACGGAGGTGACTGCCCCCGTCAAATCCCGTTTTTTGACCGATCCATATCCTACCACCACTACTTCATCAATCAGTCTGGCATCTTCCGTCAGTATGATTTCCAGCTTGTTCTTGTTGCGTGTATTGACTTCCTGCTCCGTGTATCCCATATAAGATACCTTTAATACTGCATTGGGCGCTACGCGCAGTGTGAACAGTCCGTCTACATTCGTAATCGTCCCGTTGCTGGTACCTTTTTCAACGATATTCGCTCCGATAATCGTCTCTCCTTGAGAGTTTTTCACTATACCCGAGATCGTTCTGCTCTGTTGGCAATAAGCTCGTGTTGATCCAAGTATCGATAATGAACCTATTAATAGGAATAATAGGTAAAAATTCATTCTATAAACAGTCTTTAGGGGATTATTCTCCCCTATGTTTGTTTTATCAGAAAATGATTTCATGCTTTTTGTTTAATTGTATGTTTACTAATTTGTTTTTGGATAGCTAAATTTCAGGATGATTTAAAGCTATGTTTCGACTGTAATGACTTTACTTACCCCATAGGCTATTAGATTTTATTGGTTAAATGATGATTGTTCAGAATGTCAATGCCAATTGAACATTATTCTGTTACTGTTTTGAATGTGGCGCCACGATTCATGTCAGTAAAAAAACTGACAGGGCAAAATTATGCATATAGAATTGGGGATTGAAAAAAATAAAGTTGACTTTTATCAGGACAGAGTTGTTTCTTACTACCTGTTGTATATTTGATTTTATAAGGTAATATTGTTGTTGATTAAATCTTTACCCGTCGTAAACTTTACAGTAGTAAAGTTTTAGAAGTAGATAAAAATGATAAAGACCGGGATAAAATAGATCTAATTAGGTTATATTCAAAAGAGAAACAGATAGAAAGCTGTCTTTTTCAAAGGGCGATATGTAGTTGCGAATTTTATTTTCATTATCTTTGTCTCAATGTATTTACTAAAGCAACAATGATATGGATATTAAAGTAAAAGACAAGGTGAATCAAAGGCATGTCGGTCGCAATCTGCAAAGAATCCGTGTGTATCTGGGTATGAAACAGGAAGCGTTGGCTTCTGATCTGGGTGTTAGTCAACAGGAGATTTCGAAAATAGAGAAACAAGATGAGATAGAAGACGGACTGTTGACAAAAATAGCTGAAGTCTTGGGAATATCTACTGATGTCATCAAGGATTTTGATGTTGAAAAAGCCATTTGTAATATTAATAATTATAAAGATGCTACCATTTCTCCGGGAGCAATTGCTACTGTTTATGCTCATAACCAACAGATTAATCCTCTAGAAAAGGTGGTTGAACTGTATGAACGCTTGTTGAAAAGTGAACAGGAGAAAATAGAGATTCTAAGAGAGTGCATAAAGCAGGGCAAATAATCAACAGACTGGAATATGGAAACGGAAAAGTACACAAATACGATTCATCTGGGAAGAAAAATTGAACGGGTGCGTCGGCTTCGGGGAATGACTCAAGCGGAACTCGGTGATTTGTTAGGTATAACGAAACAGGCTGTTTCGAAAATAGAACAAACAGAGAAGTTTGACGATGAACGATTAGGCGAGATTGCTTCAGCATTAGGCGTTACTGTAGATGGCCTGAAGAATTTTAATGAAGAGACAATCTTGTATAATACGAATAACTTCTACGAGAATTGCGGTGTTAAAAGTGCTGTCAGTAATACAGGTAATAATCAGACCTTTAATAGTTTTCCTGTTGAACAGGTAATTGAGATTTTCGAAAAGTTGTTGGATAAACAAAAGGAGCAATTTGAAACTTTAAAAAAAGAGAAGAAATAAATATCTCCAAGATATTGAATTTTATCAGTCGTAATTATACTCCTGATGCAATGATAGCTGAATTGATTTCTTCAAAAAATAAGGAAATAGATTGGTTGAAAGAAGAAATTAAGTTTTTAAGAGGGGAAAATGAAAAATTGCTGTGGATTGTGAACGAAAGGACATCTTCGCTATAATAATTGTGATTTTAAACATAGAGGTATCCAAACTCTCTTCATTCCAAGAAGTTTGGATACTATTTTTTTAGTTTGTTGCATTATGACGTAACGTTCACAGTACAAAAGCTGCTATCTCAGGTGATAAAATAATACTTCTGTCTTCACTAAAAACTATGAAATTAGCATTGTACAATGCATTGAGTATTTCATTGTACGTTGTTTTTCCTAACCCTTCGAGTCGTTTTAATCTACTCCACCCGTATTGGTAAGTGAATTGTAGTAGCTGATATACGGTTTCTGCTCTTTCATCTTTTTCCTTGAAAGAAAAATGGTGATACTTTTACTACTTTCACGCCTGAAATATCGATGAATAAGGAGATTGACGCAAGGGTGAGGATGCGAGGGTAAAACTGATAATAACCTTTATTTGATGACTAATTTAGGTATTCTGAGCATTTTTACTTTCTGTATCATTATTATAATCCATACAGATATAACAAAGGGAGCGGTTAAGGTAATAATACCCAAACTCATTCATAGAATTTGTAATACGGTGAACAGTAAGACAGAGCATCCTGTCCATAAGCCACTTTTCCAGGTCGTCCCTTCTAAAGCTATGGCACATAATACACCATTATAGCTCATTAATCCGGCATTTAAGTTTATAGCATCCACTTCAAGTGAAATGGCTAGGGGGCTAGGAAGAAGCGCTCCCAA
>OGMK01000683.1_pt1 | contig 24364 bp, 18 predicted proteins | sample 1573151 | NCBI WGS metagenome assembly OGMK01 (sample SAMEA2581887, study PRJEB24529) | metagenome | biome: Human gut stool | place: China | collected 2011
TCTCTCCTTTGATCGTTTGGAACAACACCCTTGTTGACGGCCACAATCGTTATGCCATTCTCCAGAAGCATCCTGAGATTTATTTTTCCACCATGCCGCTCCGATTTGAGAACCGCGAAGAAGCCATTGCGTGGATTTGCCGGAATCAGTTGGGACGGCGAAACCTGAGTCCCGAACAGAAACGCTATCTGCTTGGGAAGCAGTACGAAGCCGAGAAGAAGGCTGCAAAAATCTTTCGGGGCAATCAGTACACTTTAGCAAAGAAAAGTGGTGGCGCTCACGATGATAACCACCACTCCGGGAAGAAAACCTGCGACCGAATCGCAGAAGAAAACGGTGTCAGCCGTGCCTCTGTTCTCCGTGCCAGCCACTATACACGAGGCATCGACATCGCGGACAACCTCTCTCCTGGCATCAAGCAGAAAGTCTTTTCCGGCGAAGTGAAGTTCACCAACGAAGAAATGTCCAAGCTCGTGCTGAGCAGTCCTGACAAACGGCAGGATGTCTTTGCTGAGATCATGCACCCGGAGATTACGAAAGCGATGGAAACTGCAAACGCAGACCCCAAAGCAGATGAGCCGGTTCCGATGCCCATATCCAACCCCGAACAGTTCAAAGGCTACCAAGTCCCGGACGAGTGCATGAAGGTCTACAAAACCCTGAGCATGGCCACAGAAATGATGCGAAACACATGGAAACGAGTGCTCAAAAATAACCAGAGCTACCTGTCTGACCCAGAAAAGCAGAAAGTTCTCCGCTATGCCATGCAGCGGCCAGCCCACTACCTGAATGAGTTGGAAGCCTGCATGGAGCAGATTCTTTCTGAAAGCATCGAAGAAGCTGAAAAGACCGCATAACGACAGGCACTTGTAAGCCATCAATGAATCCACCAAAAGCAAGTGCAGGGCAGAAAACTTCCGCGCCCTTGCGCCTGATGTGAAATGGAATCCTGATTTTCCCGCCCGCCTTCGCTGCAGTGGGACGATCAGAGGAGTGTGCGTTTGAACAAGAAGAAAAAATCCACAAATCTTTCCCCTTACCCCGATGAAGCCATCGAACGTCTGGCACGGGCATTCTACCCGGCGATTCTTGCCTGCTGGAACAGCGAGGAAGGTCAGCGGGAGTTTGCTGCGTGGCAGGCAGAACAGGCTCATCTCTCCGGCAAAGAAAAACAGGAAGTTCCCGATGGGGAACTCCCTGCCTTACTTATCGTGTGTGGATTTTTCAGGGTGCGTCCGGCAGGGCGCACCCTGTTTTTGCGTTCAGTCCTCTAGTCCGTGACTCCCAGCCACGTTCTTCAAATATTCCTCCGGTTCGCCGTTCAGAATCAGTTCAGCATACGCCAGCGGGTCGTTGTAGATGAGGTAATCCAATTCTGCCCTCTGCGCCATAGTGACATCCAGCGCATCCTCGACCCCGGTGCAATCAATGGAAATTTTGCGCCCATCCCGGAGTAGCAACTCCACGCACCCGGTGTCCATGTTAAACTTGCAAGCTCTTGCATCGTACTTCATAATCCTGTCCTCCTGAAATCATGGCCGTAATGTCAAGTGATGAATTAAAATCGTACAAACCTGACAAAAATCCGGGAGAAATTTTTACTTCCCTCCAATCTTGGAAACAGGTTCTCCTGTTTGGTAACCAAATTCGCTTTTAAACATTTTATAATGGATGCAGAAAACAGGATCTGAAGCCCACAGAAAAAGCGAAGTGTGCCAATACGACGAAGGAGGCTGCATTCATCACTATGAATCACACAATTCCCGAACGATTTTCTTTGGGGTGCATCCACCAGTGCTTTCCAGGTGGAGGGCGGTTACAACGAAGGGGGCAAGGGTCCTGCCACCACCGACCGGGGTGCAGGCCAGCCCGGCATCGCCGACAACAAGGTGGCTGCCGATCATTACCACCACTGGAAAGAGGATGTGGACCTGATGGCCGAGCTGGGCTTGAAGGTTTACCGGATGGGCTTTTCCTGGAGCCGGATCATGCCGGACGCCTCGGGCCAGTCCAACCCCGAGGGCCTGGCCTTCTATGACAAGCTAATCGACTACCTGCTGGAAAAGGGGATTGAGCCCCTGGTGACGCTGTATCACTTTGAATGTCCCCAGGCCCTGGTGGACGCCTTTGGCGGCTGGCTCGACCGCAAGATGATCGACGCCTATCTGAAATATGCCGAGGTCTGCTTTACCCACTTCAAGGGCCGCGTCAAGCGGTGGGTCACAGTGAACGAACAGCTCATCGCCACCGCCGCCGGCATCATGAACGGCAACTTTGAGCAGGACAAGCAGAAGAACCTGCAGAACATCTATCAGATGAGCTATCATGTCTCGCTGGCCGAGCACCGGGCTATTTCGCTGCTGCGGCAGATCGACCCGGAAGCCCAAATCGGCCCGGTGTGTGCTATCCAGGTGGTCTATCCCCAGTCCAGCCGCAGCGAGGATGTTCTGGCCGCCGAGAACGCCGAAGAACTGATGGAGTTCTACCTGCTTGATCTGAGTGTCCGGGGCGAATATCCACCCTATGTGGCCAGCTACTTAAAGAGTCATGGACTTTACCCCCAGACGCTGCCCGGAGATTCAGCCGTGCTGAAAGCCTCGACCCCCGACTTCATCGGCATCAACTACTATTTCAGCATTTGCGCCAAAGTCAAGGAGGGTCCCGTCAACTACGACCAGCCGCCCTTCTGGGTGTCGGACGCCTTCGACATCTGTGATAATCCCCACCTGCGCAAAACCGAGTGGATGGATAAGGGCATTGACCCGATGGGCCTGCATATTGGGATGCGCAAGGTCTATAATCGCTACCGTCTGCCCATGATCGTCACCGAAAACGGCATGGCCTATAGCGAAACACTGGGCCCGGACGGCCAGATCCATGATCCCTACCGCATCGAATACCTCAAAGAGCACATCGAACAGCTGGCCATCATGATTGACGAGGGACTTCCGGTGTTCGGCTATTGCCCCTGGAGCTTTGTAGACGTGGTGTCCAGCCACCAGGGCTTTGCCAAACGGTACGGCTTAGTCTACGTGGACCGCACCGAGACCGATCCCAAGCAGTGCGCCCGGGTGAAAAAGGACAGTTTCTACTGGTATCAAAAAGTGATCACCAACAACGGCCTGACAGAATAAGCCATCACCTATTTTCCCCGCAGCCGTGCGGGCAACGTCCTGCGCTGCCTGCATGGCTGTTTTGTTGTTTGAAAGGAGTTTTTGTATGCATATCGCATTCGTATCGCTGGGCGCCTTCGGGCACATCAATCCTACCCTGGCCCTCGTCACCGAACTGGTGAAGAAAGGCGTCCGGGTGACTTATTTCACCACTGAAGCCTTCCGCACTATCATCGAGCCCACCGGGGCAAAGTTCGTCGCCGTACCCTCCTGGATGGCGGAAAACGACAAGCATAATGAGGACGGCGAAAAGAAAGAGGATGACGGCGGAGTGGCCGCCGCGGTGCCCTTCCTGTTCTTAAACGAGGCAGGAGCCTACATCGACACTGTGCTGGACACCCTGAAAAACGACAAACCCGACGCTGTCGTCCACGACTTTGCGGGCATTGCCGGCACAATCGCGGCGGACAACCTCAAGGTTGCCAACGTCATGCTCTACACCAGCTACCCCTCCAACGACAGCTACTCGGTAGCCGCCGGGTTCGAGAACTGCCCGCCGGACCACCCTCTGCGCAAGGCCGCGGCGCAGTTGGCCCAGACCTATGCCGAAAAATATGGCTGCCGCCTGCTGACCGTCAAGGAGATCTTCGACGGCCACGGGGACTTCAACCTGGTCATGATGCAGAAAAAGTTGGTTCCCAATTACGAGACTTTCGATGACAGTTTCGTGTTCACCGGGGTCCAGATCGGCAAGCGCACCGCCTTCGGCAGCTGGAAGGCCCCCGACAATGGCAAGCCCCTGCTGTACTCTTCCCTGGGCACCGCCTTCAACAACTGGCCGGAATATTACCCAATTCTCTTTGACGCAGTCCGGGATCTGGACATCAACGTCTTTGCAGCCTTGGGCTCCATTGACCCCGCCAGCCTGAAGGACATCCCCGCCAACGTGGAGGTGGGCCAGATGGTACCCCAGCTGGACATCCTGTCCCAGGCATCGGTATTCATCACCCACGCCGGCATGGGTGGCACCGGTGAGGCCATTTATTACGGCGTCCCCATGATCGCCATCCCTCAGATGGACGAGCAGGCCATCACCGCCCGGCAGATCGAGAAGCTGGGCCTGGGCACCGCTTTCCTAGACAAGAACGCCATTACTTCTGAGAACCTGAAAGCCGCCATCGTCAAGCTGCTGACCGACCCCTCTTACAAGGAAACCGCCGCAGACTTCAGCCAGGACATGAAGAGCCTGGGCGGCGCCAAGGCTTCCGCCGAGGCCCTGCTGCACTTCCTGAATCACTAACGCCATTTCCCTTCTGTCCCAGTTTGCCGGGGCAGGTACTTCTTTTTCGCAATACCCCGTCTGTCTGCCAGGCGGGGTATTCTTGAAATACAAGAAACACAAGGAGGATACAGACCATGACAACTTTCCCCAAAGATTTCCTGTGGAGCGCCTCCACAGCAGCCACCCAGATCGAGGGGGGCTGGAACGCCGACGGCAAGGGGGAGTCCATCTGGGACACCCTGGTCCACGACAGCACCGGCAAGATCGCCCACGGCGAGAACGCCGACACCTCCATTGACTTTTACCACCGTTGGCGGGAGGATGTGGCTCTGATGAAGCAGATGGGTCTGAAGGCCTACCGGTTTTCCATCAGCTGGCCCCGGGTGCTGCCCGAGGGTATTGGCAAGGTCAACGAGGCGGGCATCCGATTTTACCAAGATTTCTGCGACGAGCTGCTGAAAAACGGCATCCAGCCACTGGTGACCCTCTACCACTGGGATCTGCCCACCGCCCTTTACCGGCAGGGGGGCTGGAAGAACCCTGCCAGCCCCGACTGGTTTGCCGAGTATGCGGAGGTCGTATCCAAAGCCCTGGCGGGCCGGGTGGGGTACTGGCTCACCTTCAACGAGCCCCAGATGTTCTGTGGCCTGGGGCTGGTGGCAGGAGTTCACGCACCCTTTGAGCACAACGATGACCAAACCATGATGGGCATCACCAAACACATCCTGCTGGCCCACGGCCGGGCGGTGCAGGTGCTGCGGCGCAACTGCCCCGGCACCAGGGTGGGCATGGCCCCCACCGGGGACTGCTGCCTGCCCAAGGATGACTCCCCGGAGGAAGTGGAGAAGGCCCGGCAGAAGTCTCTGAGCGACTACCCCGGCTACATCATGTCCAATACCTGGTGGGCCGACCCGGTATTCCTGGGGCAGTACCCCGCCTGGGCCAAAGAAAAATTCGGGGATATGCTCTACCCCATGACGCCGGAGGAGTGGGCTCTTGTGTCCCAGCCGTTGGACTTCTACGCCTACAACTGCTACCAGGGCACGGTAGACCTGGTACCCGACCCCTCCCAATACGACGCCTACGCCTACCAGGGCAGCCCCCAGACGGCGGCGGCCTGGAACATCACCCCCAAGGTCCTCTATTATGCCAGCAAGTTCTGGTTTGAGCGGTACCATCTGCCCATCCTCATCACCGAAAACGGCTACTCGGGGCTGGACTGCGTGATGCTGGACGGCAAGGTCCACGACCCCCAGCGGATTGACTACCTCCACCGGTTCCTGCTGGAGGTAGCCCACGCCATCGCCGACGGTGTGCCAATCATCGGCTACTCGGTTTGGAGTTTGTTCGACAACTTCGAGTGGGCGGCAGGCTACAGCTGCCGCTACGGCCTGATCTATGTGGATTACCCCACCCAGCAGCGGATCGTGAAGGATTCGGGCTGGTGGTACCGGGACGTTATTGCATCCGACGGCGGGTGCCTGTAACCCCTTTCATGTCAGAAAGAGATTTTTATTTATGTATCGGGCAATTTTTCTTGACAATTTATACAATTTCTCGAGAAAATATTTTCCAGCATCGTCATTAAAGAAACCATTCTCCTTTCTTTGAAACAGGAGTGGCAGGTTTCTGATGTATAATGAAGCCGTCAAAAGCAAACGACAGCCTGCATCTGTCGTCTGATTTCCCACAATTGCCCTCAAAAGGAGGAATGTTCATGAAGCGTTTGCTGATACGCGCTGACGATCTGGGCTATTCCCAGGGAGTCAACTGCGGCATTGCAGCCGCCGTAGCCGCTGGACTGGCCCGTTCGGTTGGGGTGATGACCAACATGCCCGCCGTCGTCCATGGCCTGGGTCTGGTGAGCGGCCACCCCCTGTGCCTGGGCCAGCACACCAACATCTGCGTGGGCCGGCCCCTTACCGAACCAGCCCGCATCCCCAGCCTGTGCACCCCCGAAGGGGAGTTCAAGCCCAGCCGCGCCTATCGTGAGGCTGCCAAAGCCGGCCAGGACTTTGTGGTGCTGGAGGAGGTCATCGAGGAAATCGAAGCCCAGTATCGGCAGTTCAAGGCCCTCACCGGGAAGGAGCCCGGCTACTTTGAGGGCCATGCGGTGGCCAGCCCCAACTTCTTCAAGGGACTGGAAATTGTCGCCCAACGCCACGGCCTGCCCTACTTTGCCATGGGCCGCCCCGGCGAGTCGGTGACTTTCCGGAATACCAGAGTCTACGCTTATATGCCTAAGGACTTCAAGGCTTACGAGGCCGACCCCTTCACTGGGGTCCAGGATGCAGTTGCCCATGCCCACGAGGGTGCCTGCGACATGATCGTGTTCCATCCGGGGTACATCGACGCCTACCTGCTGGATCATTCCAGCATGACCACCCCTCGTGTACGGGAGGCCGCCATGCTCTGCCGGCCCGAGGTTCGCACCTGGCTGGAACAGCAGAATATCCAGCTGGTTACCTACGATGATCTGACCTGACAAGAAGGAGAAAACATCTGTGAATCAGACCATACATCATTTTCCCGAAGGCTTTCTTTGGGGCGCTTCCACCAGTGCTTTTCAGGTAGAGGGCGGCTATAACGAGGGCGGTAAGGGCCCCGCCACCACCGACGGCAGCGTCGGTCCCGGCATCGCCGATACCAAAGTGGCCGCCGACCACTATCACCACTGGAAAGAAGATGTGGACCTGATGGCCGAGCTGGGCCTCAAGGTCTACCGGATGGGCTTTGCCTGGAGCCGGATCATGCCCGACGCCTCCTGCACCCCAAACCCCGAAGGGTTGGCCTTCTACGATCAGCTGATCGACTATCTGCTGGAAAAAGGGATCGAGCCGTTTGTCACCCTCTACCACTTCGAGTGCCCCCAGGCCCTGGTGGATGCTTTTGGCGGCTGGAAAGACCGCAGGATGATCGACGCTTATGTGAAATACGCTGAAGTCTGCTTTACCCACTTCAAGGGTCGGGTCAAGCGGTGGGTCACAGTGAACGAACAGCTGATCGCTACGGCTGCCGCCCGCAACACCGGCGATACCGAGACCGACCCCCGCCGGCGCCAAAAGAACACCTACCAGATGAGCTACCATGTTTCCCTGGCTGAACACAAGGCATTTGCGCTGCTGCATCAAATTGACCCGGAAGCACAGATCGGACCAGTTTGCGCCATGCAGGTCATCTATCCGGCCAGCAGCCGCAGCGCCGACGTACTGGCTGCCATGAACGCCGAAGAAATGATGCAGAACTACATGCTGGATATAAGCGTCCGGGGCGAATATTCCCCCTATGCCGCCAGCTACCTGCGGCGGGAAAACTTCTATCCCGAGACGGCCCCTGGGGATGACATCATCCTGAAAAGCTCAGGGCCCGATTTCATCGGAGTCAACTACTATTTCAGCGACTGCGCCAAAGAGCGCACTGAACCCATCCGGTTCGACCGCTTTCCTCCCTGGTCAGGGGGCGATTTCCAGCTGTGCGACAACCCCTATGTCACCAAGACCGAATGGATGGACCGCGGTATCGATCCGCTTGGCCTACAGATCGGGATGCGCAAAATGTATGACCGCTACCGCCTGCCCATGATCGTCACCGAGAACGGCATGGCCTACAGCGAGGTCATTGGAGAGGACGGCTGCGTCCACGATCCCTACCGGATCGACTACATCACCCGGCACCTGGAGCAAATCCAGGTTCTGATCGATGAAGGATACCCCATCTTTGGCTACTGCCCCTGGAGTTTCGTGGATGTGGTATCCAGTCACCAGGGCTTTGCCAAGCGGTATGGTCTGGTGTATGTGAACCGCACCGACACCGACGTCAAAACCTGTGCCCGGGTGAAGAAGGACAGTTTCTATTGGTACCAGCAGGTGATCGCCAACAACGGCCTGCCCGAATAAAATGATTGCCTGCTGTACGGCGGCAGGCAGGATGCATCAAAGAAGGAGGATTCCCATGGCAAACAACAAAGAAATCGCCCAGAATGTGCTGGCGGCGGTGGGCGGTTCCGCAAACATCAAGAGCGCAACCCACTGCATGACCCGCCTGCGCCTGTATCTGAAGGATGACACCATCCCCCAGGATGACCAAGTCAAGGCCATCAAAGGAGTCCTGGGCGTAGTCCGGGGCGGCCAGCAGTACCAGATTGTCATCGGCACAAACGTGGACAAGGTCTACGATGAGCTGATCGCCCTGGCGGGGCTGAAGGCAAGCGCCGCCGTCAAAGACGATCAGGCCGCCGCCGAGGATGTAAAAGTCATCAAGAAAAAGCTGACCTTTAAGCAGGCAGGCAAAAACGTCCTGGGCTACACGGCTGGCTGCATGACCCCCATGATTCCGGTGCTGCTGGGCGGCGGTCTGTGCAACGCCTTCAACGCCATCTTTGCGGATATGCTGGGCCTGTATTCGGCCCAGAGCAACCTGTACATCCTGCTGAACTTTGTCTATGATGCAGCCCTTTACTTCATGCCCATCCTGGCAGGCTACAGCGCCGCCAAACAGCTGGACGTCAACGGCATGCTGGGCGCTTTCATCGGCTGCATCCTGATGTCCCCTGACTTTGCGGCCATCGCTTCGGCAGGCACCCCCTTTGACGTGTACGGGATCCCCTGCACCGTCACCACCTATTCCCAGACGGTGCTGCCGGTGATGCTGTCGGTGCCTGTTTTCTGCCTCATCTACAAGATCATCAAGAAGTATATGCCGGACGTGATTACCACCGTCTTTACCCCCTTCCTCAGCATCCTGATTTCCCTGCCTTTCATCCTTTGCCTGCTGGCGCCTCTGGGCACCATCGTGGGCAACCTCATCAGCAATGGCCTGGCCTGGTTCGGCATGAACACCGGCTTCTTCGGCGTGGCTGTCATCGCCGCCCTGTGGGAGTTCCTGGTGATGAGCGGTATGCACCTGGCCCTGATGATGCCCATGATGGCCGACTTCTTCGAGACTGGCATCCAGAGCGGCCCCATGACCGCCGGCGCCTTCGCCACCTGGGCCTGCTTCGGCGTTGCTCTGGGCGCTGCCCTGCGGATGCGTAGCAAAGATGAGCGGAGCGAAGCCTTCGGCGCCTTTGCTTCCGGCATCCTGGGCGGTGTCACCGAGCCAACCCTGTACGGTATCTGCTTCCAGCACACCCGCTGTTTCATCGGCCTGATCGCCGGCGGTTTTGCGGGCGGCGCCATCGCCGGCATGTTTGACCTGAAGGGCTACGTCATGACCTCCGCCAACTTCCTGTCAGTTCTGGGCTATGTGGGCGGCACCGATACCAACCTGATCGTCGGCATCGTGGCCAGCGTCATGTCCCTGGTGGTGGCTGCCGTTGTAACCTTCTTCTTCGGCTTCCCCCGCAAAGAACTTGAAAAATCCTGATGTTTCCCCAGCCAAGGGCTGGCGCATCCTGCGCCGGCCCTTGGCCTGTTTGGTTCGGCCAGCTTGCATTCTTTCTTCTTTTATGATACCATTAAATTAAATTATTTCATTCCTGCAAAAAGGAGAGGGTACAGATGAACGATCCGAAGCCGATGGGTTCTGTTGCGGAGCTTTTGCTGAACTATGTCAGCACAACGCATGAACACGATGTGAATTTCAGCATCGCCGTTACGATGTTGAATCACTACCGTGAGCTGGGCTCCATGTCCGCTGCCGAGATTGCAGAGCTCTGCCATGTGTCCAACGCATCCATCTCACGGTTTTGCCGCCACCTGGGCTTTGACCATTTCAAGGAATTTCACCACTACCTGGGAGATTCCATCAACATGAGCACCGACTATTCCCGCTCCTTCTTTGATATGCTGTGTGCTGACCGCTGGGCCGCCATGGATTGCTACCAGCAACAGCTGTCTGAAAACATTCAGTCCACCTTTGCCCGGGAGAATCTGGATAAACTCCCCGAGATGGCCCGCATCCTTCACGACAGCCGCCGGGTGGCTTTTTTCTCCCACCATTTCCTGTGGGACATCGGCCGCCATATGCAGAATAAATTCCTGGTCATGGGCCGGTGCATCGAGCAGTATTTTGATTACTCTTTCCAGCTGGAATGCGCCCGCAGCCTGGGTCCCGAGGACACTGCTCTTGTCTGCACCGTGGGAGGCAGCTACCCCACCCGCTACGGCAACATCTGGAGCGCCCTCCAGAACAACGGCAGCCGGCTGCTGATTATCACACAGAACCGCTCCAGCGCCTACTGGAACAATGCCAGCTACGTGCTCAACTGCGGCAGCACCAACCAGAATGACGTGGGCAAATATTCGGCTCTCCTGGCTGCAGATTTGCTGGTAATGCACTATCTGCGCCAGTATGGCCGGGATTTCTTTTGACTCCCTTACATCCAGACGCCGCAGGCCGAAACAGGCCCTGCGGCTTTTTCTTTGTGGAAAATGCACAAGCCGGGGCGGTTCTTTTAGGACTGGTACCAAATCCTGAAAATCTTCTTTTCCCCCTGGAATCCAAATCGGGGCCGGCGGTGCTATCATGAAAGTAGAGCAACCCCCGATAACTGCTTGGAAAGGATGTTTGGTAGTGAAAACCGATGTTTTGACTCTGGACGGCAATGCCACCATGGAAACCTATCTGCTGGACCGGCCCTATGGCCCGGCCCTGCTGCCCATGGCCGTAATCTGCCCCGGCGGCGGGTATCCGGACTGCAGTCCCACCGAGGGCGAGTGCGTAGCCCTGCGATTCAACAACCGCAACTGTCATGCTGCAGTGCTGCACTACGCCACCGCGAAATCGGCCCCGGGGCACTCCCACTTTCCCCGGCCGCTGGAGGACCTGGCCGAGGCCATCTGCCTGATCCGCCGCAATGCCCGGGACTGGGGGGGTGGACCCAGACCGGATTGTGATTGTGGGCTTTTCGGCAGGAGCTCACCTGTGCGCCCTTTACAGCAGCTACTGGAACCGAAAGCTGCTGCAGGCCAAGGGTTCGCCCCGGCAGCTGCGGCCCAATGCCGTGATTCTGGGCTATCCCCTGGCGGACGAGTTCATGAACCGCAGCGATATGCAGAAGAAGCTGCAGCAGGAAATCGACATGGAGCGGATCACCGGCGAAAAAAAGCGCCGACACCGCCTCCAAGACTTCTGGCAGATCGCCGAGACTGCGGAATTCGGCTACTCCGACCCAACCGATGAGGCCATGGCCCGCCAGAGCCCGGTGGAGCAGGTCAACGCCGACACTGCCCCCACCTTTGTATGGACCACTTTTGGAGACAAGCTGATCAGCCCCATCCAAAGCCTCCGGTATGCAGAGGCTTTGTACCGCGCAGGCGTTCCCTGCGAGCTCCATGTTTATCAAAACGGCGACCACGGCCTGTCCCTGGCCGATGCATCCAGTGCCCGCAAACCCGAGGAAATTCTTCCCCATGTCGGGACCTGGTGCTCTCTGGCCCTGGAATGGCTGGAAGAACTCTTTGACGCCCAAAAGAAGGAGGAAGAAGTAACCGATGCAGGCATATGAACAGGAACATCTCACCATGCTGCGTGCTCTGGCACCCGAGTGCATGGTTCTTTTGAAAAGTGACGGGGCCTTCCCACTGGCAGACCCTCAGCCGGTGGCCCTGTACGGCCCGGGTGCCCGCCATACCGTCAAGGGTGGAACGGGTTCCGGCGACGTCAACACCCGGCAGTTTGTGACGGTGGAACAGGGCCTGGAACGGGCCGGCTGCACCATCACCAGCAAAGCCTGGCTGGACGGCTACCAGGCCGCCTTTGACGCAGCCCGCCGGGCCACCGACAAGGCCATTCTGGACACCCTGGCCCGGGACGGCATGAGCGACATCATCTGGAGCCTGGGCAACGAGACCCGGCCTTTCAGCTATGATCTGCCCATGGATGGTTCCGGGGATACGGCCATCTATGTTTTGTCCCGGCTTAGCGGAGAGGGAGCTGACCGCACTGCCCAGCCGGGGGACTTCTGCCTGACCGACCGGGAAACTCGGGAGATTCTCACCCTGGCCCAGCGGTACCCCCGCTTCCTGCTGGTCCTCAATGTGGGCGGCGTGGTGGACCTGAGCCCGGTGGTAGATCAGGTGGGAAACATCCTTCTCTTGTCCCAGCTGGGCAGTGTCACCGGCGACGCCTTCGCCGATGTGCTTCTGGGCCGGGCCTATCCCTCGGGCAAACTCAGCGCCACCTGGGCCCCCTGGGCAGACTACTGCCATCAGGGCGACTTTGCCCAGCCCGACGACACCCGCTATCGAGAGGGCATCTATGTGGGCTATCGGTATTTTGACAGCGTGGGCAAGTCTCCCCTGTTCCCCTTCGGGTTTGGTCTGGGATACACCACCTTTGCCATTACACCGACAGCCGTCCGGGCCAAGGATGGCCAGGTGACGGTGGAAGCGCTGGTCCGCAACACCGGCTCCCGCCCCGGCCGGGAGGTGCCCCAGCTCTATGTGGGCGTACCGGCGGGAAAACTGGATCAGCCCCACCAGACGCTGGCCGCCTTTACCAAGACCGGGGAGCTGGCCCCCGGCGGCCAGGAGACTGTTCACCTGACCTTCCCCATCTCCCAGCTGGCCAGCTATGACGCCGAAACATCCTCCCTCCTGCTGGAACAGGGCAGCTACCTTCTTTATCTGGGTTCCAGCAGCCGTGGCATCCGGTTGATCGGCGCGGTCCATCTGGGCCGGGACGTGGTGCTCAAACAGGTGGCCCGGGTGGGCGGGGAACCGGACTTCACCGACTGGAAACCGGCTCCTCTGCCCCAGCCTGCTCTTGCCGCCGGCCTGCCGGTGGTGGAATTGAACCTCGCATCCATTCAGATGCCTGCCGCCGCCCCGGCCCGGCCTGATCCTGCGGCGATGGCCCTTGTGAAGGGGATGACCGATGAGGAACTGGCCGACCTGTGCATCGGCGGGTATACCGGCCAGGGCAGTGACGAAATGGTGGGCAACGCCGGCCGCAAGGTCATGGGCGCCGCCGGCGAAACCTGCGACTGGTATACAGCCAGAGGCATCCCCTCTCTGGTGATGGCGGATGGCCCCGCCGGACTGCGTCTGTGCCAAACCTACGGGGTAGACGGTCAGGGCCAATATCCTGTCAACTGTCATCCCTATGACGATTTGCTGGAGGAAATGCCGGAGGAAACACTGGCCAGGTTGCCTCTCAAACTCCCTGCCCAGCGCAGTGGCCGCCTCTATGAGCAGAACTGCACCGCCATCCCAGTGGGGATGGCCCTGGCCCAGAGCTGGAATCCTGCGGCGGTCGAGGTCTGCGGCGATGTGGTGGGGGATGAAATGGAGCGATTCGGCGTTCATCTGTGGCTGGCCCCGGCCCTCAACATCCACCGCCTACCCCTGTGCGGCCGGAATTTTGAGTACTATTCCGAAGACCCCCTCCTCAGCGGCCGGATTGCGGCCGCCATAACCCGGGGGGTCCAGGCCCATCCCGGCTGCGGGGTTACCATCAAGCACTTCTGCGCCAACAACCAGGAGACCCTGCGGATGCACTCCAATTCGGTGGTGAGCCCCCGGGCGCTGCGGGATATCTACCTGAAAGGCTTTGAACTGGCCATACGGGAATCCCTGCCTGCCGCCCTCATGACCTCCTACAACCTGGTGAACGGCGAACACACCTCCCAGCGGCCCGACCTGCTGGAAACCCTGTTGCGTCAGGAGTGGGGTTATCAGGGCCTGGTGATGTCCGACTGGGTCATCGCCGGGATGCAGGGCGACGGACACAAGCACCCCGACGCCTGCGCCTCGGGCTGCATCCGGGCGGGCAATGATCTGATGATGCCGGGCGGCCCCGGGGATAAGGCTAATCTGCTGGCGGCCGTCAATGATCCCAACGCCCGCTACCCGGTGACCCGGGCAGACCTGGAGCACTGCGCCGCCCGCGTGGCAGCCGCCGCCATCCAGCTGGCTGCGGCTCATCGCCCGCCTGACGCCCCTGTTTCCGTCGGGACAACTTAACCGAGGCAGCACCAAAATTTCCGGTTTATAACGTCAGTAAATCATAAGCGCACAGGTCTGCATTCCAAACAATGCGTATCTGTGCGCTTATTGTTTGCAAAGCCGCTGTTATACTGCTTTGAGTGGGACAATTCCTGTTAACCTGTAAAATTCACCTGACAAATGGACTGCTGATTCCGTCATAAAACTTTATTTGTACTGTCACTTTTCAGCTGATCTTTGCAATTTCATGGACCAAAATAAAATATTGGAAAGTAAATTCATTTTATGGACGTTGATACTTTCTTCTCCCGCCCCGTCTGGATTGTGCTTTTCATTGTCTAGTTTGTATCGGTCAATCTATGATTTCGGATTTCAGCTTCTGTCGGAAACCTCTATTGAACTTTCCGAAGAAAACAAAAAATCCGACCCCATCTCCTATCGGAAACAAGTTCGGATTATTTTTGTCTGGTCGGAGTGGCGAGACTCGAACTCGCGGCCTCCTGCTCCCAAAGCAGGCGCGCTACCAACTGCGCAACACCCCGTAAAAATGAATACTACCATACTATACCCTTTTTTTGCGCATTCGTCAAGTGCGCAGAATGCGGAAATCTGCCCGGGACACCGAAAACCACCCTTACTTTGTATTTTTGCCTTGAAGCAGAGCCAAAAATGGTGTATTATAAAGTGTATTGAAAGAAAGTGTAATTCCGGGCTGCGATGCCCTGAAACCAAGGGGGAAACCACTATGGCAGATAAAAACTTTTTGACGGAGATCATCGATGCTGACCTGGCCGAGGGCAAGATCAGCGAGATCCATACCCGCTTCCCGCCGGAGCCCAACGGCTACCTGCACATCGGCAGCGCCAAGGCCATCTACATCAACTGGTCCATCGCAAACCAGTATGGCGGCAAGTTCAACCTGCGCCTGGACGACACCAACCCCGCCCGCGAAGGTGAGGAGTATGTCAACAGCATCATTGAGGATCTGCACTGGCTGGGCGCTGACCCCAACGGCGGCATCTTCTATGGCAGCGATTACTTTGACAAGTGCTACGAGTACGCCGAGAAGCTCATCTTGGAGGGCAAGGCCTACGTGGACGACCTGACCCGTGACGAGATGCGCGAGTACCGTGGTGCCGATGCCGGCAAGCCCAGCCGTCCCTCTCCGTGGCGTGACCGCACCCCGGAGGAGAATCTGGACCTGTTCCGTCGGATGCGTGCCGGTGAGTTCCAGGAGGGGGAAAAGACCCTACGTGCCAAGATCGACCTGGCCAGCCCCAACATGAACATGCGTGACCCGGCCATCTACCGCATCAAGTATGCTGAACACCACCGCCAGGGCAATAAGTGGTGCATCTACCCCATGTACGATTTTGCGCATCCCATCCAGGATGCCATTGAGGGTATCACCCACAGCATGTGCAGCCTGGAGTTCGAGAATCATCGTCCCCTGTACAACTGGGTCATCGAGAATATCTTTGGCACCGAGTTCCCCAAGCAGCGCGAGTTCGCCCGCCTGAACATGACCAACACCGTGATGAGCAAGCGCTACCTGCGCGAGCTGGTGGAAATGGGCATCGTGGACGGCTGGGATGATCCCCGGATGCCGACCCTGTGCGGCCTGCGCCGCCGCGGCTACACCCCCACCTCCATCTTCACCTTTGTCCGGGAGGCCGGCATCTCCAAGTCCGACAACCTGATCGACATGCGTCAGCTGGAAGCCTGCATCCGCAGTGAGCTGGACCTGACCGCCCAGCGCCGGATCGCCGTACTGGACCCTGTGAAGCTGGTCGTGGACAACTACCCCGCCGACAAGACCGAATTCTTTGAGGTGGCCAACAACCCCAACCGCGAAGCCAACGATGCCTCCACCCGCAAGGTCGCCTTTACCCGCGAGCTGTGGATCGAGAGCGAGGACTTTGCCGAGGTGCCGCCCCCGAAGTTCAAGCGTCTGACCATTGGCGGTGAAGTCCGTCTGATGGGCGCTTACATCGTCAAGTGCGAGAGCGTGGAGAAGAACCCCGACGGCAGCATCGCCGCCATCCACTGCACCGCCGACCTTGAGACCGGCAACGGCAACCCCGCCGATGGCCGCAAGGTCAAGGGCACCATCCACTGGGTCAGCGCTGACCACGCTGTGGATGCTGAAGTCCGCCTGTACGACAAGCTGTTTACCGAGGCCAACATGAACGCCATCCCCGAGGGCAGCGACTACAAGGACTACCTGAACCCGGAGAGCGTTGTGGCCTGCACCGGCTGCAAGCTGGAAGAGAGCCTGAAGGACGCCAAGCCCGGCGACAAGTTCCAGTTCGTGCGCACCGGCTTCTTCACCCCGGACAGCAAGAACCCCGGCGTGTACAACCGTGTGGTCACCCTGCGCGACAGCTTCAAACCTGCAAAGTGAAAAAAGCAACTCGTCAAGTCAAAAGGAGCATCTGATTTTTTATGAAAAAGACAATGACCCGCAACATCGTCATCATGGCCATCGTCACTGTCATCATGGCAGTGGTGCTGAGCCTGTACATCAAGAACACCGGCACCGTGCCCGCTGCTGACAACACGGCTTCTCTGGCCGACGGCACCTACACCGCCAGTGAGCAGGGCTGCCTGAGCGAGGTGGCCGTCACCGTCACCGTCACCGGCGGCAAGGTGACCAATGTGGCCATCGACGCTTCCGGTGAGACCCCGGAGCTGGGCGGTGCTGCCGCTGAGACCCTGGCAGATGAGCTGACCAAGGCCGGTTCCACTGCCGGTGTGGACGCCGTTTCCGGCGCGACCCTCACCAGCAATGCTGTGTTCACCGCCATGGACAGCTGCCTGGCACAGGCCGGCACCGGCTCTGCAGGCGCAGAGGACCTGACCGACGGCACCTATACTTCCAGTGCTAAGGGCTGCCTGAGCGATGTGGAGGTCACCGTGACGGTTTCCGGCGGCAAGGTGAGCGAGGTGGCCATTGATGCTTCCGGCGAGACCCCGGAGCTGGGCGGCGCTGCTGCCGAGACCCTGGCAGATGCCCTGACCAAGGCCGGTTCCACCAACGGCGTGGATGCTGTTTCCGGCGCGACCATGACCAGCGAGGCCGTGTTCACCGCCATGGACGACTGCCTGAGCCAGGCTCAGTAAGCACGAGCACAACCGCATAACGCAAAACGATGCCCCGTGGGGACATTCCCACGGGGCATTTTTACGTGCCGGAAAATCAGGATAAAATCCGGGCAAAGAAATTTTGCCAAAGCAGCCCACAAACCCCGCCCGGCATGGTATACTCAATGCAGAGCCTGCAAAAACAAAGGGAGCCGCCCCGTGCAGGGCAGCTCCCGATTGAAGAAGAAAATAGAAGAAGAAACGGTTCCGGAAAAATCAGGCGTCCAGCGCGGCGATGATCTCGTTAGCGGCCAGCACGCCGGAACCCAGAGCCAGACCCACAGAAGAACCCGGGTTGTCGTAGTAGGGCATGGAGTACATGCTGCCGGTGTCCACGCCGGCAATATACAGGCCCTCGATGGGCTCGTTGTTCTCGTCCAGCGCGCGCAGGGAAGCATCCACCTTGATGCCGCCGTTGGTGCCCCAGGCGCTGGGTGCATACTCAAAGATGTAGAAGGGGGCGGTGGCCACCGGCTTGAGGAAGGTGGCAGACTTGTAGAACTCTTCGTCCTTGCCGTTTGCGCAGTAGTCGTTGTAGTTCTTCACGGTCTCGGCCAGGTGGGTCAGGCCAAAGTGGTCAGCCAGCTCCTCAATGGTGTCGGCCTTGTAAGCCCAGCCCTCGGCAATGGCCTGCTCCAGGTGAGCATCAGCATTTTCCGGGGTGGTCTTGTAGTAGTCGGCTTCCTCACCGGCCACCCACTCGGCGGGGCTGCCCAGGTAAGCATAAATGCCCTCGTTCATCACGCCGTTGTAGTAGTCGGAGTCCATCACGCAGTAGGCCTTGCCCTGACGGATGAGGGCCTCGCCGCCGATGGCCAGCGGGAAGCGGGCCACCTGCTCTTCGTTGATGAAGCGCTCGCCGTTGCCGTCAGTGTACAGGCCGCCGAACAGCCAGTAGCCGTAGTGCTCGTTCTTGTTGGCCCACTCTTCGGTAAAGGGCCAGCCGGTGGTGGTGGGAGCCACAGCGCCGCACTCGTTGCCCAGCACGGCAAAGATGCGGTCATCCACGCCGCCGGCCTTGTGGGCCAGCTCGATGCCGGTGCCGTCGCTGGAGGTGTTGCCCAGTGCCAGCACGGAGGTGTTCAGGTACTTCTTCTGCATCTTGGTGCTGCCGATGAAGCCGCCGGTGCATACGATGGAAGCCTTTGCAGTCACAGCGATGACATCGCTGCCGGAAGCGGCTTTCAGGCCCACGACCTTGCCGTCCTCCATGATAGGTTCCCTGGCCTTGGCGTTGTAGATGAACTGGCCGCCGTTGGCCTCGATCTCCTTCACGATGGGAGAAATGCGCTCTTCGCCTTCGGACACGATGAAGTGGCGGGCACGGAAGCCGTTGTCGTAAGCGTCCGGCCACAGGTACATCTCAATGCCCAGATCCTGCATGTCGTCAATGGCCTTGCCGGTGCAGGCCAGCACCTTGCGCAGCAGGCGACCGTTTACAGCGGTATTGGTAAAGTTGTACATGTGGGTGAACAGGGTGTCCAGCGAGACCCACTCGTTCTCTTCCTTCTGCATCTTGGTCTCGCAGGCAGCGGGGCCGCCGCACATGGAGAAGTTGGAGCCGTTGGCGTTGGCGGAGCACTCCAGCACGATGACCTTCTTGCCTGCGCGGGACAGGTTCAGCGCAGCCATCAGGCCGGCAGCGCCGGCACCGGCGATGACCACGTCGGCATCGTAGGTGATGGTGGGTTCACCCAGTGCTTCGTCCTCGGTGTCTTCTTCGACTTTGATCTGCACCGGCTCGCCCTTGGCCTGTGCGATACAGGCATCGGCAGCGGTCTTGATGGCCTTGGAAGTGATGGTAGCACCGCTCACGTTGTCCACTTCGGTGCCCTGTGCCTGCAGGATGGCATCGGCAAAGTGGTCGCCCTGTGCGCCGCCGATGTTGGCGGTCTCTTCGGAAACGTCCACCTTCACATCGGTGATGGAGTTGGCGTCAAAGGTCATGGTGACGGTCACGGTGCCCATGCCGGTGGCGGTGGCACTGTAGGTGCCGGGGGCATACAGACCGGTGGCACTGGCGGCACTGGAAGCGGTGCTGTCGGCGGACTTGCCGCAGGCAGTCAGGCCCAGCGCAGCAGCACCCAGCGCGCCCACAGCAGCGCGCTCGAGGAATTTGCGGCGGGAAATGTGGCTCATGATTCGATCTCCTTAAAAAAATTATACGCAAAAAGTTTCGACAGACTTTTCACAAAGGCTATTGTAAACCTTCATGATACTTGAAGGTCAAGCAAAAAGGACGATTTTGTATGAAAAAGCTAAAGGACGGCACCATCCGCTACCGCATCAACGAGTTTTCCAACATGACCGGCATCCCGCCTGCGGTCATCCGCTACTACGAGAGCCAGGGCTACCCGTTCCCCAGGCGGGAAGCCAACGGCTACCGCACCTTTCAGGTGGAGGATGCCTACCGGCTGAACATGTTCCGCTCCATCCACGCGCGGGGGTTCTCGGTAGGGGAGAGCATTGCCCTGATGCAGGATACGCCCCGGCAGGAGCTGCAGGACCGGCTGGCCGAGAACCTGAATGCCATGGATCTGGAGATCGAGCGGCTGCGCCAGCGCCGGAACTGGACGGAGGAGAGCCTCCGTCTGTTGGAACTGCGGGCCCGGGAGCCGGACGCCGTGTGGGAAGAGCAGCTGGAAGAAACGCTGTATCACCCGGCGTCCATACAGGATGACTACACCATTGCACAGGACAACGCCGCCGTGCGCATCGCGTGGGACGAGCGGGTGGGCATGACCCGGTATGTGGGCATCTGCAGCGGCGGGGACTTTGCGGAAGGCCGCCCGGCGGGCATCGACGCAGGTGCGGCGGCAACCATCACCAATGCAGAGCGGTTCAGCCTGCCGGTGGACGAGACCGTGCGCCGTCTGCCCATGGGGCGGTGCGTCTGCTTCTTTACGGATTCCCGTGACCGGGAGTATCTCCGGCTGGAACGCCACCCGGCGGTGCGGGGTCATCTGGCACAGCACCATCTGCAAGCCGCCGGTGACATCCTGCTCTATTACCTGATGCTCTACATTGCCGAAAAAGAGGACGGCGAAGATCTGGCCGTTGCCTGCCTGCCGGTGCGGGAAGCGTAAACCATTGACAACCCGGCGCAGCGTGCTATAATACGGGAAATCTCAACTTGCGCAAAATAGCGACAGCATAGAAGGTGAATGGTATGATCCGGAAACACGAACTCCCGATTTTGGAATACGACGATGCGTCCCCGGAGGTGCTGCGGCCCAACCATGACGCCGAGGACCTGCATCTGCCGGAAAAATGCGTGTATGCCTTTCTGGGCGACACGATCGACCAGTACGCCCGGCAGGTGGGTGCCGAGGTGGCAGAGACGTTTGAAACGACCACCAAGACCTACCCCATTTACATCGTGCGGCAGAACGGCATGGAGTTCTGCCTGTGTCAGGCCCCGCTGGGCGCTTCTGCAGCGGCACAGTTCATGGACTGCCTGGTCGCCTGCGGCTGCAAAAAAATCATCGCGGCAGGCTCTTGCGGGGTGCTGACCGAGCTGGCCGAAAACGAATTTCTGGTGCCGGTCAAGGCCCTGCGGGACGAGGGCACCTACCTGAGCAGCTTTCTGGAAGCGGAGACCGACGGCACCCTCAGGGGCGGTCAGCTGCAGCCGGTGATCGACTATGCAGCGGCCCACCACTACCGGTTCTGCCCGGAACAGGGAGCCTTCCTCTACTGCCTGAATGGTGGGGAGGAGGCACTGCAGCTGGTGTTCTGCTTTCAGGTCCGGGTGGAACCGGAAAACGGATAAAACAAAAGCGCCGCCCGCAGGGAATGCTCTCTGCGGGCGGCGCTGGTTGTTCAATGGGGAGAAACTGCGGACAGAATCTGCTGAATGAGTTCACGCTGCAAGGAGGTGATACGGTGGCTGCGTTTGCCATAAATGAAAAATTCCCATTGGAGCTGCAGGTCCGACAAAGGCCGAAAACACTCATTTTCGGCCAGAGAGCTTTCTTTGCCGGCATAAAAAGAAACAAAGCCTTTTTGCAGAAGATCGGAAGCAAGTTCTCCATCGGCATCGCCCAGAAAGCTGTCAATCATCAGGCCTTTTGCTTGCAGGCATTCCAGCAGACGGGCCTGTGAGCGATTTTCCGTGTTCAATGTAATAAGCGGAACGGTTTTCAGATCCTCTGTAGTCAGAACGTTCTTTTTTGCGAGGGAATGATCGCAGGACAGGATCACGCCAATGGAACTTTCTGAATGAGCCAATTCAATGAAGTCGCTGCTGGTCAAGGGCGAAGTTGTGATGACAAGGTCACAGTCGTAATTACGATAACAGCGGCTGTGTTCGGTATCGGTATAACTGTGGTAATGCAGCTGGACTTCTGGATGGAATTCCTGGAATTGCGGGAAGAAATGCGGAGGGAGCTCCTGCAGGAATCCCATGAAATATCCGATGTGAAGCTGCTGCTTGGAGTGAAAGCTGCGCATCTGCCGTAAAATTTCGTCCCGCTGGTTCAGATGCGGCCGTGCCAGTTTTTCAAGCTGCTGACCGGCTTCGGTAAGGGACACGCCGTTTTGATTCCGCACGAATAATTGAACACCAAGCTCTTGCTCCAGGTTGGAAAGCGACTTACTGATCGCCTGCTGGCTGACGTAACATCTGGCGGCAGCATTCCGGAAACTTTGTGCTTCGCACACGGCAAGAAAGAACTGTAGCTGTTTGTAATCCATAAAGACCTGCCTACAACTGAAATTTGGAACGGGTAAAATGATTGATGTTTGCCAAAATCTTAACAACAGACTAAACTATACATAGTATAATGCTTTTGTGCATACGACACAAGAGCGGATAAGCTGTTGGGAAGAGAAAGGAAGTACAATACGATGAAAAAAATCTCTCGTTCCGGTTTTTTGAAGCTGGCCGCCGCGGCTGCTATGAGCGGTGTGACTGCAGGTGCATTGACTGCCTGCGGGAATTCGGCAAGTTCCTCTTCGGCTGCCGCTTCGAGCGCTGCTGTTTATACGCCGGGCACTTATACCGCCAAGGCTACCGGTATGGGTGAGGTGACGGTCAGCATGACCTTTACCGAGAATGCTATTACCGACGTGACGGTGGACACCGCCAACGAGACCATCGACCTGGCCCGCAACTCGGCTGAGGATTTCCAGAAGGCTCTGATGGAGGCCCAGAGCGCAGAGATCGACGGCGTTTCCGGTGCGACCTACACTTCGGGTGCCGTGCGGGAGGCAGCTGCTTCCTGCATCCAGCAAGCAATGGGTGTGGCCGTCGAAGCGCCTGCCGAAGCTCCGGCTGCTGCAGAAGTGAAGAGCGGTTTCCCTGCCTGTGAGGAAAACCTGGGCGGTGCCACAGCTGCCGGTCAGGGCGAGATCGCTTTTGTGGCAGACCCCATCGCGGACAGCGAGATCAAAGAGACCGTCAATGTGGATGTACTGGTCTGTGGTCAGGGGCCTGCCGGTATGGCTGCCGCCCTTGCCTGTGCAGAACAGGGCCTGAAAACAGTCGCCGTGGAGAAGGGCGCTTCGCCCACCTGGCGCAGTGCCACCATGGGCGCTTTCCACGACCGTGTGCACCAGAAGTTCGGCGTGGAATTTGATACCAAGCAGTGGCTGGATGATGCCATGGTCAACTGTGCGTACCGCGGTGAGCAGACTGTGTATCAGAAGTGGATCGATACCTGCGACGAAGCGGTCAACTGGTTATTGGATCAGCTGGAGATCCCGGTGGAAAACTATTCTCTGACCTTCAACGCCGGTGATTTCCCGGAGTTCACCGCTGCCTATGATGAGCTGAGCCTGTCCCGCAGCTGGAACACCTCCCTCAACATCCCGATGGCAACCGATGAGATCGCCGCAAAGCTGCAGGAAAAAATCACTGCTGCCGGTGCGGAAGTGCTGTTCAACACCCCGGTCGTCCAGCTGGTGACCGAGGGCGAAAAGGTCGTGGGTGCTATCGTCAAGGGGGAAAACGGTTATGTGAAGTATCTGACCGCTAAGGGCGTCGTTCTGGCCACCGGCGGCTATGAGTTCAACCCGGAAAAACTGGCTGCCTGCTGCCGCCCGCGTGACCTGGCACTGGGCCACTGGATGAACGGCACCAAGACCAACACCGGTGACGGCCACGAGATGGCAAAAGCCATTGGTGCAATGGAGGACGAATATCCGCACCCGCTGATGTTGGATCCGGAGCAGCTGATGCCGTATCTGCGCGTCAATAAGCGGGGCGTGCGTTTTACGGCCGAGTACGAGGCCTATAACCATCTGGCAAACGCCATTCAGGCACAGCCGGGCGCATACAATTACTACATTGTAGACGCAAACGTGATGGACATCGTCACCAGTATCTGGACGCCGTCCTCCAGCTGCTACGGCCCCAAGGAGGTCTGGGCTGGCGCTGCTACCAGCGACAAGGCACTGAAGGCTGATACGCTGGAGGAACTTGCAGAGAAGATGGGCGTGCCCGTTGATGCCTTTGTGGCGACCATCAACCACTGGAACGAGATGTGCGATGCCGGTGAGGACACCGATTTCCATTTCCCTGGCAAGATGATGCACAAGATCGACACCGCGCCCTTCTATGCAACCAAAGAGATGGCGTCTGCCCTGTGCACTTGCGGCGGCCTGCAGATCACTGCCAAGAGCGAAGTGCTGAACACCGAGGCACAGCCCATTGAGGGCCTGTACGCCATCGGCAATGTGTCCGGCAGCATGTTCTCTGGTACCTATCCCCACAATGAGAACTGCCTGAGCCACAGTCGTTGTGTCACCTTTGGCTACAATGTTGCCAAGACCCTGGCTGCCCTGTAAAATTCAATAAGCAACAAAAGCGCCGCCCGCAGGGAATGCTCTCTGCGGGCGGCGCTGTCGGTTCCGTTCAGGAAATGGGAGAAGTGCTTACAGGGCGAAGTAACGCTTTGCGTTGTCGAAGCAGATGCCCTTGACGATCTTCTCCAGAG
>OGMK01000711.1_pt1 | contig 23475 bp, 10 predicted proteins | sample 1573151 | NCBI WGS metagenome assembly OGMK01 (sample SAMEA2581887, study PRJEB24529) | metagenome | biome: Human gut stool | place: China | collected 2011
CCACTGGTACCACCCACATAGGCACGATAATCATCCGAGTTCACCACATCATTTCGCCAGCCCGAAGTGAGAATCCATTCTTTTTCACCACTTGCCAGTTTGTCAATCTTATTTTTGTTATGGCCGATATTAAAGGTGGCGTTCAGTGAGAAATCTTTCGTCTCTACCAGCCAGGCATTCAGTTGAAGTTCTATACCCCGATTGGATGTCTGTCCCACATTGGTCATCAGTTTAGTGTAACCTGTGTAACCTGGAATATCCGAAGGTACCAGCAAATCTTTGACCGTATTCCAGTACACATCAATCGTACCGCTAAGGCGTTCTTTAAAGAAGCCGAAATCAAGACCAACGTTACGTGTGATGGTGGTTTCCCATTTCACATCAGGATTGTACACATATTTAGAGTTATAAAAGTTATAGTAATAGTGGCTGACTTCTCCCCATCCGGCAGGACGAGAACTGCTTACTCCATACAATTTCTGATAAAGGTCGGCATCGATGCGGTCGTTACCGGAAGAACCGTAGCTTAATCTCAACTTTAAGTTGGATACGACCTGACTATCTTTCAAAAAGTCCTCGTTAGAGATACGCCATGCCAACGCTCCTGCCGGGAAGAATCCCCAGCGGTTACCTTTGGCAAATTTGGAAGAGCCATCGGCACGTAGCGTTACCGTAGCGAGGTATTTATCATTATAGCCATAGTTGATACGGCCAAAGAATGAAGAAATACGCGAGGGAGAGGCCGCTGACGAGGAGTTCTCGTAAGGAGTACCTAGCGACAAATTATCAAAGACCTTTTCTGCCGTAATATTTTCCGGAAAAAAGCGGGTAGAGTAAGTTTTGGTAGTAGTCTGGTTATGCTTGATTTCCTGTCCCAACATCAGACGGATATCATGTACATCTTTTAGCATAAAGTTGTAGTTCCACACGTTGGTAAGCTGCCACTTAGTACCTTGTTTCATGCTCCATTCCGCCACCGGCTGGTTATTGTTGCTACGAGCTTTACTAGTCTCCATACCCCAGAAACGGCGTTGTTCTTCAGAGTTATTTTCGAAACCGAATTCGCTGCGGAAGGTCATACCTTTCATAATATCCCAAGTCACGGCTCCCATTGTGTTGAGCGACTTGTTGATTCTCTTTTTATAATTTCTTTCCGATTCTTCTTTCGGATTGAAACGAGTCACCTCTTCCAGTTGGTCGGGATCAAAGTATGTATCGTCTTCAGGAAGCGTCATGTACTCATCCAAGCCAGTAGTAGGAGCTTCGCGCAAAGCTGTAAGCAAGCTGACACCCTCCGTACCGGAACCATCTACTTCCTTATGCAACAAACGCGTACGATATTCCAACGTCAGGAATTTAAAAGGCTTGAAGCTGAAAGAGGCATTCATATTGTTTTGCTTCAATCCGTTGCCTACCATCACACTTGGCTGATCCTGATGGATAAAGGAAATTTTATATTTGGCTTTATCCGTACCACCATTCACACTAAGGTCTACATATTTAGCCACCGGATTGGAACCAAACACTTCGTCTTGCCAGTCAGTTCCGGCATTACCCTGATAGATATAGTGTTCATAAGCATGTCCATACTTATTATTGAAAGCAGTAGGGTTCGAACTTTTCTGACGCGCATTTTCGTATTGCATCAGTACAAATTCGTAAGGGTCCATCACATCCAGTTTGTTAGAAAGTTCTTTGGTCTGCACATAAGTGTTCAGACTAATGACAACCCGTCCTTCAACAGGACGTTTGGTTGTCACCAAAATAACACCGTTCGCACCGCGTGCACCATAGATGGCCGTAGAGGCCGCATCTTTCAACACCTCGATAGATTCAATATCGGTAGGAGGAACATCGTTCAGGCTGCCCACTTCAAATCCGTCCAATATGATAAGCGGACTGTTATCTTGTGTAATAGAACCGCCACCACGCACCAAAATCTTGATTTCTGCATCCGGCGAGCCGTCTACAGCCGTCACCTGTACGCCCGGCAGCTTACCGACGATGGCTTCAGCAGCAGAAGTGGTCTGTACTTTCTCCAATATCTTACCGGATACGCTGGCGATAGAACCGGTCAGGTTACCTCTTTTCTGCGTACCATAGCCAATTACGACTACGTCGTCCAACATTCCGACAGCTTCTTTCATATAGATATTAATGTTTGAAGTGCGTCCTTTCAACGGCTCTTTTGCTTCTTCCATACCTACATAGCGAACTATCAACACAGCCTTAGCTACATTGGGCACACCAGTTAATGTAAATTTACCGTCCAAATCGGTCGTAGCACCTACCGAAGTGCCTTGCACCGTTACTGTGGCACCAATCACCGGCCCCATGTCGTCGGTCACCGTACCGGTCACAGTAGCAGTCTGTGCCATAGCACTCACCGCTACCCACAGCAGGATAAATATGTTTATGATTATTTTATTCATCATTCTATGCTTTTATTGTAAATAGATTTATTTGCTCCACACCATTATTTCTTTTCCATCACTATTCCGCCTTGGTTCTGATAGTAAATGATATGCTGAACCAGATTGTGGAAATAAACTTCGATGTTCGGATAGCGTCCGTTAGGATCAACTGACGAACTGATCTTTTGTGCATCACTCGGATCGTTAGGATCCAGCCCGTAAGCTTCTTCCCAAATATCAGGAATACCGTCACCATCCGTATCGGGCCAGGGTTTCAATGATTTCACATCAATGTAACCTTCGGTATCTGATACCGTATCAATGATACCCGGTTGTTTGGCTTTACCATCTTCTTCGGGCTTGGAACCTATATAGGTGTAAGTACCATTCTTCACTTCACGAACCACACGCTGGTCTATCACATCTCTGCGCAAAGAAGCTCCGGCATATTCGAGCACTCTATCGTAAGCCTGTTCAGCGGTATGATTGGTCAGTTTGCTATAAGGTTGATAATTTGCCATCTTCATCGCTTGCTTTTCCGCTTCAGGAACTGTGCCCAATGAGGAATCAAATTGTCCCCAAACACCCTCTGTCCAGTTATCAGCCGTAACACTGGTATTACCCAATACATAGTTGCCATTGATGTAAGCTCTGGCAGTAGGATCACTTGACAGGATACGGTAAGAACGATTGTTTGTTCCGGTAGCGGGTCCCGGCTTATAATAGCAATTGGTTAGATTAAAAGTAGCATACTTTCCGCCATAACTGCCCTGTCCTCTTCCACTCCAGTTGTAATAAACGTTATTGCGTACATCAAAATATCCGGTAAAATCATAAGATTCCTGTGTACCGGGAGCTGACAAATCGGAGATACGCGGACAGCGGCTACCGTGATGCGCTAACAGTATGTGGTGGAACGAAGCATTGTCGCCACTAAACATAGCACCATATCCATGGGCACCCTTAGCATGGTTAGACAGGTTCATACTTTCGGAAGCAATACACCACTGTGCGGTAAAGTTCTGCACACCATAGAAAGTCAGTGTCTCATCCACGCTCCATCCGGCTGTAATGTGATCGATAATGGCATCTTTGAAATAACGTCCGCCAATAGCATCTTCTCCATAATCAGCAAACTGATCGCCCGGACGGCAACGCAAGAAACGAACAACAGCATTCAGGCTGGAGCCTGCACCTAGAGCCGGGTCTTTAGCGAGATTGAAGGTGAAGTTGTAATTCTTCAGTGTAATACCGTCACCCGGTGCAGTCTGACCGATGATACTCAAATTAGGAAATTCATTCAGATACAATCCTCTTTTCAATTCGATGATACCGGATACATCAAAAATGATGGTGCGTGGTTGGTTGGATTTCTCAATTCCGTATCGCAAACTGCCCTCAATAGGAGTTTCGTTTTTGTTATAATCTGCCAGCGTTGTCACCCGATAGATTTCTCCCCCACGGCCACCGCTAGTAAAACGGCCGCCACCTTCGGCACCCGGGAAGGCCAATATAGAAGTAGAATGATCGTCACCGATGCTTGTATCGGGTTTACCATATTGGAAGATGGTAATTACTTTATCCAACATCTCTACCGTTGCTGTACGTGGAAAGACTGTTTCATTATTTTCGATATTCAATACGACTTCATTGGCAGTAGAGTTTTTCTTATCCTGCGTAATCCAACTCTCGGATATTACAGCATCGTAATCTACCGGATTTTCTCCTTGTGGAGCCGAGATAACCAACGTACGACATTTATAAGGAATGATATACTCATCCTGCTCTATAGTCACCGCACCGCTTACACCGTCTTGTGTCACTTTCAGAACGCGTTGCAAGGTGTAGTCTCCTACGGATTTGAATACCAGGACAGCTGTTCTGGTTTTGTTCGTATTGGCATCTACTGCAAATGTTACTTCGTCTGTCACAAAACTGCGAGTTCTGGGAGTTGTTTCCTGCAACTTAATCCAGTTGTACTCTTCTGCTATCTCCAGTTCCCATTCCACATTTGCCACTACCTTGCAGATAAATATACCTTCTCTGAATGACAAAGGGTCGGATGAACAATCGAACAATATATCAGGATCGGCCCCCAATTGCTCTACGCTAATCTCCTGTTCCAATGCAGAACCTGCGCCCGACATGGACACTTTTACTGTCCCTGTACGTTTAGGACCCTCTGTATTCTTGGTGAAAAACAAGCGGAGATCACCATTTCCCTCTCCGGAGTTCTTTGATATACTCAACCAGCCGTCTGTCGAGGTCACTTCGGCAGTCCATGCAGAGGTAGCCGTTACGTTGATTGTAAACGAACCGTCCACATTGCTCAATTTCACCTCATTCTTCGACACTTCCAGTTTGGCAGCTGTCGCAGCCGCATTGGATTCGTCATCCGAACTACATGCGCTCAACAATCCGGCCAACAATATGAATAGAAAATATCTCATGTTTTATATCTTTATATTGTTAATACTCTATTGATTATTTAATCCAATGCGGGTCACCGATTCCGTTGGTATATACTTCGGAGTTTTTATCGGTGATCGTGAAGTCTCTACCAGCCACATCTTTGAAGAGTGTTTCCATCGGGAGAGTTGTTTCTACCGGTATCTCAGCAGCATCGACTCCCCAATTAGCCACGACAAAGCCATTGGTGCGATAGTTATTCTCGAAAGTCTTGCTTGTGACGTTTCTTGTAGTAAACCAGGTTCCCTGACCGGCTTCACAAACACCACTAAAGAGATTATTACGGACAACCAAGTGGAATGAAGAGGTATTCTTCGGATTTAAGTCGAAGAAGGTCATTGCAGCAGGAGCCATACTCACAAATGTACAATTCTCTATTGTCACATTCAATTCGCCTGTCATACTGCCCAAACCGGTTATCAAAGCTTTTGTGAGATTGTTGGCATGGAACGTAGAGTTCTTGAACACAAAGTTGTGTACCGGCGCGTCCTGCTTGGTAGAAAGACCGAACAGGCCACTTCCACCGGAATTCAAGCCTAAGAAACGACAATTCTCAATCACAATATGATCGGCAATCTGTTTCTGTGCAGCGTTTACTTCCTGATACCACATTGTACGTACCAAATCGCTGATTTCACAGTTCTTCCAAGAGATAGTAGATACATGGAAAGCTTGGTTTTTAAACTTAAAGAAGTCGGAAGTTGTCACCTTTATTTTCAGATTCTCGAAGTGGAAGGCTTCAATAATGGCATCAGGACAGTTGATACTCATGTTACCCATTTCCATAAATGCCAATTCTTCACCATCACCCGGTGCCTGTCCCATGATGTAGAGAGCTTTCGGTATTTCGGTCTGTGTACCTAATTTATAGGTAGCACCTGCTTTCAGGAACAGTTTCACCTCATTCACAGAAACATCTGCCAACATTGACTTACAAATCGATTCAAGGTTCTCTTCCGGACTTACATATCTGTATCCGTCAGGAATTCTCATCGGAGCTTCCGGATTGATGTCTTCTTCGTTCCAGCCTTCCGAAGCAATCGTTACCGTGTAATCTTGTATGACTGGTTCGTCTACGTTGTTCAACGCAAATGCCACTTGCACTGTATCGTCGGGCAAGATGGAAAATGCTCCATCAATAGCTTTAGATTGAACCACTGTATTGTTTTTATCCAGATAGTCGATACGCACGGATACTTGTTCGCCTTCACTTTGAGTTTGAAACAAGACAAAGTCATCGGTGTAATTCACTCCGCCAGTAGTCGTTTCCTTCTCACGTTGTACGTCTATCGGAGTTTTTACAAAAGTCGCGTCCGAAAGTTTATAGCCCGAAATGGGTGAAGAAACAACTGCGCGCAATTTCGAATAGCTTTTATCCGATTTACGATCAGTAGCCTTTAGACGAAGCACACCTGTACGATTGTACATACGCACACTTAGTGGTTCGTCGAACGGGGATTTATACGTCACCGGTGCCGAAATGGCATATTTTGTTTTAGCAGTCGGATCCTGATGTATCACAATGTCATTCAGATTCCTCGGGCTGGGAATAGAATCGGATTGTGTAGTGGAAATTATGTTATAACTTCCATTGGGCAATTGAAAACGATAAAGCGACGAATAATTGGCTACATACTCACCATCAGCCGTATAGATAAACAGAGGTTTGTTAGATGCACCAGTGTTCACAGCCCATGGCTGGTCATCCAAAAACAGTTCTATCTCTTTTACTACCGAGGTGCCGTATCGTTCTTCTTCCGAACAAGCTGTTATTCCCAACAGGAGTATGAATCCTGTCAGCGAATAGAATATATTTCTCATATAACTCCTGTTTTTAAAATTCTGAAACTTCTATTGTAAACGGTTGAGTAGATGTACCTTTATACACCATTGTGCGTACTGAAGGCCACGGCTCATCCAGGTAATTCTCATCCGTAATTTTCATATGTACGGTAGAACGCTTGGAAGACTCAAAGCCTATACCGGTATCGAGAGGACTGATAATACGATTCACCTCCTCGCCTCCTTTCAGATATACCACATCGATAGATGTTCTGGAATCTCCATTCACTGTGGGAAACGAATAAACCGAAGCGCCAAAGCCGGTAGAGAGATTAGTGGAGATGGTTACATTTTCTGTAATACATTCTTTGCTTTTTACTTTATAGCCTATTGCTACATTCGTAAAAGTAACATTCAACTGGTCAAAACGGGTGATTGCATTCAATTCTTCTTCCGTCTCTTTCGGCTGGAAGACGGCTTGTCCTACCAAACGCTTCAACTCTACATTCAGCGAACTGACCGAGTTATCTGAAGTAAAACCTACCACTTCCGAAATATAAACCGGTTTTTGAGCGTATGCATCCTGATAAACCACCACTTTGGAAAGACTATCTGTATCTACCAGGTGATCGGCATTTGCCACAATAAAGGTTTGCAGATTTTCTCCTAAAGGAAGGTCTACTTTTAAAGATCCATCATTTAAAGGGAGATTTTTACCATACACCATGGAATCTTGCAGGTACACATAAACACCGACCTCGGTAATTCCATATTCGGCAAAAGTTTCAAGACTAGCCCTACTGAAAGAAACGCCCACCGGATGGGTTTCGGGCACATTGGGAAGTTGTTCATTCGGTTTCCATTCATCATCCATTTGCTGTGAACAAGAACAGCAAAGCAGAAATGACAGAAGAAATAAACTTGCTAGATGTTTCATAAATATTAGTTTATATATAATTTAAAGATATACAATTATTAAAAGAATAAAAATTCTATGCCCTTTTTCTGTAAAAGGCAGATGCAAGCCTAAGGAGGATTGGCTATTATAAGTGCTGACTTCATGTTTCCCATTTATTTAGATTTTCATTGTATATTAATGATGTTTTTCGCTAGAGTGAATTCTTTGTTCTTTCACCAGTGCAAAATTGAGAATTAAGCAAGAGAAGATAGAGTAAGATTTAGTAGAAAAGGAGTAAAAAACGGACTGGGGCAAAAAAGTGCCCCTCCAGTGTAGCCATGTATCCAAACGATATGCCCTTCAAGTGTTATCATCAAACACCTGAAGGGCATATCATCTAAATTCACCGCATTGAACGGAGAGTTGCTGATTACCTATTTGTTCTGTGCGTTGACTATATTTTGCACCAAACTATTCAAATATACCTCAAGATTCGTATATTGTCCATTCGGATCTTTCGTTTTTGTATTCCCATCTGCAGGATTATTCGGATCAAGTCCGTTTTTTATTTCCCACTCGTCAGGCATACCGTCACCGTCCGAATCTACCGGTGCCGAAAAACCTGCTATTGATAGTTCCGGCCAGGGAGAATCACCTGTATCTTTGGGGCTATTGATAAATCCGGGTTTGTTTCCTTCTCCGGTGAAAGCCGCCTTTCCTTTTCGGGTATCAGAGATGATACGTTTATCTACTTCATCCCGATAATTGCTGCAACCTGCAAAATTCATCACTTGTTCATAAGCCTTATCAGCCGAATAGGTGGTGATCACTCCAAAATCAAGAGGTTCCTTCAGGCGAATCGCTTCTTTGGCTTCTTCCGTCCACAGGAAATCTACTTTTGCATCATTTTTCAGTTGGGCATAGATTCCATCCGTCCAGTTATCGGCAGTCACTTTGTTATTACCTTCTATCTTATTCCCATCGATATAGAAAGTTCCCCATTTCTGCAGGTAAGGTTGAAAAGCCAGGTTCTTTTTGGGTTCTCCATCAACGTAGACATAAGATTTTGGATAAACTCCTACTTTGGCAATGCGATATTGCACCTGTTTGGAGGCTTGTTTGGTTGCCGGTCCGGGTTTATAGTAGTTATTGACAATATTGACGTGCTGGTCTTCTCCGCCATAGCAACCGTTTCCGGCCCAGTTATAAAAAACATTATTGCGAATATCAACACATTCGCCAAGAGCCAGTGTGGAAGGACGAGGTCCCAGACGCGGTACCCGGCTTTCACAATGGGCAATCAAATTATGATGGTAGGAAGCTTTATGTCCTCCCCAATTACCTCCATATCCATGCGCTCCTTTTACATGAGTTGCCTTTCTTAATGCTTCAGACGCAATACACCATTGCACCGTAGAGTTTTCCATTCCATAAACAGAAAGACATTCATCCACACTCCAACTGATAGAGCAATGATCTACCATAATATCTTTCTTATCACAGCCGCCCAGCCCATCGGGTTCTTTTCCACTTGCCTCTCCGGGACGGAAACGAAGAAAACGGATGATTACATTATTAGAATTAATGGAAAAGCCATAATCAGCCAGACAAATGCCACCGGGAGAAGTCTGTCCTGCAATGGTCAGATTGTCTCTGCCTGTTCTCAACTCCGATTTCAACCGGATGGTACCTGCCACATCAAAAACAATGGTTTTAGGTCCATTTTGTTTCAAAGCCCAACGCAAAGTTCCGTGTGAACCATCGTCTTCCAAAGAAGTCACATGATACACCTTTCCTCCACGCCCGCCTGTCGTATATCTGCCGTGTCCTTCAGCACCGGGGAAAGCCACAACTTTATCTTCCTGAACATTTGCCTCCTGCTCTCCGGTCATATCATAAGAAAAGGACATCATTCCTACCGCAACCATTATCAGCAGACAACCATAAACTAATTTTCTTTTCACTTCCACGTTCATAATTATTAGATAATGAAACAAAAGTAGTGGAAGCCTTTCATATCTATATTCATTTTTTGACCAATAATGGGGATAAATTAGTTTTTACGATCAATGACCAAATTTTATATCCCCAATCGTTCTTTCAATAATCGGTAACCGGAAAGACTAACCCGAAGTTTCACTCCATTCTTCAATAGTAACTGATAGGTTTCTTTTCCAAAAAGCTCGACCCGGGAAATCTGCGTAACATTCACAATCGTAGAACGATGCACCCGAACAAATGTATCCGGAGAGATGAGTTTCAAAATACTTCATAGTCTGCTCTTTCAGGTATTCGCCTGTGGGAGTTATCAGCATCACATAATCTCCACATGCTTGTATGTAAATCAATTCGTCTGCCTTCACCAAATGAATCCGGGAGCCGTCTTTCACTGTAATACGATCTATCCATTCCATGGGTGACTCTTCCTGCTGTTCAGCCACATTCACCTGATGTACAGCCAGTTCTTTTTCCAGTTCCTGGTTTTGTACTTCTTCTTTTGTGACTATCAAGCGGTACCATAGAGTAATGGCAATTAAAACCGGTAGTCCGAACAATAACCGGAAAGGGATTGTCTGCACAAAAGGAACATAGGACACTCCTACAATTCTCACCATTATATCACAGACCATAAAACTCCCTGCCAGCCAAAGCAGACTTCCAACGATAATCATAATTACATCCGTCTGGAACAACGAGACAAGACCGACCACAAACCATGCCAGATAGGCGATAGCCGCCAACCAACCGATCGTTACTATTCCATCTACCAAAGCGGGAAGATAATCGTTTCCGGTGTATCCACAGACTAAAGCTACTTGGAATACAACCAGAATCAATGCCAGCACCAGCATCGGAATCCAACGAAAAGGAGATTCTATAATCGGATGTGCTTTCATACGCTAGCCTTTAACCTCCAAGCCTCCGAAAGAAAGTGTTCCCCGAATTACCAACACACTCTCCTTTTTTATATTTCCATTCTGCCAACGTTTATCATCACATCCTCCAAAGAAAGCATTGCATTTAAACACGACTTTCCAGTCAGAAGGGACATATATCTCAACTCCTCCCCAACTGCAATCCAAATCTATGTATGTTTCTCCGGGTGCAATATGGGTATGGCGCAAATCAATCGTCGTTCCTCCGAAAGATGTGCGAATGACAGCTCCTTTAAACAATTCGTCAAGTACCACGTGACGGGCAGCTCCCCAAACATTCTCGGCACGTAGAAAACCATCTACTGACTCTGACTGCTGTTGCTCACTTTCAAAGTTCATGCCGGGTTGTCCCTGATGCATCTTCATCCACTTCTGACGGTGCTGCATGGCATGATGGTGCGCCCAGTGCCCCCGCCTGTTCTTGCCGGATTTAAAAAAGAATAAGACACCTGCTGTTATCAGAGCGATAGGCCATACCATTGCCTGCGAATTTTCAGGCAACCATGAAAGCCCTCCAATCAAAAAATACACACCTATCAACAAAAGGATGATTCCACCGATGAAATGGCGGCGAATCATAGAATATATACCTAATATAATAAGGAGTGAATGCCAGGATACGATCATATCGAAGACTTCAGATGTAATCCATCCCATATTACGGGCAAACAGCAGAATCCCGGAAAGGATAAAAAGCGAAGCTATCAGTGTTTTACCGGAAAAGCCTGTAGCAGTGGGAAATTTTTGTTTCTCTTCCATTGTCTCTATTATTAATTGATTAATGGTTCAAAGATACATCATTTCCCACTGCTTCTACAGCCTTTTCTGTTGATTTCCGGTATAAATTCCGATGAATGCCGGATAAAAACCGGTGAAACTGACTATAAAGTATCTTACCTGATAAAGATAATTCTTAATACGATGTTTGCAGATTACTTCTTTCCACCGCTATTTTGTTTTTCAATAATGTCATGCACCAAACTATTCATATACATTTCCAGATTTGTATACTGGCCATATTTATCTATCGTTTTTCCATTGCCATCAGAAGCATCATGAGGATTTAATCCGAATTTTCTCTCCCATGCATCAGGCATACCATCATTATCAGAATCAATCAAGGCACTTCTCTGTAAAAGAACTGGCCATGCGGAAACATTTTCCGAAGTATTTAACGAGAGCAAATCATCCTGACTATCTATCAATCCTGGTTTCGGATATCCTTCACTTTTCCAAATACCTCCTTCTCCATTATGAACATTCAAACCTTTATATCCAGCTGTTCTCGTACGTGTTTCCTTCACAATACGTGCATCCACATCATCTCGATGCAATGAACACCCCGCATAATCCAACACTTGTTTATAAGCATTGAAAGCAGAATGTGTCGTTACCGATGCAAATTCATGAGGTTTGTCCAATCGAATCGAGTCTTTAGTTTTTTGCGTAACTACTTTCTTATAATTATTCGAAAATTGATTGTAAACTCCATATTCCCAATTATTAGCTGTAGCCTTTTGGCTGTTTTTATCATCTGCCCCTCCATCTACAACGTTACCATCGATATAATACTTTCCCCACAGATACCCCCCATTCCTATTTTCTGTTGCATCTATAGCAAAAATCCGTCCACGTTTAGAGCCTGTCACCGTTGCAGGACCTGGTTTATAATAATTGTTCACTATATTAATATTCATCCTTTCGCCACCATACGAACTGTTCATACCCCAATTATAGATCACATTATTGCGAAAATCTACATAATCACCATCACATTCTCCATTCTTACGTACCTTAGCTCCTAATCCGAAACGGGGATTCCGGCTATCATGATGGGCTAATAAATTATGATGATAAGAAGAGTGTTCACCTCCCCAAATTCCTCCATATCCATGAGGACCTTTGGTATGTCCACCTAATCTAAGACTTTCAGAAATAATGCACCACTGCATAGTAAAATCATCATTTTCATAAAAAGAGGCACATTCATCTGTACACCAGCTGATAGAGCAATGGTCTATAATCACATTCCTTGCCCCTTTTCCTCCTAAAGCATCTGCACCGTCAGGATGCACACATTCTTTATTACCCATACGGAAACGTAAAAAACGGAGAATTACATTACTAGCATAATTTGTCACCGGATAACCCGCTATGCAAATACCGTTTCCCGGTGCAGTTTGTCCCGCAATAGTCAAATTCCCTTTCCGTATTTTTAGGTCTTTATGCAGAAATATTGTACCGGACACTTGAAAAATGATAGTACGAGGACCATCCAACTTTTCTATACCATAACGTAAAGTGCCAGGCATCCCATCATCTGCTAAAGAAGTAACAATATACACTTCACCTCCACGTCCGCCTGTAGTCATACGTCCATATCCTTCTGCTCCGGGAAAAGCAGCCAACTCTCCAAAATCAAGAGTGTTACCAATACCAGAAGAGGCAAAAGCAGCCTCATTTCCGATCAGAGTTAATAAAACGGTTAAACAACGAAAGATCAAATTCATATTTTTATTTATGGAATAATACAAAAATACACCAAATTTATTTATTGCACTCCTCCTTTATTCTGTTCCTCAACAATCTTTTGTACCAAGCTATTCATATACATCTCCAGATTTGTATATGTTCCTTCCTCATCTACTGTTTTACCATTTCGGTCAGAAGCATCATTCGGATTCAAACCATACTTTTTTTCCCATTCATCAGGCATACCATCATTATCCGAATCCTTCAGAATAACACCTTGTACCAATTCAGGCCATGCTGAAGATTCTCCAACAGGAATCACATCATCCTGACTATCAATGATACCTTTCTTTGGATACCCCACGCTTTTCCAATCAATACCTTCAACAACTCCCTGACCATTGTGCTCGTTCATTCCCTGATAGTTCGCAGTCCCGGTACGAGTCTCCTGAACAATACGTTCATCCACTCTATCCCTGTGCAAAGAACAACCTGCATAATCCATAACACGCTCAAAAGCCGTACGGGCATCATGAGTGGTAACAGTACCTGTTTCTACAGGAGTAGTACGTTTAAGAGCTTTTTTTGTACTTTCATCCAACGTTCCATACTTTTTATCAAACTGATTATAAACTCCGTACTCCCAGTTATCCTTTGTAGCCTTCATACAACGATCGTAATCAGCCGCACCATTAATTTGCCCATCATCCACCACATTTCCTTGGATAAAGAAATCTCCCCAAGTGTCAAAAATGGCCGGATATGATTTCTTATCCGAATCACTCACTTTTTTGTCAATGGCGATAATACGTCCACGTTTAGAAGTGCCAGTAGGAGTGGCAGGCCCCGGCTTATAAAAATTATTCACAATATTTACATGCATGGCTTCTCCACCATAACAAGAGTTTCCACACCAGTTATAAATGACATTATTACGCATATCAACAATTTCATTCTCTTTTGTCGAATTAACTCCAGGACCTAGACGAGGATTACGGCTATCATGATGTGCCAATAGATTATGGTGAAAAGAAGCTTTCATACCTCCCCATATACCACCATAACCATGAGGACCTTTCGTATGCCCACCTAAACGCAGACTTTCAGAAATAAGACACCATTGCAGTGTAAAATTCTCATTTTGATAGAAAGAAACACACTCGTCAGTACACCAACTCATAGAACAATGATCAATCATTATATTTCTATGATACCGACCGCCAAAGGCGTCGGCTCCGTCTGCACTGACATCTTCTTTATTTCCCATTCGAAAACGCATAAAACGGACAATAACATTGTCTGCTTCCAAGAAAACCGGATAACCAGCCAAACAAATACCATCCCCCGGAGCCGTCTGTCCTGCAATGGTCAAATCTCCATTCTTAATCTTTAAATCACCATTTAAATGAATAGTTCCGGATACCTGGAAAATAATTGTACGTTTTCCGCTTAATTTCTCAATACCATAACGTAAAGTTCCGTTCTGTAACTTGTCCTCCAATGAAGTAACAATATATACATCGCCACCACGCCCACCGGTTGTGTAGCGTCCATGTCCTTCTGCCCCAGGAAAAGCTGGTATCTTTTCATCTTGAGTTTCTCCAGTCCCTTCAGGTTCTTTAGGCAATTCATTTGCGTCACCACCATCAGTACACGCCAGAATTCCAAAAGCAAACAAAATGGCCAAACACCATTTACTTAGAATTATATCCATTTTCATACATTATTAGATTAATGAGGGCAAAAGTAGGCAGGATAAAGAAAAGTCTTGTTCAAATTTTGTTTTTCCAAATCATTAAAATCGATAAAACAAGGCTTTTCAAGCTAGCATGTGTATTTTTTGTTTTAAAACTATTCTAAAAATGCCTGCCGGCTATTAAAAAACAAAAAATACTAGGTGAAAAACAAATATTGCACATATCTATATTCACATTCATATACTTTTGTACCGAGGAATTAACTCTAAATGTGAGTACAGAATCAAAACAATAACCATTAATTAATAAACATGCAAAGAATGTCTAACAAGGTGAAAAACATGCGCAGTTGGCTGCTAATGCTATTTGCAGCGATATCGCTTGGCGTATCAGCGCAAACAATTACCGTAAAAGGTAATGTGAAAGACACAACAGGAGAACCGATCATCGGAGCTTCTGTAGTAGAGAAAGGTAATACTACCAATGGTACAATTACTGATTTAGATGGTAACTATTCTATCAAGGTTCCTTCAAAAGCAACCCTTACAATTTCTTATATCGGAATGAAAACCCAGGATATTGCTGTAAAAGGACAAAGTCAAATTAATGTCACTCTTTCCGATGATACACAAGCATTGGACGAAGTTGTGGTAATTGGTTACGGAACCGTTGCAAAAAAGGATCTGACTGGTTCCGTATCTTCCGTTAGTGCCAAACAGATAGCTGCCATTCCGGTATCTTCTGCATCAGAAGCATTACAGGGAAAAATGGCTGGTGTATCTATCACAACGACTGAAGGTTCTCCTGATGCAGACGTAAAAATCCGCGTACGTGGTGGCGGTTCTCTATCTCAAGACAATTCACCGCTTTATATTGTAGACGGATTTCCCGTATCAAGTATCTCTGATATTGCTCCAACAGATATTCAATCGGTAGATGTATTGAAAGATGCTTCTTCTACTGCTATTTATGGTGCCCGTGGTGCAAACGGTGTTATCATCATTACTACCAAATCCGGTCAGGAAGGTAAGATTCAGGTGAATTTGGGGGCTTCGTTCGGTGTTCGTAAAGTTACTAAAATGGTAGATGTACTGAACCCTTACGAATATGTATTATGGCAACAGGAAATAGACCAGGAAGGGATGAAATATGGTATGTTTGATGATTTGGATATTTACAAATCTATGAAAGGCACCGACTACCAGGATGAGATTTTTGGTCGTACAGGAAATCAACAGCAATACAATGTGAGTGTGAGTGGAGGTAATAAAGATACCAAATTCAGTGTTAGTTATGCCCATAACGAAGAAAAAAGTATCATGCTTGGTTCAGGTTTCTCAAAAGAGAATATTAATGCCAAACTTAATACCAATATCAACAAATGGTTAACAATGGACTTTAATGCCCGTTTTAGTTACCAAACGATTGATGGTATCAGTGGTGGAGCAGATGCAAACGAATCAAGTGCAGCCAATTCACTAATATCACGTTCCGTCATCTACAAACCGGTAGAGGAAATTAATACAACAAGTTCAGACAGCGATGATGATGAAAATGTGAACAATGCACAATATAACCCACTGGAACGTTTAAATGCAACTTACAAGAAACAAACCCGCTTGCAACAAAACTATAACGTAGGACTTAACTGGAAACCAATCAAAGGATTAACATTCAGAAGTGAGTTTGGTTATGGATGGAGATATAACAATACTGACCAAGTATGGGGAGTGGAAGCTACAAGTAATTCTAAATATGGTTATTATGGACAGCCACAAGCTCTGTTAAATAAGGTCGTTAATAAAAACTGGCGTAATGCAAATACAGTAACGTATGATACTAAGTTCTTAAATAACACTCACAAATTAAATGTTATGTTAGGACATGAAGTTTCAAGTAGTTACGATCATGAAACGATTAATACTTCTGTTGCTTTTTCCAAATATATGACTATCAGTGATGTCCTTTCCGGTATGAGTAACGGAACGGCATTGCCTACCTCTACTTATATTGGTTTCAAAGACAATCTATTATCGTTCTTCGGACGTGTCAACTATACGATACAAGACAAGTATCTGATGACTTTCACAATGCGTGCCGATGGCTCCAGCAAATTCTCAAAAGGAAACCAATGGGGATATTTCCCGTCATTAGCTTTAGCATGGAGAATATCTGACGAAGCATGGATGGAAAGAAGCAAAGAATGGTTATCCAACCTAAAACTTCGTTTAAGTGTAGGTACAGCTGGTAATAACCGTATTAAATCGGGTGCCATTAATTCTACTTTCTCATTAGCAGAGACAAGTGATAAGAACATTTATTTCAATGAAACAAGTGCTGTTGTATTACAACATGCTTCTAATCTTTCTAATCCTGACCTAAAATGGGAAACAACACTTACCCGTAACTTAGGTATTGACTTCGGATTCTGGAACAACCGTTTATCCGGTAGTATTGATGCATACTGGAATACAACTAAAGACTTGTTGATGAATGCAACAATACCTTCAAGCACTGGTTTTTCTACCCAATATAAGAACTTTGGACAGACATCAAATAAAGGTATAGAATTAGCATTAGACGCAGTCATAGTAGATACTAAAGATTTTGGTTTAAATGCCAACTTCAATATTTCTTATAATAGAGCCAAAATTGATAAGTTAGCCGGAGGACAAACCTGGCAAAGTAGTAACTGGGGAGGCAAACCTGCCGGACAAAACGACTTCTTCATTGAAGAAGGAGGACGTCTGGGAGAAGTATATGGATATGAATTGGATGGCTTCTATACTACTGACGATTTTTCATGGGACGGCAGCAAGTGGATACTTAACGAGAATCTCACTGATCCGACAGAACTGATTAAATATAACAATTTTGGTCCGGGCTCACTAAAACTGAAAGCTGATGAAGATGGTAAATATACGAAGAAACGTCTAGGAAATACAGTTCCAACTGTTACCGGTGGTTTCGGTATAAACATGCGTTACAAGAACTTTGATTTATCAGCCTTCTTCAATTACTCTCTTGGTAACAAGATTGTGAATGCAACCAAGTTAGGTTCAAGTTACTACAATGATACTAAAAAAGGATGGAATTTAAATGATAACTTTACATTAGCTAAACGTTATTCCTGGATCGATCCGTCAACAGGAGAAAACATGCTGAAAAGTTCATATATCAAGAGTAATGGGCTTGATTATACTATTAATCGCTTAAATGAAATAAATGCCGGAGCTTCCATGTATAATCCAGGTTCAATCACAGAAATGCCATTACTTGACTGGGCAGTAGAAGATGGTTCTTTCCTGCGTGTCAATAACATTTCAATCGGATATACATTACCTAAAGTTTTCGTAAACAAAATGTTTATGCAAAACGTACGTATCTACGTGACTGGTTACAACTTGTATTGTTTCACAAAATACTCGGGAGCAGATCCGGAAGTAGATACACGCCGCAGTACTCCAATGACTCCGGGCGTAGATTATTCTGCATATCCCAAAAGCCGCTCATTTGTAGGGGGTATTAATGTTACATTCTAACCCATAAATAGAAAGGAAATACATATATGAAAACTTATATAAAATCAATATTACTAGGAACCGGATTGTTCAGCTTGCTTTCATGCAGTGACTTTCTCGACCAGTCATCCCCTTCGGAGTTGAAAGGAGAAAATGTTTTTAACTCCGTTGTGTATACAGAACAGGCGTTAAACAAGGTATATGCCGATTTGACATACGACCACACTTATGGTTCCCGTATTCCTATCAATTTCGGTAATAATACGGATATTGAACTGGCAAATGCAACCAAGCAATCGGAAGTTCATCAAAATTCAGAAAGAGGATTAGGAAATTACTATCTAAGCAAAGGATGGGATAAACTCGATACGAACTGGGAAAGATGTTTTGCTATTATTGAGAATGCCAATATCGTTATTGACGGTATTCGTAATAGTGACTTGTTAGCAGAAGGAACTACCACCCGTAAACCAATGCTCCGTTATTTAGGAGAAGCATTAACCATGCGTGCAATGGTATATTATGATATAGTTAAGAATTACGGAGATGTTCCGATGCGCTTTGAGCCTACCCAACCTGATGGTTCTAACATGTATGCAGCAAAAACAGACCGGGATATTATTTTAGACCAGTTGTTAGATGATCTGGACGAAGCTGCCAATTATCTTCCATGGGCAGGTGAAGATGGATATACAACGGAACATGCCACTGCTGGCTTTGCACACGGTCTATTTGCCCGTATCGCTTTATCACGTGCCGGATATAGTATTCGCGAACAGGCAAAAGCAGGTTATAGAAATCATCCGACTTGCAGCGACGGACAATTCCCTACTCAATGTCCGTCTGTAGCTGAAGTTCAAAAATTACACGAACGTGCATTAGCACATTTGGATATTGTAGTAAGCAAACAAGTTCATAAACTGAATCCATCTTTTGAAAACCAATGGGATTTAATCAATAAACGGACACTGGATACCAAATATTATGAAAATCTATATGAGGTAGCTCACGGATTAGGTAGATCTGGTGAAATGGGTTACAGTACCGGAGTTCGTATCAATGGTGCCAGCAACAAATATGGCGCAAAAGGTAATAGCAGTGGTAATATCAGACTTACAGCTTCTTATATTTTATCTTTTGATAATAACGACAGCCGTAGAGATATTACATGTGCTTACTATGAATTAAAACAAACGACAGTAGACAATAAAGCTGTGATAAAAGAGACATTGCTTTCTAACGCTCCTTTCAGTGCCTATGTAGCAAAATGGGACATTCGTAAAATGGATGATGCAATCATCTCTCTGGCACAAAATACAGACCAGAAGTGGGCTCCAGGTATTAACTGGGTAGTTATGCGTTATTCTGATATTTTATTAATGTATGCTGAAGTGATGTATAACTTGTATGGATTAGAAGGCAGCAATCCCAATGGTACCACTACAAAAACTGCACTTGAAGCTTTAACAGAAGTACATATTCGTGCCTTTGACACTGCTGCTCAAAATGCTGCTAAAACTGCAATCGAAGCATCTGCCCGAAACAATTTCATGGAAGCCCTTGACCAAGAACGTGCATGGGAGTTTGCAGGTGAATGTGTTCGCAAATATGACCTGATACGTTGGGGAACACTTTCCGAAAAGCTGGATCAATTCAGAACAGACTACAAAGCTATGATTGAGACTGCTCCCAAATTCATCTTCTATAAAATGAAGACAGATGATCCGTATTCTATTGATATGAATAGTATCACTTGGCGTACTGAACAAATTCCTAATGAGCTTAGAGACCTTGAAGATCCAGATAAAGTGAAAGAAGCTGCTAAAACTGCAGGTTATGAATATGTTACCGGTTGGGGAACCAACTATGAATGGAAGAAGGGAGTAGCAGATACCAGTAAAACAACCAATGATTTAAATCTTGAGTATGTAGATGATATCAGCAGTGGTTTAAATGCTACAATCAAAAATAGACATCTATTACCGATAGGCTCCAAAACTGTCTCGGATGCCAACGGTTACATAGAGAACTCTTATAGCTTCTAATAAATTATGAATATCATTCAATAATTGATCTCATGAACATGAATTTTATCAAATCAACAAAATACACGGTTTTATCAGGGCTTTTTATAGCCCTGACCGTACTGCTTTCATCGTGTGAGAAGGCAAATGATTGGGAAACAGATAGTGCCTATAATCGTCTGTTCCGTAGTACTAAACTGGCAGTCAGCCCTAGCATCAATGATGCTGAGGTTATATGGAATAATACAATCAATACTGATTATTATATCATTGAAGTGAATACTTCTGAACTTACAGCTGAAAATTATCAGGAAGGATCTGTTATCTTCGGAGAGGATAAGAGTATAAAAAGCTCTCCGTACACTATTGAAGGATTGGATGCAAATACCAGTTATTATATTCGTATCCGTTCATGCTCTGAAACAGCTTCACCTTCCAAATGGGTATATCCGGAAAATACAAGCTTTAAGACCAAGACAGAACAATTAATTGAGGAGATCTCAACCATCACTGGTTCTACTGCCATTATCACATGGAAAAAGAATCAGAGCGTAACCCACTTCTTACTGACGAACACAGAGACTTCAGCAGTAACAAACATTCCAATTTCTGCGGAAATGAATGCAGAAGGTAGTTATCAACTTACAGATCTGGCAGCTTCTACCACATACACTATCGGTATATACAATACTGTTAACGGTGAAGATATATTAAGAGGTGAGAAATCATTCCAAACTACAGAAAACTTCCCGGATGGTTACACACCTGTATATCTTACTGCTGCCGATGATCCAAACGAGGTACTTGCTGCACAAAGTGGAAATGTAGTTCTAGTTGTACCACATTCTACAGCAATCACATTCAGTAAAACTGTCATTGTACCTGAAGCTGTTACATCAATCGTATTCTGGGGAGCAAGTGGCGGAGCTGAACAGGCAACAATGACAACTAAGACTATTTTGACTTTAGGCAACAAAGATGTGGTACGTTTCTATAATTTAAATGTTGATGCACAAGGAGATTATTTCTTTAATCTTCAAAAAGGTGCAGATATGACAGATGATATATCAACCAATATCAACACTTTATTAATAGAAAGCTGTACGATTAGTAACTCTAAATCATTAGTAAGAGCCAAAGAAGGTATAAGCATCCAAATTAATAAAGTTAGTGTAAACAAATCTATTATCAATGGTTGTAGCGGAGATATGTTTGCTTATAAAGAATCAACGGTTGCCCAAATTCCTGTTACTGAAATAACTAATAGTACCTTGATAAAACCACAAGGACGCATCTTCTATGCAGGAAATGCTGCTTCTTTCTCCATCGATTATTGTACGATGTACGGCTGGGGAGGTTCAAAAGCAATGTTAGAACTGGGAGATAAAAATACCCTAGGCATGTCTTTAGCTATCAAAAATACAATCTTGGCTAATGGTGGAAGCAATAGAAAAGCTCATAATGCAAATGCAGCTGCTAATCTTAGTCTGACTATCGAGAAAGTTTATGGTACCAATGACATGACATTCCATAGCACTCTTGGTGACGTAACCAAATATGATAAGCCATCTACAGAAGTTTTTGAAAATCCGGAAGAAGGAAACTTCAAAATTATAGATGCCTTATTCCCAAGCAGCATTGGTGACCCTCGCTGGACAGAATAATAAAAGAGAGTAGAATGTCAGAAAAGACATATTGAATAAAAAAGGCTATCAGATAAATGATAGCCTTTCTTATTATCTTCCCACTTTATCCCGATACTCCGTAGGCGTCATTCCAACTTGCGCCTTGAAACATTTACTGAAATAACGTGGATCATTAATACCGACCATATATGAAATCTGCGTCATATTAAACTCTCCGGTTTCTATTAATTGCGTGGCCCGCTTGATACGCATTTCTTTGATAAATTCGATAGGAGCCAGTCCGGTTAGTGTTTTCAGTTTCTTAAAGAAGACAGAGCGACTGACAGCCAGTTCCCGAACCAAGTCATCTACCACCAGTTCACCATTATCCATATTCTGCTCCATTAATTCCACCAGTTTATCCATAAATTTACGGTCGTTGGGAGACATTTCGAGCGTTGCAGATACAGTTTCGGAGGTGTCTTCTTCTGCCGATGGCACATCCGTAGCAACAGGTGCATCCTCCTGACCGGCAGAGATATGGATATGCATCAGGCTATCCCGATAGAAACTTTGCAGTTTCTTACGCTGCATCAACAGATTTTCCACACGGGCTTGCAGATAGGTAGCACTGAAAGGTTTCGTGATATAATCATCCGCACCATATTCCAGTCCTTCCAGTTTACTTTCAATCGTAGTTTTGGCAGTAAGCAGGATAATAGGTATATGGCTGGTTGTCATATCCGCACGCAGTTCACGCGTCATTTCGATACCGTCTTTCTCGGGCATCATCACGTCACTGATAATAATATCCGGAAGATACTTCAATGCTTTATTTGCTCCTTCCCTACCATCGGCAGCTTCCACTACCCGGTACATCGGAGAAAATATACTACGCAAGAATTCACGTAACTCCTGATTATCTTCAACTAATAACATCAGTTCTTTGGAGTTTTCTTCTTTCGCAGCATCTTCCTCATAAACAGCTTCAATTTTCTCCGAATCATCGGGTATCAGCGTTTCAGACTGAATGGAAGAGTTGGCTATATCCACCACTTGCCCCATCCTTACCGGAGCTTCCGCATCTTCCAGGATAAACTCGGTTTCCTTATCATAATGTTCTTTCCCTTTCAGGAAATCGACTTTGAAACAACTTCCCTCTCCCAAACGACTATCCACGGAAATAGTAGCCTTGTGCATCTCCACAAGCTCTTTCACCAATGAAAGTCCGATACCCGTACTAGCCTGATTGAACAGATTCTTGTCCACCAGATTCTCAAAGCGGACAAACAAGGACTTCTTTTTATTTTCCGCGATACCAATTCCCTGGTCTTGTACACCGATAGAAACTGTATTCTCATCTTCACGGATAAACATCGTTATCATCTTGCCATTCGGCGTATACTTAAATGCATTGGAAAGCAGATTGAATACAATTTTTTCCAGCTTATCGGCGTCCACCCAAAGATAAAGATGCTCCTTTTCCGTCTGAAACAGGAAATCAATCCGATGCTCTTCGGCCACAGCTTCAAAATTATCCATCACCTTGCACACGAAAGGAACGATGTCTACACGCTGTACTTGCATCTTCATCTTCTTGTTCTGAATCTTACGGAAGTCCAATATCTGATTGACAA
>OGMK01000722.1_pt1 | contig 23121 bp, 25 predicted proteins | sample 1573151 | NCBI WGS metagenome assembly OGMK01 (sample SAMEA2581887, study PRJEB24529) | metagenome | biome: Human gut stool | place: China | collected 2011
ACTTTCAACTTCGTTGAAAGCCACACTTCGTGTGTCCGATTTATCTTTCGGTTCATAGGTCAGAACAAATTAACTTTGTTAATTTGTGGCTTGTGAACAAGCCATCGGATTTATCTTTCCGATTCATAGGTACAAAATATATAAAAAGGCTCTGTCAGAAATGGCAGAGTCTTTTTTGTTCGGTATTAAAAATTATTTTAAAATATTATAGCCAATATTTTGACCAAATTTAAAAGTAGCTATTGTGGATACTGCTATAAACATAAAAAGACCATAGCCGAAAAGGAAACCGGTTACAAACCTTTTAAAATTATTGCTTTCATAAGAGGTAAACATTTGTATTCCGCCGTCTAAAATCAATGGCAACACAAGTATTACTATAGCCAGCATTGATATTCTAAAAAAGATACAGGAGAATATAGAGAAAAATATCCCCACCAATTCTCCTGTACATCTTGCACATATAGGAAACTTTTTACCTTTATAATGAAATGACCTATCATCTCTACAATGGCAACCGAAAAATATAGGCAACCATTTGTATAAAAAGTTTTTCATCTTATTAGAAGCCACGATACATTACTGTACCTACGCCTAAGCATACCATAAGCAAGTAATATATAACGCATAAAACTACACCAACAATAGCACCAACGCCGGCAGCCTTTGCTGTTTTAGGCTTGTTATCTTTCCAAACTAGGAACAACACAAGACCCACAATAGGAATACAGCAACCTAACAGTCCCCAACCGAAACCTCCATTGTCAACTGCCTGTGGTTGGCTTGTGTACTGTGGCTGTGGTGTAGCATTAACACCATTCTGTGGCTGGCTCGCAACATTAACATTATCCTGTTTTGTACCACAATTAGGACAGAATGCAGTTCCCTCATTAATTTCTACTCCACAATTTTTACAAAATGCCATATAAACCCCTCCTTCTATATGAAAAATATACAATTTTAAACATTTATTTTCCTTTTTATAGTATAATATTACCATATAAGCTACAAAAAGTCAATAAAAAAATTATTTATACTAAAAACGCAGAAAAGAACAACCTACAGCACCAAAAGCACCATAAGTCATTTATTTCTGCGTTCTTGCTATATGAAAAAACGAGCAAATAATTGTAATAAGTGTATATAAATATGCGTTCTGTAATTAATCTATATACGGGCCACTGGATTGTGTATTAAATTACCTGCTCATTTCTTCCTGAGGTCCATTACTCTTATGGGATTTTATTACGCTGTTAATTTCTTCTAAACTAGAAGCAGGCATATCACCATAAGTAGTATTCTTTACTGCACTCATAGCATTACCATACTCGACTGCAGTCTGTGGGTCGTTTGTAGTCAAGAAGCCATATAAAGCACCTGCTACATAAGCGTCGCCACTTCCAATTCTATCTACTACCTCGATATTTTCATAAGGAGGTTCTTCATAAAATTTACCATTATAGTAAATCTTAGAGCCAAAGTTATGTCTTGTTGGGCTTACAACTTCTCGTCTAGTTGTGGCAACAACCTTACAACCAAACTCGTCACAATAGCCCTTCATAATTTCTTCAAGAGTACCTGTTCTTTGCATCATTTTTCTTGAAGTTTCTTCTGAAACAAATAATATATCAACATAAGGAAGTACAGAGTAAATAGTTTCTCTTGCTTCTTCTTCTGTCCAAAGCTTAGCTCTGTAGTTACAGTCGAAAGAAACAGAAGCACCCTGCTCCTTAAATCTCTTAATAAGTTCAACAACTGTTGTTCTCAAATTCTTGCTAATTGCCATAGAAATACCACTAACATGGAAATGTCTAGTATTCTTATAAATAGATGGGTCAATTTCGCTTAAAGAAATAGAACACATTGATGAATTAGCTCTGTCATAAACAACAGAAGATTTTCTAGGATAAGCACCACTTTCATAGTAGTAAATACCCAATCTCTGTTCTGGGCTGTAATCGTAAACAACATAATCGTCACTTACATTACCATATCTAATCTTATACTTAACAAATCTACCAATCTTGTTGTCAGGAAGTTTTGTAATGATAGCAGTTCTTGCACCTAAGAAAGCTGCACCAGATGCCACATTAAGTTCTGAACCACCGGCATTCTTTTCGAAAACCTGACCCTGAGAAATCTTCTCTTTGTCTGGAGGAGAAAGTCTTAACATAACTTCTCCAAAGCTGATAATATCAAATTTTTTCTTAGTATCGCTAATAATACTCATATTATCCTCCTTTTACTTTGTAAAGCCAATTTTCTTTTTAACCTTTCGCAAAGTTTTGTTGGCAAAGTATGACGCCTTTTCAGCACCCTCTGCCATAGCCTTGTCAATATAAGCCTTGTCAGAAGAAAGCTCCTTGAACTTCTCCTGTAAAGGCTGAACTTCAGCTACTACAGCGTCAGCAACAGTCTTTTTAAACTCTCCATATCCACAACCTGTAAAGTCTGCAACAGCATCGTCTACAGATTTGCCTGTTACCGCACTATATATATTCAACAAGTTACTTATGCCAGGCTTTTCCTCTGGAGAATAAGCAACTACATTGTCGGAATCAGTAACCGCCCTTTTAATTTTGTTGGCAATTACATTCAAGTCATCAAGCAAGAAAATAGCATTATTTTCATTGTCGCTTTCAGACTTGCTCATTTTCTTTTCAGGGTTCTGAAGCCCCATTATTCTAGCTCCAACCTTAGGTATATAACCCTCTGGAATAGTAAACACACCGCCATAAATATTGTTAAATCTTTCAGCAATATCTCTTGTAATTTCCAAATGCTGTCTTTGGTCAGCACCTACAGGTACAAGGTCAGACTGATAAAGAAGAATATCGGCTGCCATAAGTACAGGATAAGTGAAAAGACCAGCATTAATATTATCTGCGTGTTTAGCTGATTTATCCTTAAACTGTGTCATACGGCTTAATTCGCCAGTATATGTATAGCAATTTAAAATCCAAGACAATTCTGCGTGAGCTGGAACATCAGACTGAACATACACAATATTTTTTTCAGGGTCAAGACCCAAAGCAAGAAAGAGAGTAAATAAATCTCTAATTCTTCTTCTAAATTCAGTAGGATTTTGTCTAACAGTAATAGCGTGCATATTAGCAACACCAAAAATACAGTTATAATCCTCCTGTAAATTCTTCCAATTCTTCAACGCACCTAAGTAATTGCCTAAAGATGGCACACCTGACGGTTGCATCGCACTATATAAAATCTTCTTATCTTTTTCCATTTTGTCCTCTTATCCTATAAAGCTGGCTACCATAACAGCCTTAATAGTGTGCATTCTATTTTCTGCCTCATCAAATACAACAGACTTAGCACTTTCGAAAACTTCTTCTGTAACTTCCTTACCCTTAATAGCTGGAAGACAGTGCATAAACAAAGTATTGTCCTTGCCAGTCATAGCCATAACATCGCTGTTAATCTGGTATGGAGAAAGGAGAGCAATTCTTTCCTTAGCCTTATCTTCTTCGCCCATAGAGCACCAAACATCAGTATAGAGTACATCTGCATTTTTAACAGCTGTAGCAACATCATCAGTAATAGTAATAGAAGCACCAGACTGTTCTGCATTTTTCTTACATTCTTCAACAAGGCTTTCTTCTGGGAAAAGTTCCTTTGGAGAACAGATAACAAAATCAAGACCCATTTTAGAAGAACCAATCATAAGGGCGTTTGCCATATTGTTTCTGCCGTCGCCCATATATACAAGTTTAACACCTTTTAACTTACCTAAATGTTCCTGAATTGTAAGGAAATCAGCTAAAATCTGAGTTGGGTGGTCCTCATCAGTAAGACCATTCCATACAGGAACACCACTATATTTAGCCAAATCTTCAACAACTTTCTGTGAAAATCCTCTAAATTCGATACCGTCGAACATTCTACCAAGAACTCTGGCAGTATCTTCAACAGATTCCTTACCAAGCTGTATATCGCCTTTGCCAAGGTATTCAGGAAAAGCACCCATATCGTTACAAGCAACTACAAAAGAACATCTAGTTCTAGTTGAAGGCTTTTCAAAAATCAAAGCAATATTTTTGCCTTCCATATATTTTTTCATTGTACCATTTTTCTTGTCAGCCTTTAACTGAGCTGCAAGTTCAAGGTAATGGCTAATTTCCTCAGCTGTAAAATCTCTTAATGTTAAGAAGTTTCTACCCTTTAAATCTACTGCCATAACTAATCCTCCTAAATACCGTAAAATACAGCATATGTATATATTATTCAATAAAAATTCAATCGTTGTGATACATTATACACCTTTTTTTTAAAAATGTATATAGTTTTTTAAAAATTTACAAAAAACTTACCAAATGTTAATTCTTTCTTCAGGTTTTACATACATACCATTGTACTCATTTATGCCATAGGTATCGTAAAACTTTTGGAAATTAGATAAAGTGCGTTTCACTCTTACAGAGCCATAGGAATGTTGGTCCATAACGGATAATAGTGATAAATACTGCCTTGTAGAGGTGTTAAAAAACAATTTTCCATAGGCTGTAAAGAACTTGTCATAGTCCACATTGCCCAATTTTGCAACAGTATCTAAGGCACAAGCCATAGCACCAATGTCAGCAATATTTTCATTTAATGTAAGCTGACCGGAGGTTTCTATTCCTGTAGCTGACTCATAGCCGTCATAAAATTTCTCTACTTTTTTGCATTGTTCCTTAAAGTTGGAATAATCTACAGCACTCCACCAGTCTGTCAGATTGCCGTCTTTGTCGTACATCGCCCCCTGTGTATCAAAGGCGTGTACCATTTCGTGGGCAATAACTGTGCCTATTGTGGCATAGTTGCTCTCAGGGCTGTCTGAACTAAGGGCATAGCAAATACCAGCGGGAATAATCATTCTATTTTTCTCAGCAACATAGTAGGCATTTACATCGTAAGGCTGAACTTCCCACATATCTTTCACATCATAGTTTTTGCTGAAATCAATAGCACCTTTTACAATAGCCCTGTTTATTTCAAGCATATTGCTATAGTATGTTCCCCCCTCCTCAGGAGATTTTATGTCTGCATAATCCAAATAGCATCTCCAATTATCGGGATAGCCCACCTGTAAATCCATATTGTCTAGCTTTTCAATAGCCTTAATCTTTGTTGTGCCAGAAAGCCAACGGTTGTTTTTAAGCCTTTCTCTGAAAGTATCTCTCAAATTTTCTGCTATTTTAATAACCTGTTCTTTTTTTGACTTGTCAAAATATTTCTGACAGAAAATCTGACTAATGTATATACTCATTTGGTTAGATATAAATGTTCTAGGAGCCATATTTTGGTCTAAAACACTTTGGTCTGTGCCGTAAATATCCATAAGGAAATTGTCGTACAAGTCATAGAAATCCTGTGATAAATACATACCACCAATGCTAATCATATAGGCTTTTTGAAGGCTTGCAAGCTCCTGTGAATGTTCTCCATTGAAAAGTTCAGACAGCTTGTTTACCCTGTTCATATCCCATATAATAAGAGGTAAATTCTCGTCATAGCCAAAGGCTTTTACTATTGCTTTTAAGTCCAAAGTTTTGAATTTGCTATCAATAACATCTAGGTCATAGCTCTTGTACAGCTTTTCCATTATGTTAGAACTGTCATCAAAGCCGTCAGCCTCAACAGTTTCCATAAATTCGGAATCCCCGTTTGCAATAATATCAGAAGAGAGAAGTTTTTCAACATTCAAAACATTTTCGGCATCTTCCAAAGCCTTTTTGTTGCTTTCTCCTGCAAGTTCAAACATATCAGTAATGTATTTTTTGTATCTTTCCAGCTCATCAGGATTTTGGCTAACACTAATGTACATAAGTGGCACATAGCAATCAAAATACAAGCCATATTTGCCCTCATCATTAGGCTGTGGAGCAAGGGAGAAATTCACAAAAGCCGGCATACTTGTCTTTTTAGTATAATCCTCAACAAAGGCATTTAACTGACTATCGTCTTTTACCTGTGATAATTGGTCTAAAAATGGTTTAATAGGCTCAACACCCTGTTCATTTCTGGTTTTAAAATCCTGTATAGTAAGGTAAAGGTTCTGTATAGCTGACTCCTTAGAGCCTTTTTCCCAACTTCCGTCAATACATTCATTTACAATGTCGTTGAACATTTCCACATTATGTTTTTGAGCCTCATCAATGGTATTTACATTTCCTGTGTCCTCAAGTTTGTCAGAATTATCCTCCAACAGCTCATTATGGTTTACATAAGAATAAAAATCGTCTTTGTTGTTAGTGCCATAAAGCCTGTAAACTCTCTGTAAAATGGTGTCAAATTCCTTTTCAGTAACATTTTGTAAAGGATAAAAAGCACCACTACCGTCATTGTCTACAAGTCCACAAGAAATCATTTTGCCAATTTCATTTCCTGCCCACATAGGCATATCGTAGTAAGTAACCTTGCTAGGAGCATTTGCAAGACAATCCCCTTGAAGCTGAGGAAAATTATCAAAAGCCCTACTTATTAAATAGTAGCATTGAGCCTTTGTAACATCTTCATCAAGCACAAAAGATGAGCTACTAAGGAGCTTTTCCTTGGTGTACTGTGGGTTGTAACTCCCAGCCACTTTGTCAAGCCTGTTCACTACATCTCTAACAGTTATGTAATTGTCGCCACCATATACAATAGTGACGCTTGTGCATATAAGCACTAAAATCAAAATAATTGAAAAAAGTTTTTTCACATCTACCCTCATACTAGAACCTGTACTGGCTTTCTAATCACCATACTATTTGGCTCTATTTCACAATCATAGGCAAGTATGTTTACACCACTTGCTTTCGCCTGTTTTAATTCCTCTGCAAAAGCCTTATGATTTTCAGCATTTGGCTCAAAATATTTCACATCACTCATTTGTACAATAAACAGTACATATGTTTCATACCCCATACTGTGTGCAATTTGCAATTCCTTTAAATGCTTTACAGCCCTTTCACTAGGTGCATCAGGGAAACTGACAACATTGTCATTTTCCAATGTAACCCCTTTCACTTCCATAAAGCATTTTTTACCCCCACGCTCAAAATACATATCAAAGCGTGAGTTTTGGAATGTCTTTTCTCTCTTTAAATTTACAATATCCGAAAACAAGCCACCACTTTTCAGCCACTCCTCAACAGCCTTGTTAGGTGCTTGAGAGTCCATATTAACAAGTCTGCCACCTTTATTAACGGCAATAAGGGAAAACCTGGTTTTTCTCTTTGGGTCATTGTTGGTCTGAACATAAATTTCAGCATTGGGAATAAGAAGCTCTCTGCACCTGCCAGTATTCTTGACATGGCATACTTCCTCTTTGCCATTTACTAAAATATGGGCAATAAATCTGTTCTCTCGTGTTAAAAATTTGGCTTTTATTATATTGTCATATATCATTTTACTACCTTATATTATTATAGAAAGAATTTGTAAAATTTTATGTTCAAAAAATAGTAAAGTTTTACTTGATTTTTTTCTGGTCAGAACATTTTGCTTTGCAAAATGTGGCTTGACAAGTCAAGCCATCGGATTTATCTTTCCGATTCATTTGTCAAAATATTTTGCTTTGCAAAATATGGCTTATACAAGCCACCGGACTTCTTTCCGGTTTGTTAATTTGCTATTCAAAAAAGCAAAGTTTTACTCCATTTTTTTCAAAAAATGCTGGTTTTTTTAAGGCAAAGCCTTAAATCGCTTACTTGTAAGCGAAACAAATGCTTGCAAGAGCATTTTTCTTTGTTTCTTTCTTTTTGCGACAGAAAAAGAAAGAATAGCATTTTACTTACTTTCTTATTTGTCCATTTCCATATATTATATACTTAGTAGTAGTAATAGCTTTAAGTCCCATAGGACCTCTAGCGTGCAATTTCTGTGTACTAATACCGATTTCAGCACCAAAGCCGAACTCATTGCCGTCAGTAAATCTAGTAGAAGCATTTACATACACCGCTGCTGAGTCTACTTCATTTAAAAATCTCTGGGCATTTGTATAGTTTTCTGTAACAATAGATTCTGAATGACCTGTAGAGTATTTTGCAATATGGTCAATGGCATCATCAAGGCTATCTACTACCTTTACAGCAAGGATATAGTCCAAGTATTCAGTTGCCCAATCTTCCTCTGTAGCTGGCACAACATCAGGCACAATTTCTGCCACTCTTTCATCGCCTCTGATTTCAACGCCCTTTTCTCTTAATGCTGAAATAGCCTTTGGCAAATACTCTTTTGCTATATTTTTATGTACTAAAAGAGTTTCGGCTGCATTGCACACACCAACTCTCTGTGCCTTAGCATTTACAATAATATTCACGCCGTCATCAATCTTGCCACTTTCGTCCATATAGATATGGCAGTTGCCAACACCTGTTTCAATTACCGGAACAGTAGCATTTTTAACAACAGACTGTATAAGACCCTTGCCACCTCTAGGAATAAGCAAGTCGATATAATCGTTTAATGTCATCATTTCAGTAGAAGAAGCTCTAGTAGTATCCTCTACAAGCTGAACAAAATCAGGGTTATAGCCTAAGCCCTCAATAGCCTTTCTGAAAACAGAAACAGTGGCAATATTAGAGTGAATAGCATCGCTACCACCACGAAGAATAACAGCACTACCAGCCTTTAAGCAAAGACCAAAGGCATCACTTGTAACATTAGGTCTAGCCTCATAGATAATACCAATAACGCCCATAGGCACACGCTTTTGACCAACTGTAAGACCGTTTGGCAAAGTTCTCATATCAAGGACTTCTCCAATAGGGTCAGGGAGTTTTTCAATAAGCTCTAAGCCCTCAGCCATAGCATTTACTCTTTCTACATTGAGCATTAATCTATCCTGTAAACCCTGTGGCATATTGTTATTTTTGGCATTTTCCATATCTTTGGCATTTTCGCCAACGATAAATTCTGCATTATCTCTTAAAGCCTTAGCACAAACAGCTAAAATATTGTTCTTCTGGTCTGTACCAAGTTTTGCAAGCTGTCTTTTTGCAACTACTGCAAGCTGACCGTTTTCATTAACAGTTTTCATTTCACTATCCCCCTATTTGTCACAATTATATCTAAAGGCACATCTTTTTCCTCTGTAGGCACTTTTTCTACTATTTGAAAGTCGTAGGCTACACCAACAGAGCATAAATACTTATTTTCGCTCAAATATTTGTCATAAAAACCACCGCCGTAGCCCATTCTGTTTTTGTTGTTATCCAAAACCAAGGCAGGCACAATTATAAATGTACTTTCATCTGAGTTTACAATATTTTCTTCATTAAATACAGGCTCAAGTATGCCATACTTGTTCTCCACAAGATTGTCTAAGCCATCTATTTTAAGAAAAACCATTTCGTGGGGCTTTCCTGTCATATAGGGTACAGCAACCTCTTTGCCCTTTTTTAAAGCATCTTTTATTATGTTTTTAGTCACTACTTCCTTGCCATAGTTTATGAAAGTAAACAATGCCTTACAATCATTGTATTGCGGCAAAGAAAAAATATTATACTGTATTTCAGCCGACATTTCCTCAACCTGAGAAAGTGTCAAAGCACTTCTTTTTTCCCTATATAATTTTCTTATTTCAGACTTTGTCAAGGAAAGCACCTCCAAAATACATTATTCAACATAATTTTATCACAATAAATAAATAAATACAACAACCTCTTGACTAAAGGCGAAAAAAACCTTACAATAAATTATGAAGATATTATTAAAATTTTATGGAGGAAGATTTAAGAAAATGAAACCAAAACTATTTTCAATTATGAAAAACTCGCCAGGTGAATTGAAAGGAAAAAACCTTGTTAAGGACATAGTTGCCGGACTTATTGTCGCAGTTGTTGCCCTTCCTCTTTCTATCGCTCTTGCCATTTCATCTGGAGTATCTCCGGAAGTCGGCTTGATTACTGCTATTATCGCAGGTTTTATTATCTCTTTTTGGGGTGGTAGCCGAGTTCAGATTGGTGGCCCTACAGCAGCCTTTGTTGTTATTATCTGTGGTATCATAGACCAGTACGGTATTGAGGGTCTTATTGTTGCCACAATTATGGCAGGTATATTCCTTGTTATAATGGGTGTGTTAAAGCTGGGGGATATTATCAAGTTCATACCTTTCCCTATTACAGTAGGTTTTACAACAGGTATTGCCGTAACACTTTTTACAACACAGTTAAATGACTTTTTCGGTCTTAATATTCAGGGACTTAGTTCAGAATGTTTGCCAAAATGGTGGGCATATATTACAAATATCTCTAAAATCAATTGGACAGCTACAGCCATTGGTGTAGGTTCAATTATCGTTATTGTTCTTTGGGGCAAAGTAAGCAAGAGAATACCTGGCTCACTTGTTGCCTTAATACTTTCTACAGTTGTACTCTATTTGCTCCAAAAAAATGGTATGGCAACAGAAGTACAGACTATTGGTTCAAAATTTAGCGACCTCAAGGGTGCTATTCCAATGCCTCATATTCCAAACTTTACAAAGGTAAATATTGGTGCTTTAGTTCAGCCGGCGGTTACTATTGCCATTTTGGCTGGTATTGAGTCACTTCTTTCTGCCGTAGTTGCTGACGGTATGACAGGTGATAAGCACGATTCTAATCAGGAACTTATTGCACAGGGTATTGCAAATATTGCATCAGCACTTTTCGGTGGACTTCCTGCTACAGGTGCTATTGCTAGAACAGCTACTAATATTAAAAACGGTGGTAGAACACCAGTTGCCGGTATGGTTCACGCAATCGTTCTTTTCGTAATTATGATTGTGGCTATGCCTCTTGCAAAACTTATACCAATGGCTACACTTTCAGCAATTCTTATTGTAGTAAGTTTCAATATGTGCCAGTTTAAGGAATTTGTGGAAATCGGTCATACTACAAAGACAGACCTTTCTGTTTTAGCTCTTACATTCCTTTTAACAGTTGTATTTGACCTTGTTGTTGCCATTGAAGTAGGTATGGTACTTGCTATGTTTATGTTTATGAAGAAAATGGCAGAAACATTTGACATCAACACTCTTTCAAAGGAAACAGAAAACGATACATATAAATATCTTAATGACGATATTATGGTGTATGAATTAGCCGGTCCTATGTTCTTTGGTGCATCTACTACATTTATGGATACAATGAAGTCTATGAATGTTAAAAGCGATATTCTTATTCTTAGAATGAGAAATGTACCAATGATTGACGCAACTTCTCTTGATAGTCTTCATCATGTTATTGACTATGCACAGAGAAACCACATTGTTGTATTATATTGTGAACTTAACGAGAATACATATAATACATTAAAGCACTTTGGTTGCGAAGAAAGAATGGGTAAGCACAAGTTCTTTGATACTATGGACGAAGCCTATGCTTACGCAGAAAAAATGGTTGAAACTAAAAAAGAAGTTCGCAAGAAGTTAAAGAAATAAAGAGAAGTATACAAAAAAGAGGTACTGAGCCAGTACCTCTTTTTTGTAATATGTTGTGCTATTTAGTTCTTATCACTAACTCAAATTATATCCTTATCTTTATATATTATGCTAATGTCCAGTATGGGTCAACCCAATCGTGTGTATAATCAGACCACAATCTCTTATACTTTTTACCATTCACTGTTTTATATTTGTAATACACCTTTGAATTTTTCGTACTCATATTATAGTTTTCATTAGTTCCTTCTACATTGCTTTCTGCTAAAACATTGAAAAGTCCAACATTAAACGTTAACGTAAGTACACTTAAAGTTACAATTAATTTATTAATTTTTTTCATATTTACCTTACCTCCATAATAAAGCCTTGTACTCCTCTTGTAAATTTACCTCTTTGTACTGTAAGTATCTCCCCTTCAGGACTATATATTGTGTATCCCCTATCTCCATCACTAATCACATAGGAACCATCAATTATAATTGGGACATCATCATTATAATCTTCCATAGTTGTTTTACCTGCCGGTTGTATTATTACACTATAAGAAAATATATATAATATTACAAAGACAAAAATACTAATACAGCTTTTAAATCTATTTTTGTTTATGTATGAATTTTCTAAAACCATCTTAAATCTTTGGAGCATAACTCTCTCATTATTTTCCTCATCTAAGCCTATAGAAAAACCTAATTTATTATTTTTATTGCCATAGTTTTCTACTATTTTTATAATTCCCTGTAAATACTGCCTTTTTTCTTCATGATTGAATACTGCAATCAACTTTCTATCTGTAAAAAATTCCAGTATATTAAATATTTCTTTTTTTAATATAATAAAGATAGGATTAATCCAGTTTACAGCACAAATAAACTCTGTCAAAATCTTTATAAATATATGTTTATATTTATAATGTATAAGTTCGTGAGATAATATAGTGACTATTTGAGTATGGTTTAATTCAACTAATGGTAATACAATTATAGGCTTAAAATATCCTATAATAGCAGGAGTTCTTATACTTTTATTTACTATTATTTTTATATCTTTTTCTACCCCTACTTTTTTCTTTGCAACCTCTAAAGTATTCAAAATATTTTTATCTTCTGTAAAATTCAACAGTCCTATAATTTTATATAGTTTTTTACACTTCAAATACTTCTTTACTAGTAGCACTATCACCACAAATAAATAAAATATTTCTAATACTTTTCCTATAGTCAAATAATAGTAAACTTTCCCAAAATCATCTTCATAAGAAAAAATATACAAACAATGTCTTAAAGCCTCTCTTACTGCTTCTAAATATACATATGACCTTAAGCCACTTGTGTAATATGGTATTTCAAAATTTAAAATAAATCTCAAAAAAAACAGTATCACTAAAGCCCACAACACATTGAAACTATAATTTCTTTTAAAATTAAGACTTCTTCCTAAAAATATTATTAGAACTGCAAATACCGACACCCATAGCATTGATGTTATTGTAGTATAAATAGTACAGAACTGATAAATGGAATAAACCGCCCCCTGCTCCTCCATATTATTAGTCCTCCTTATACTGGTCAAGCAAATCTTTCAGTTTTTGTACCAGTTCCTTATTTTCTTCCTTAGCATCCACCAAAGCCGATAAAAGAAAAGGGGCGTAATCATCCTTATCATAAAACCTATTAAATTGTTCCATAGCATATTCATCTGATGATACAGTCGGTCTAAACAATCTGCCATATGTTTTTCCTATTTTTGTAATTTCAGCTATTTCTATAGCATCTTTAGATTCTAGTTTTCTTATAATATTTTGTATAGATTTTTTAGCCCAATCAGTTCCAATACAATTAGCAATTTCAGTTGCTGACATTGGCGTATTATTTTTCCATAAAACTTTCATCACCTGTTCTTCCTTTTCACTAAGGTTAAAAGGCGATTTTTCCTTTTTTAACTTAAACATATCTTCACCCTTTCTTGAGTTATTATATATTATTTTATTTAAAAAGTCAATTAATTCAAAAATAATTTTAAAATTTATTTTATTTTTTATTTTTAAAATCTATATTGACAAATCATTAAATAAACAATATAATTTTATCGTATTTTAAATTTAAAATGTTTTTTTATTTAAAATACGATAAAAAGATATATGGAAAATATTAATTACCAAAAGGGGTATGAATTATGAAACATTTAAAAAAAATTTTTTCAATTGTACTAATATCTGTTATGTCATTAAGCACAATTAATGTAGCCTTTGCAAACGATTTAAGTTACAATACTTATATTGATACTTCAAAGTATTCTCTTAATGACAGCATATATAGCATTCCTAAAAGTGCTGTTGAAGATATTGTAAGTAAAATTAATACAGAATATGGAGATGTCGGTTTATCTGTAAACACTTCTGAAAAAACTACTGAAGTAACAGTTGGAGAGTTTATTTCCAATTTAAAGGCTATTGCCAAAGAAGGACAGGAAAACAAAGAGTCTGTAAAAACAGAATACGAAGAAGTTACAGGTTGTAGCTATGACGACATTGAATGGGAACCTTATAATTCCGATGATAATTTAGCAAAAGCATCAACTACTCAAACTTATGATAAAACTAAAAAAAATAGAATATGTAACTTTTAGACTTCAAGCTGTTATTTTAAAAACAACTGGTCAAAGTAATGGATTTAAAAGCGTAACAAAAATTACTGTTCCAAATGCTAGTAACTCAACATTAACTCAAACATTTACTTGTAAAAGTACATCATATAAAATGATAGATTCTTACAGAACTTGCTCTATTACAGCCAAAGGAAATATACTCTATTCTAATAATGGATATACAGTAAATAGAGATGGTTCTTTTCAGGCAGAATTTTATGCGTAACTTTTAAAATATAAATTCCATATATCTATTGAGGTGTGAAGAAATAAGATTTCTTTTACACCTCATTTTTGAAATATTAATTTATACAGGAGGTTCTTATGAAAAAATATTATATACCATTATTATTAATCTGTTGTATGTTGTTTTCCGGCTGTAATAAAAATAGCACGGCAACTGAAACAACACAGTCCACTTCTTCTAAAGAATTTAATGATAATGTGAATAAAAACTGTACTTATATTGCTTACAGAGGTAAGGTTATTATTTTGGATAATAAAAACAATAAAGCAAAACTTACAAATCTTACTGATGTTGAGTCTTCTGATAAAGTAATTAATTACAGTTATGAAAATATGTGCAACCTTATTGACCAGCTTACTGTTGAAAAAATCCATATTAGTGGACCTAATAATGTTTTATATGGTATTTCTTATGCCTACAATTCAACAGATAAAGACAGTCAAAAAAATGAAAATAAAGAAGAAGATAAGGATTTTGACCTAAGCAATGCTGATATGTCTTTAGACGAATTAAAGATAATTATTGAAGGAAACAAAAAAGAAACAAACGAAAATTATGATAAAGTTCTTGAAGATTGTTTAACTGCTATTGTAAACACTATAAATTCTCAAGGTGTAAATACTATTTCTGTTGTTTCTAATGCTCAAAGCACAGAAACTACTAAATAAACCAATATTATTAAACCAACAAAAGGGGTGTGCAAAAATTAGGATTTTTTCGTACCCCTATATCATCTTCGTAACAATAGGCGAAAAATTATACTTCAAACTTTCTCTTATTTTTGCTAATATATATATGTTGACAAATATATAAAAATATATATAATTGCTTTTAAATTTTAATTATTAAAAATATTTTTATTTATAATATTTATTTTTTATTTATAGGAGGATTATTATTTTGAAAAAACGAAATATATTCAAAAAACGAATGAATTTAATTATACTTCTTACTATATGTTTACTATTTACAGGCTGTAGCAATATTGATTCAAGGTAATCTAATTCAAATCAATCTATAGAAGAAACAGTTAGTGATACTATAGATGATAATAATTTAGTTGATACATACTTTAACTTTGATAATTTCAATTTTGAAAATTGTGGTCAAAATACTTTTTCAACTGCAACAACTCTTAATAAAAATGAAATAGGTATTTTAAAGTATGAGAACAAATCCAATTACACTGTTAAAATTGCTATTACCAGTATGACAAATAAAAGTATTGATAAGTTTATAACCGTTAGTCCAAAATCAATAAGTGTTATAAAGTACGGATTAAAAAACAATGATGACAACACAATTTGTTCTATTGTTTTTCACTGTGCCGAAGAAAATCTAAACGGTTTGTTTACATCTGGTACTGCAAGAATTAAAAGTAAAAATTAGGAGATTACTTATGAAAAGATTTATTTTATTTTTACTACTATGTTGTATGCTATTCTCAGGTTGTAGAAATAACAAATCTACAAATAATACAAAAGAAATTGCATCTATTGATAATACTCAAAATTTATCGGAAGAAATTTCTTATATCACTTATAAAGGTTTTGCAATTGCTTTAAACAAGAATAACAATACAGCAAGTTTAATTAGACAAAGAGACTTAAATACAAATGTTAAAGTACTAAATTATAGTTATGAAGATATATGCAAACTTGTTGACCAACTTTCTATAGAAAAGATACATATTAGTGGTCCTAATAATGTAAAATATGGTCTATATTACAGAAGCGAGAACAACAGCGATAGCAATTCAAAGAACAATGCTTTAGATTATGACCTTATGAATGTTGATTTGTCAATAGACACATTTAAAGTTTTATTGAATTTAAACATTCCTGAAAATGATAAGATGACACCAAAGGTTATGGAAAACCTTTTGACAGCATTAGTAAACGAAATCAATTCAAGGGATATATGCCCTATTTCAACTATTGAACCATCCACATAAAATTATGTTATTTTAATAATTTCTGTTGCTATTATTTGCTTTTTCATAATTTTTTCATCTCCATTGTTGTATAAAAAATGCAAGGCTCCATAACCTTGCATTTTTATTTCCTATATTTTAAAGACTTTCTACAAGCTCTGCAAAATCTTCCTCACTTAAAATAGGAATATTCAACTCTTTAGCCTTTTTATTTTTGCTTGAATTTGATGTTACATCATTATTTATAAGATAATTTGTTTTAGCTGAAACGCTACCTGTTACCTTGCCACCCATACTTTCTATAAAGTTTTGGAGTTCTTTTCTATTTTTATAGTTGTGTACATCGCCAGTTATAACAAAGGTTTTGCCCTCCAGCTTATTACTGCCTGTGCTTTCCTCTGCCACAAAAGTAATATACTCAAGTGCCTTATTAATAAGCTCAATATTGTGGCTATGGTTGAAATACTTCACAATACTTACGGCAATAACTTCCCCTATGCCGTCTATTTCACAAAGACTGTCAGCACTTGCGTTCATTATTTTTTCAAGGTCATTATTATAGTTTTTGCACAATAATTTTGCATTACTTAAACCTACATTATTAATACCCAAAGCATATATAAAATTGCATAAATTCACATTTTTAGACTTTTCAATGGCTGAAATAAGGTTATTGTAACTCTTTTCTCCAAAGCCTTCCATTTCAACTATACTATCTCTGTACTTTTCAAGACAGTAAATGTCTGCATAGTTATCCAAAAAGCCTTTATCAATGAATTTTTCAATAGTAGCTTCTGAAAAGCCCTCAATATTCATAGCATCTCTGCTTACATAATGCTCTATTGCCATTACACGCTGTGCCTTACAGTTTGGATTGACACATTTCAACGCCTTACCGTCCCTAAGGCTGACTATTTCTGTTTCCTCTCCACAAACTGGGCAATTTTTAGGAATTTCTGCATTATTGCTCTTTGTCAAATTTTCTGCCACCTGTGGAATAATCATATTCGCTTTATAAACTGTAATCCTATCTCCAATGCCCAACTGCAAATGTTCCACAATACTTACATTGTGGAGTGATGCTCTGTTTACTGTTGTACCCTCAAGCTCTACTGGCTCAAAAACGGCTATTGGATTTATAAGTCCTGTTCTGGAAGTGTTCCAATCTATGTCAATAAGAGTGGTTTCTGCCTGCTCGTCTGCCCATTTGAAAGCAATGGAATCTCTAGGGAACTTTGCTGTTTCCCCCAAAGTACGAGAATATGCAATATCATCATAAGTAAGCACCAAACCGTCTGTGGCAAAAGGATTGTTCGGTATATTTTCTTCAAACTCACTTACTGCCTGTGCTATGTTTTCAGAATTTACAAACTTTCTCTTTACCACTGTAAAACCTAGCTTTTCCAAATATTCAAAGCCCTGTGACTTCTTTTCAAAATCCATTCCCTCTGCACTTACAAGCTGGAATGCCACAAAACAGACATTTCTCTTGGCACAAATTTCTGAATTAAGCTGACGCACCGTACCACTGCAAAGGTTTCTTGGGTTCTTGTACTTTTCTTCCGGCGACATTTCTTCATTTATATTGTCGAAATCCTCAAAGGAAATAACAGCCTCTCCTCTAAGTACAAGCTGACCTTTCTGACTTATTTTAAGGGGAATGTTCTTAAAAACCTTAGCATTGTGGGTAATATCTTCCCCTATTTCTCCGTTTCCTCTTGTAACAGCCTGTGTAAGCTCTCCGTCATTGTATGTCAAAACTACTGTAAGACCGTCCATTTTGTAGGAAAGTACACCTATATTGTTGCCCAAAAATTCAGCAAGACGAGCTACTTCCTTTGTCTTGTCAAGGGATAACATTCGCTGTGGGTGTCTTATTTTTGTAAGAGAGCCTAAAACCTCATAGCCTACATTCTGTGTAGGAGAATTTGAAAGCACAATACCTGTTTCACTTTCCAATGCCACAAGCTCGTCATAAAGTGCATCATATTCCCTGTCAGTCATTATTTCCCTATTTTGCTGATAATAGGCAAGTGACGCCTTATTAAGAATTTCTATTAATTGTTTCATTCTATCCATTATATTTTTCCTCTTTTTAACACATTTTATACTGGGTCAAGTCCCATTTCTTCATAATATCTGTCGGCAATATATTCGGCTGATTCCGCCCATAAACCGTTTTCTGTCTGCTGAAGTGTTTTGTAGGTTTCGGAGGTGTAGAACTTCAATGCTGCATCAGGAAAACTGATATTCATTCTCCTTTGCAATACATTTAAAACACATTTAATCTGTATAACCACATTCATAGTTATATCTTTGCCATTAAAGAAGTATATCCCCTTTGCCATAGTGTTCCCTCCTTACTAATTTCAAATATTTCAAAGCCTTTTCTGTATGAAATGATACCTGATTGTTTACTGTATTATATCGCAATCTTTCAACAGCCTCTTTTGCAGTAAGAATATTTGCTATATAGAGCTGAACTGTTTCCATTGTATTGTCATCAGCTACAGGTCCTATTACCACATCAAAATTATGTTGCAATCCACCTTTGTCCCTGTTTTCCTTTATAAATTCCAACCAATCTTCACTTAATGTATCAAACCTTTTGACACTTAGTTCTGTATTTTCTTCAAACAAAAATTCATAGACATAATACTGTTCTTTCTTTTCTCTGAGGGAGAGCCTATATGCCCAAGCCTTTGATTGTTCTTTCAATATGGTTGTATAAAAACCTCGACCAAAGTCCCTACGATTATGGGATTTGCTTATATCCACTTCATCAAAGTCAAAACAACTGCCATGATAAACCACTAATTCCTTAGAACCCTCTGTAATTATTTTCTCTACATATTCCAAAACTTCTTCTGTACTGACTTGATGAAGATACTCGTGCTGTATCATCATTTTTTCATACACCTGATACTTATGGAACAGTTTTATAGCCTCATCGCCAGACAAATGATATTTTTCGGCATAAGCCTCCATTATATCAACTGACATCATTTCACAATCAGACTGTACACTCATATTCTCACCTTCTTTGTGTAATATTATAATCTAATTTTTATATTAATTCTACTGTAAAAATTACCCCCATACTTCAACTATGGGGGCAAATCAGAAATTTATTCTATTTTATTTATTCATTATCTTATAGATAACTGTGGCAGCCTGTACTCTTGTAGTAGTAGCCTTTGGAGCAATCTTATTGCCGTCCATACCATTTACATAGCCGTCTTTAACCATAGCAGAAAGGCTCTCAAGGGCATAAGCTGAAATATCTTCATAGTCGCTAAAGCCTTTGAGGTTGTCAGTATTTTCTACTGTAATATCCTTACCCAACTTATATACAAGAGCCTTTTTAGCTAAAATCATCATATCCTGTCTTGTAATATTACTAGCTGGAGAGAATGTGCCGTCGCCATTACCATTGGCAATACCTAAATCCTTTGCAAGGCCTACAGCATTGTAGTAATAAGCACCATTTTCTACATCGCTAAAGTTAGACTGTGGAGCTTTTGTTACATCAACACCGATACCCTTGAGGAGCATAATGATAAAATCGGCTCTCTTTACTTCGTTATTTGGTAAGAAAGTACCGTCGCTATAGCCATTTACAACCTTGTTAGAGGCAAGTTCATTGATATACTTAGCACCCCAGTAATCAGCAGGTACATCAGAGAATGTAACAGCCTGTACTGTAGTTGTTTCTGAAGTACTTTCTACTGAAGCAGTAGTAGTTTCTGTAGTGGCATCAGTAGTTACTTCTGTAGTAGTTGTAGTAACTCTTGAAGTTGAGCCACCGCCACCACCGCCTCCGCCGTTGGAAGTGTTAGCTTTTACAGTAGTAGTTTCAGTAGTTGCTTCTGTTGTAGTTGTGCTTTCGTCGCCATTGTCAGTACTGCCACCGTTTACTAAAACAGTTGAGTGAGCAGACTGGATATTGAGGCTAGTCTGTGTGCCTCTTGTAAGGTTAGCACCTGTAAATTTATCAAAACTTATGTCAGTTGAACCAGCACCTACAGCCTTAAACTTAATTCTGATTACAGTACCAGTTGAAGTATAGTTCTGCAAGAAACCGTCTACTGATGAAGAATTATAACCAGCAAACTTTAAAATACCTAACTTGCCGGCATTAGTCTTGTTATCAGCCTTGCCGTTGTAGTTATAGTCCTGTGCCTTTGGTACAAAATCCACTCTGTTAGAAACTACATTACTAGGGAAAAGTGGGATATTGTTGTACTCAATAATATCACTAGGCATTTCTGTGTAATCAATGTCAACAGCCTCTAAAACAGCAGGGTCAAAATAAACAAAGCCTGTTAAACTGTTGAAACCCATTGGGTTGTCAGTTACCTTGTAATCGGCAAAAAGTGTATCGCCTACGCTAATTGTTTCCGCTGAAAGCTGGCAATCTGTTGAAAGTGTGTTGTCTGCACCATAAGACACTACAGGAACAACAACCATTGACAAGCATAAAAGCAAAGATAAAAGTTTCTTCTTCATTGGTTTTCCTCCTTTTGGGTTAAGCTGTTTAGCCTAACTTTTTTATAGATTTATAATACCACTTTTTATATGGTTTTGCAATAAGATATAAAAACGAAAACTTAATTCTGTTAATTCAAATATGGTAGTAAAAATAGAAATTTTACTTTTTATTTATCTTAAATATTTGAAAAGTTTTAGTCCATTTTTTTCAAAAAATGGTGGATTTTTAAGGCAAAGCCTTAAATCCCTTACTTGTAAGGGAAACAGATGCTTGAAAGAGCATTTTTCTTTGTTTCTTTCTTTTTGCGATAGAAAAAGAAAGATTAAGCATTTTAGTTACTTACTCTAGTGTAACCGGATTTTTAGCCTCACGCCTAAACATATCAAAAGCCTCAACTGGTTTATCAACCTTAACCTTTAAAATCTGCTGTGGGTGAGGAGCTTCTGTTACACTTTCGCCCTTATCGTCATACATTTCCTCCACTGTCATAGTGAAATCTTCGCCGTTATGACGCATTACCTCTATCTTTTCGCCTATAACAAACTTGTTTCTCTGTTCCACTGTTGCATAGCCTGTTTCCTTATCATAGTCAAGAACCATACCAATGAAGTCATAAGTTCTGATATATGAGCTAGTAGTGTAAACCTGGTCTTCTTCATTTGGTTTACCATAGTAGAAACCAGTTGTATAACCTCTGTAGCTTGCCTTAGAAACTTCCTGCATATAGTAGTCCTTTTTACTTTCGTACAACGCAGGGTCTTTTAAGTAATCGTCAATAGCTTCTCTATAAGCCTTAATAACTGTACCTACATAGAAACAAGTTTTAATTCTACCCTCTATTTTAAGGCTGAATATACCGGCATCTACAAGTTCCGGAATGTGCTGAATCATATTTAAGTCCTTAGAATTGAAGATATAAGTACCTCTTTCGTCTTCAACTATTGGCATATATTCATTTGGTCTAGTCTTTTCTGTAACATAATACTGCCATCTACAAGGGTGTGAACAAGCACCTTTGTTGGCATCTCTACCGCTTAAATAGTTACTTAAAAGGCATCTGCCACTGTAGCTGATACACATTGCACCATGAACGAAAGCCTCAATTTCAGTATCTCCAATCTTATCGTGGAGTTCCTTAATTTCCTTGAGGGAAAGTTCTCTTGCCATAACAATTCTAGTTGCTCCAAGGTTTTTCCAGAAAAGAGCAGACATATAATTAGTATTATTTGCTTGTGTACTAATATGAATAGGCATATTAGGAACAGTTTTTCTAGCAAGAGCAAATACACCAGGGTCGGCTACAAGAATAGCATCTACTTTTAATTCTTCAAGCTCCTTAAAATAGTCTGCCATTTCCTCAAAATCTTCATTGTGAGCAAAGATATTGCAAGTAACATAAACCTTTACATCGTGGGCGTGAGCAAACTCTACACCCTCTTTCATCTGGTCATAGTCAAAGTTTTTAGCCTTTGCTCTAAGTCCAAAATTAGTACCACCAAGATATACTGCGTCTGCACCATAGAGTACAGCAATTTTAAGTTTTTCCAAATCTCCAGCTGGAGCAAGTAATTCTATTTTTTTCATTTTATCAATCCTCTATTTTCTGAATAAATGCTACACCATCGCCAATAGTCAATATGCTTGATTTTAACTTTGGATTATTTGTTATTTCATTTAAAAATTCGTTCATTCTCTTATGAATAGTTCTCTGACGCTTTGGAACTTCTTCATAAGCCTGAGCAACTCTACCCTCCTGCAAAATATCGTCAGCAATAATCACTCCACCCTTTTTCAAAAGTCGAAGTACATCGGGAAGAATTTGTATATACTGACCCTTTGCTGCGTCCATAAAAATGAAGTCATACTGTTCGTCTAATGTAGGCAAAATATCGTTGGCGTTACCCTCTAATATTGTAACCTTGTCCTCTACACCAAGGCGTTTGAAATTTTCCTTTGCCTGCTTTATCATAACATCAAATCTGTCAATAGTAGTCAAATGGCCACCCTCTTGAAGAAAGCCTGTCATATAACTGGCTGAAAATCCTACTGCCATACCGATTTCAAGTATCTTTTTAGGCTTAATAATACTTAAAACCACGCCTAAAAACTGAACTACATCTTTTGGTATAATAGGCACTTCTTTTTCATAGGAAGTCTTTTGCAACTGACCTAATTCGCCCTCACAAAAAGGCTGTAAATTTTCTAAATATTCGTGAATATAGTTTTCTACTAAACTCATAACTTATTCCTTTCAATTTTGACTTTTGTAACTTGCCTCTGCCTGCTGATGTTCTTCATAAGTGGCAGAGAAGTGGTGCTGACCTGTTGTTGTATTTTCTACTACATAGTAGAGATAATTTGTGCTATCCGGATTAACAGCAGCCTTGAGAGAGTCC
>OGMK01000759.1_pt1 | contig 21918 bp, 22 predicted proteins | sample 1573151 | NCBI WGS metagenome assembly OGMK01 (sample SAMEA2581887, study PRJEB24529) | metagenome | biome: Human gut stool | place: China | collected 2011
CCTTGCGGCGGATGGTCTCTTCGTCCATCTTCTTCAGGCGCAGGCCGAAGGCCACGTTCTCGAACACGTTCAGGTGCGGGAACAGCGCGTACTTCTGGAAAACGGTATTCACCGGGCGTTTGTAGGGCGGCACACCGGTAATGTCCTGGCCCTTGAGCAGCACCTTGCCGGAGTTTGGCTCCAGAAAGCCTGCGATCAGGCGAAGGGTGGTGGTTTTGCCGCAGCCGGAGGAACCCAGCAGCGTCACAAACTCTTTGTCATGGATGTCGAGGTTCAGCCCATCCAGAATGCGCTGACCATCAAATTCCACCACGATATCCCGCAGTGAAACGATCACCGAGTTGTCCATTTTTTACAATATCCTCCTTATAACTCAGATACGAAAAAAGACAGGGCCCGTGCCCCATCCTTCTCCCGCATCAGGGTGACCCAGCCCTGCACAACATCCATGACGACCGTAATATTGCGCAGTTATTCTGCCCTGTCATGGTTTATCATAAACAATCCGGGGACAAATGTCAATCACTCTGTCGAGGTTTGCCGAAACTTTACAGAGACCATAAAAAAATCCTGCGCCGCAGCGGTTTTTTCGCCGGGCGCAGGATTTTTTCGCCGTTCAGGCCGCTGTCAGCGCGTCGGCCGTCTGGGTCACGGCCTGTACGATGCTGCCATCCACTGCATAGATGGAATCATCGCCTTCCACCATCAGGTAATACCCATCGGTGCCGCTGGCATAGGTGAGGGTCTTTGTTCCGTCGGCCGTGGTCACCTGTACCACGGCCAACGGGGCATCAAAGCCGCAGGCCGCCGGGTCCGCGCCATCGGCGGGGGTGATCTGGCCGGACACATAGCTGCTCAGGGCCGAGAGCATGCTCTGCACCTTGTCCTGATCCAGGTCCGTATCGGCATCTCCGGCAAAGCGCCACACCGTCTCGTAGGAAGCCGAATCCGCTTCGTCTCCGTCCTCTGCCAGCTCGGAACCGGCAGTCAGCGAGACTTTTTCCCCGCTGGCCAGCGTATACGCCACCTGCTCCACATCCGACGCGGCAAAGCCCGCCGGGCTGAAGCTGCCGAACAGCCCGGCCTTATCGCAGGCAAAGCAGGCCATCCGGCTGGCGTCCACGGTATACAGGGCGGTGTCTCCGTCCTTCTGCACATAGCGGTCGCCGGTGACGGTGTTGCTGCTGCCAAAGGTCAGGGTGGTGGTCTGCCCGGCCGCCGTGACTGTTACAGTCAACTCCGGCGCGTCAAGGCCGTAGTCCTCCCCGGCCTGCGCGTCCAGCTGCCGCTTTGCATGGAGGGACGAAAGCGCTGTGACCATGGTATTGCAGGCGCTCTCGTCCAGATGGTAGTCCGAGTCCTCCGCCAGCGTCCAGCTGCCGTCCGCATCGTCCAGCGTGAGGGTCTGCCCGTTGTAGGTGTAGGTGATGCGGCTCAGGTCAGCGGTAGAGAAAGAGCACAGCGGGATGGTGCCATCGGCCGCCGCACTGGAAGCGGCTTCCTCTGCGGCAGTGCTGCGGTTCAGGGCCCAGAGCGCCAGCCCCAGCACTGCGATCACCGCCGCAAGCACCGCAAGGGTGCGTCGTTTTGCGTTCATGGCAGCCTCCTTCCTTATCGGCGGCGGCGCAGCAGCACCACCACGGCACCGGCTACGAGCACGGCGGCAGGCAGGACGAACACGAACACCAACCCCAGAGTCGTGGCCTGCGAAGCTGCCACCGTGATAGGCTCGGCTTCCAGCGCCTTGGTGTCGATGAGCAGACCGCTGTCATCTCCGGCCAGCGAAACGGCGCAGCCCTGCAGGAAGGTGCGGTTGCCGGGAATGGACTGATACACCTGTTCGTTGTCCACATTCGGGCAGCCGATCCAGATCACTTCCGCCCCGGTGTTGTTGTTGCATGCCCAGGCGGCCAGTGTAAAGGGGCCGTCGGCGTCGCCGCTCTCCTTTTCGGTGGTTGCGGCGTTGTTGACGTCCTGCTTGCTGTAGGACTGCTCCGAGGTGTTGAGCAGGGGTTCCGCGGTCACATCCTCCGTCTCGGTCAGCACAAGACCCTGTGCCACCGAAAGCATCACATGGGTGTCCTTGTTCACGCCGTTCAGGGCCGCGCTCTCCTCCGTGGCGCCGTAATCCGGGAACAGGGAGTACGGGTAGCCGTACAGCGAATGGCCGGAATCACCTTCCACCACGATGCCCGGCTCCCGCGACAGGCCGAACTCTGCCATCAGGGCGTCCAGATTGGGGGTCTCGTCGTAGATGTTGGTGGTCAGCAGCATCTTGCCGCCCTCGTTCAGGTAGTTCTGCAGCATGGACGCCTCGTCCACCAGTCCGTCATCCGACGCAAGATCCGACGTGGGTGCGTTGATGATCAGCAGGCTGCAGTCCTCCGGGATCTCGCTGGTCAGCAGATCCAGCGGCTGCAGGGTGATGTTCTGAGCGTTCAGCGCCTCGGTGAGGGAGCTGGTCAGGGCCTGTTCCCCATGGTTTGTGGTATAGTAGGCCACCCGGGCGTCGCCGCTGGTGAGTTTATAGATGGCGGCTGTGATCTGCTTCTCGCCGCCAAAGGTCACATTGGCACTGCCAGTGGTGTAATAGCCGGAGTAGTCATACTCGTACAGATCGGCGGCATCCAGCACCACGCTGTCCTCCCCGCTGGTCACGATCAGGCTTCCGGTGGATGCATTTTCGGCCCCGTACTGCGCCGCAAAGGTCGGGTAAAGGGTCGGGTCCTTCTGCTCCCAATGGATATGGCTGCTTTCGGCGGCGTAATGGTCCAACAGCTTCGTGATGATGGCATCTTCGCTGCCCGTCTCACACAGATAATAAATGGTCACATCCTGCTGCAGGCTCTGCGCAAGCTGCACCGAGCTGTCGCCAAGGGTGTACATTTTGCCCTCCGAAAGGTCAAACTCCGTGTATTTGGACGGAAGTGCCCGCACCACCAGATTGACCAGCACCGCTAGCAGGATGGCAGCCGCCAGAATGGCGGTGGAGTACACCCCACTGCGGAATACCTTGCCGTTGACCGGCCGGTTCTTTCTGTTTTTCATTGCTGTGCCCTCCCCTCAGTTCCAGCGGCGTTTTTCCAGTTCCTGCACGGTAAAGAACAGGAACAGCACCGTCACGGTGAGATAGTACACCAGTGTGGGGATAGAAAAATTGCTGTTGACGAATTCCTCAAAGGGAGCAAACAGGCACAGTGCGCTCAGCACGGCGCTGAAGCCCTCGGTCAGCCAGCTGCTGCGCAGCAGGAACAACACCGTGAGCGCCGCACAGCACCCGGCAAAGGTCAAACACCCCAGCGTGAAGCTGCGGCTGCGCAGGCCCGCCACCACACTGAGCACCGCGGCCAGCGCGGTGAACAATGCCAGCGCCACGGCACTGCCGGTGGTGAACATCCTGCGCAAGCTGGGCATCAGATAGGCCAGCAGCAGCGCCGCCGCTCCGGCCACCGCCGCGATGATCTGGTTTTCGGTCAGGCTGGACAGGAACACCCCGATGGCAATGGCGGCGCAGCCCAGCAGATAGTAGCACAGCAGCGCCGCAAAATTGGCCAGCGTACTGGCAGCGGTCGCCCCCAGCGCCTGCAGGGTCAGGATCATGACTGCGTCCACCACGCAGGGCAGTGCAAACACCACGCACAGGGCAAAGAACTTGCCCAGCACGATGCCCGTCACCGGCACCGGACTGGTGAGCAAGAGCTGGTCGGTGCGGGTGCGGCGTTCCTCTGCAAAGGAACGCATGGTCAGCACCGGAAAATAGAACAGCAGCATAAAAATGGTGTTGTACAGCGTATAGTAGCCAAAGTCCGGCAGGCCGTAGCCCAGGTTCAGCGCCACAAAATAGATGGCCGATGCCACCAGCAGAAAGGCGGTGAGCACATAGCCGATCATTCCATGGAAGCAGCTGCGGACTTCCCGTTTGAAAATTGCGAACATCGGTCATTCTCCTTTCGGTTCGGTTTCCGGTTCTTCCGGCACATCGGCGGTTTCCCCGGTCAGAGCCAGGAACACTTCCTCCAGGCTGCGGTTCTCCGCCGTCAGCTCCAGCACCGTGCACCCTGCCTCCGAAAGGGCGTGGGACACCTCGGCGCGGCGGTCGGTGGTGTCGGCAGTCTCCGCAGTAAAGGTCACCTCGCCGTCTGCTTCGCTGACCAGCTGCACCCCGGTAATACCCGGCACAGCTTCCACGACCGGCAGCACCGTATCGCTGCTGCCCAGCGCGGTAACACGCAGGCGGATGCCGGGGCTTAGCTTCTCACTCAGCTGCTCCGGAGTGCCCTCGGCCACTAACGCTCCCTTGGAGAGGATCAGCACCCGGCTGCACACCGCCTGCACCTCGCTGAGGATGTGGCTGGACAGGATGACCGTGTGGGTCTTGCCCAGTTCCCGGATCAGTTTACGGATGCCGATGACCTGCGCCGGGTCCAGGCCGACCGTGGGCTCATCCAGAATGATCAGCTGCGGGCTGCCCAGAAGAGCCTGCGCAATGCCCACGCGCTGGCGGTAGCCCTTGGACAGGCTGCGGATGAGCCGGGGCATCACCTGATCCAGCCCAGTGCGCCGGGCGGCCTGCTGCACCTGCTCGCGGCGCTGGGCTTTTTTGACCCCCTTGAGCTCGGCCGCAAAGTCCAGATATTCCTGCACGGTCATTTCCGGGTACAGCGGCGGCTGCTCCGGCAGGTAGCCCACACAGGCTTTGGCCTGCTGCGCCTGCTCCGGCAGGGAAAAGCCTGCCACCTTCACTTCCCCGCCGGTGGGGGCCAGGTAGCTGGTCAGGATGTTCATAATGGTGGATTTGCCCGCGCCGTTGGGGCCCAGCAGTCCATATACCTGCCCGTCCGCCACGGAAAAGGTCAGATCCCGGATGGCCGGATGGCTGCCGTAATTCTTGCTCAGATGCGATACTTCGACCACAGCAATACGCTCCTTCTCGGTTGATTGAATGCTGGTTTATTTTAGACGGAAATTGTGTTCAAATTGGGGCAAACCTGTGTGGAAAGCAAAAACAATTCCGCCCCGAAACGCAAAAAAGCGCCGCCTCCCGAAGGAGACGGCGCTGGAAAAGCCTGTAATTACTTATTACGGCCAAAGCGCTTGTTGAAGCGCTCAACACGTCCGCCGGTGTCGACCAGCTTCTGCTTGCCAGTGTAGAAGGGGTGGCACTTGGAGCAAACTTCGACGTGGATCTCGGGCTTGGTGGAACGAGTCTTGATCACGTTGCCGCATGCGCAGGTGATGGTGCAGTCAACGTAATTCGGATGGATACCCTGTTTCATTCTTTTCACCTCATTTCTGGTTCTGACGTATCGGGGCCATATTATAATGTATGTGCCCATCACAACCTTCAATATCGGCTACCCCCTCGAGCGGCCTTGGAAACGATTGCCTTACTATTATAGCACGATTCCGACAGAATGCAAGAGGGAAAATAAAGTTTTTTAAAAATCAATCGTCCAGATGATCGATTGCGTACTGCGCCTCAGATTCCGTAAACTGCTCACCATATTCCGACGTCAGCTGATCGTAGATTGCTTTGTGAGACATATCCATTGTGCTCTGATAAGTCTTGGCCTTCTGCAAAGCATTTTCATTCCAGTCTGCCGACATATGATCTACTGCATACTGCGCTTCTTCTGTGGTAAATTGCTCACCGTATTCGGAAATCAGCTGATTATAAATACCCGCCTTGGACATATACATTGTGTCACTGTAAGTTTCAGCTTTTGCCAGTGCGTTTGCTTCGTAATCAGCATCCAGATTTTCCACTGCATAATCTGCCGCTTCCTCCGAGAACTGTTCTCCATATTCAGAGGTCAGCTGATTATAAATGCCAATTTTAGACATATGCATCATGCTGCTGTAAGTTTCGGCCTTTTTCAGTGCAGACTTATATTCTGACGGTACATTGTCGTCTGCCTTATCCTCCTGCGGTTCAACAGCAGCAGTCGCTGCTTCCTGTACGGTGGAACTCGCCACACTGGAAGCCGCCGGAACGTTGCTTGCCGGTGACGCTGTCGTTTTCTTTCCTGTGTTAGAACCGGAGCTTCCGATTGCATACAGCACAATAATAATAATCAAAATGATAAACCACGGTCTTTTATAAATTGGTGCCTTGATCTTTGCGCCGCACTTTGGACACGTTTTTGCACTTGTGGCAATTTCTGCGCCGCAGCTCTTGCACACAGTCATCTTCGGTTTTGTCATGTTTAATTCCTCCATTTTTAAGAACTTCTGTTATTTAACAGCTTCACAGCAATAAATATATAGCATTTTGTTTTATATGTCAATATAACAAAATGTTTTGTCTATACTTTCATTAGTAATGTCTTATGAATGGAGGTATTCCTTTGTACGATCGAATCCGCAATCTGCGGGAAGACCATGATCTGCGTCAAATCGATCTTGCTTCCTACCTCAAATGTACTCAGGTGTGCTACTCCAATTATGAGACCGGAAAGCGGGATATCCCTACCGAAGCTCTTATCATGCTTGCGCGATATTACAATACAAGCACCGATTACCTGTTAAATCTTACAGATGAACCCGCACCCTATCCCCCATTAAAAAGATAGCCGTCAGCTGGATGCTTTCCAACTGACGGTTTTTTACTTATTTATAAATATCTCCCCGGTTTCCGGCTTTTGTTACACAGACCGTGACGATTTCTTCCTTCACCATGTAAACGATCCGGTAAGTTCCCACGCGCAGGCGGTAATATCCTGCCTGCCCTGCCATTGGTTTGATGTCCCCATCTTCCGGAAGTTTCGCAATTGCGGCCATGATCCGCATACGCTGCGGAGCAGGCTGCTTTGCAATAAACTTCAGTGCAATTTTATCGATCTGGATGTTCCACTTCACAGTGAGACCCCCAGTTCTTTGCAGGCATCCTCAAAGCTTACAAACTGGCCCTTTTCAGGGTCGTTCTGATACTCCTCCAGAAGCTTCGCACAATATGCATCATCTGCTGATTCATCAGCATCCGCCATCAAAAGGCCCTGCATATAGGCCACAACATAAGCCAGCTTATATTCCGGCAGCTTATCCGCCAGAAGTTCCATCTGTTCTCTTGTGCTCATGGTATACGCCTCCATTCTGGCTCCCATTATACGGGTTTTGATTTCTTTTGTCAAACAAAATCTTTTTGCACAGCGTCAAAAAAATCCCCTGCACTTTCATGCAGAGGACTTTAACGGTTTTACCTTACGCCGTCAGGCCATCAGTGGATGAACACAGGACCCAGCGGGTTGGTGATGGGGCTGACGTAGCCGCCCAGCAGCTTGGGGATTGCCAGGCTGATGTCGGGCACGAAGGTCAGCAGCAGCAGTGCAATGAACATGCACAGATAGAACGGCAGGGTCGCCTTGACGACCTTTTCCATCGGGCGCTTTGCAACGGCAGAGCCGATGAACAGCACAGCGCCGACAGGAGGAGTCAGCAGGCCGATGCCGCAGTTCAGAACCACGATGATACCGAACTGGATGGGATCGATGCCGATGGAGGTTGCGATGGGCAGCAGGATGGGAGTAGCGATCAGGATGATGGGAGCCATATCCATGATGCAGCCCAGAACCAAGATGATCAGGTCGATCAGCAGAGCGATGATGTAGGGGTTATCGGTGACGCTGGTGATGGCATTTGCAGCCAGATCCGGCACATGCAGCATGGTCAGGCAGTTGCCGAAGACTGCAGAGGTAGCGATCAGGATCAGCACGATGGACAGAGTGTTCACGCACTCATCCAGCGCATGCCAGACACCCTTCCAGTCCAGACCCTTGTAGACGAACACTGACACGAACAGAGAGTAGATAACTGCAATAGCTGCAGACTCGGTAGCGGTGAACACACCGCCAACAACGCCGAACACAACGATGACAACAGCGGCCAGTGCCCAGATAGAAGTGCCCAGCTGCTTAACGAAGCCCTTGACGCTGAACGGAGAGCCCTTGGGGTAATTTTCCTTGACCGAGATGATGTAGGAACCGATCATCAGGACGATGGCCAGCAGAGCGCCGGGCAGATAACCTGCCAGGAACAGGCTGCCGACCGAGATGCCGCCGGCAGTGGTGGCATAAATGACCATGTTGTGGCTCGGAGGAACCAGCAGACCCTCGCAGGAGGAGGTGATGGTAACAGCAGTGGAGAAGTCGGCATCGTAGCCCTGATCGACCATCATGGGGATCATGATGGAGCCGATGGAAGCGGTATCTGCAGATGCAGAACCGGAAATACCGCCGAAGAAGTAGGAAGCAACGATGTTGACCATTGCCATGCCGCCGCGCATCCAGCCCACGCAGGCATCAGCCAGAGCGATCAGCTTTTCAGAAATGCCGCCGGAGCCCATGAGCACGCCCATGGTGATGAAGAACGGCACGGCCATCAGGCTGAAGGAAGAAATGCCCTTGACCATCAGACGGCAGACATCGGTCAGTGCCTGACCCTGCACCATCATGCACAGCACGCTGGAAAGGCCAACGGCGTATGCAATGGGGAAACGCAGGAAGATCATTACAAAGAAGCTGACAAGAAGGACAATGATTGCCAGTGTCTGAACTGTCATATTACACTTCCTCCTTTACAAAAATGCTCTTGATGTGGTTGTACAGTGCCTCGATCTCAAAGATGATCATGGCAACACCGGCCAGCGGCACCGGGAAGTACATCCAGAAGCGGCTCAGCCAGGGCATGGACACGTAGAAGCCGCGGCCGCCCAGAGTGGTGGCATAGTTCCAGCCGACCACCATCATGATGACACCCAGAATGCACACGGCAAGATCGGCCAGAATATCCAGCACCTTGACGGCGGTTTTGGGCAGATACACGTCAAACGCAGTCATGCGGATATGGGCACCGCGGCGGATGGCCAGAGCAGCACTCAGCACGGCCATGTAGCTCATGCAGGTCAGCACAACTTCTTCCGACCATGCCGGGTCCGGGATGAACGAGACGTAACGACCGATGACCGACATGGTAGTGATGAGGATATCTGCAATCAGCAGCAGCTTGCAGATAAACAGGACCACTTTGTAGGTGATGTCGTACGCCGGCTTGATCTTATCCAAAGTGGTAAAGATTTTCGGCATATGAATTCCTCCATATAAAAAACCCGGCAGGTCTGCGGGCGTATCCCGTAGTCCCCCGCCGGGCTATGTACTATCTCAGAACAGGAAAGGCTTTTTCAATTATGCCTTCATGTCCAGCAACTGCTGATACAGCTCAGCCTGATCGGAGGTGTTCTCGCTGATGACCTTAGCGCAGGCCTCCTGCCAGGGTGCCTTGTCGTCAACATCCACAACGTTGCAGCCGGAGCTTCTCAGCTCCTCCAGAACCTTGTTCTCAGCGGTCTCGGACAGGTCTGCATTGAAGGCCTGCGTATCAGCACCAGCCTCCATGATGGCAGCCTGCTGGTTCTCGGTCAGCTTGCCCCATGCGTTATCGGTGATAACAGCCTGAATAGCGCCCAGAGTGTGGCCGTCCAGGATCAGATTGTTGGCAACCTCGGGGAATGCATTGGACTTGTAGTTTGCGATGGGCTGCTCAGCACCATCCACAACGCCGGTCTGCAGTGCGCTGTACAGCTCACCGAAGGAAACGACGGTGGGGTTAGCGCCCAGACCCTCGACCATGCCGTTCATAACGGGGTCGTTGGACACGCGCAGCTTCAGGCCCTTGAAATCAGCGATGCCGGAAACAGGCTTGACCGTGAAGAAGTGACGGAATCCCTCTTCGCCGTAGAAGACACCACGAACGGGCAGGCCCAGCTCCTGAGGCTCGTTCAGGAACTCAGGTGCCAGATCGCTGTTGGCGAAGTTCCAGAAGTGTGCGCGGTTCTCGAAGGTGAAGGGGATGGACAGCAGCTTGGACTTGTTGCAGCCATAGCTGGTCAGTGCGAAAGCGGAGATACGGCTCATATCGATGGAGGTAGAACCGCCCAGAATTGCGTCCAGAACGTCGTTCTCAGAACCCAGAACGCCGGAAGCCTGCACATCGATGACGACGGAACCGCCGGTCAGCTCCTCGACCTTCTCCTTGAAGTGGGTAGCGGTCTGGCCAACGATGGTATCCAGCGGGTTGACCTCGGCGTAGACCAGAGTCACCTTGGGATCGTTTGCAGCAGCAGTAGCATCACCAGCAGCAGAAGCTGCGGTGGAAGAAGCTGCGGTAGAGGTGGAAGCAGCAGAATTGCTGGAGCCACCACATGCGGTCAGAGCCAGAGCAGCGGCGGAAACACCGGCTGCTGCCAGAAAGCTGCGACGAGTGATCTTTTTCATAATAAATCGTCCTCCTTAAATCTCCCGAACGGCCCGATCTGCACAGGACCCGCATGCCGTTCATTTACTGTACACACTTTAGCAAAATTTTTTAAACGAAACAAGGGCTTTCAAAAAATGTCCTGCTTTTTGAAAAAATGTCAGAATTTCTTTTGTGAAAACTGCCAAGTGCTTTACTTTTTGTTTGTGCACCTTCGCCTAACAGATGGATACATTTCTGTATTCCAGATAGAAGCAAAGCGCTGGATGCCCTTTCCTTTTGGGTTCAGAGCACACAGCGCTTTGCCGGTTCTTTATTCTGTTTTCCTGATTTCTTTGCCCATCTTTTCCGGGCTTTGCTGTGGAGCTTATGCCTGCTGGATGCGGGCGATCAATTCGCCCTGCTGGGCAAACCGATCATACATCGGCTGCACAGCAGCACGGAATCTTGCCTTTTCTTCTTCGTCCAGCTCCGTCACCTCAATGCCTGCTGCACGCAGATCACTTTCCGATTCCGCCTCCTGCTGCGCCCAGATCCTGCGCTCCACCTTGGCGCTCTCCCGGGCACACAGGCGGATGATCTCCGGGTAGCGCTCGTCCAGTGCGGCCAGCTTTTCCATCACAGCAGGGCTTGCAAGCTGCACCTCCGGCACGCGGGTGTGCTCGTCCTTTAAAAAGTAAGGTGCCACCTCGTAGTGACCCATGGCCTCGTAGCTGGGCCAGCTGTTCTCCGCACCATCGACCTCGCCGTTGTGCAGAGCGGCATATACCTTGCTGTACACCACCTTTACCGGCTTTGCGCCGAGGTCGGTGATCATTTCGCTCATCATGTCCGATTCCTGCACGCGGATGGTCAGGCCCTGCAGATCTGCAAGGCCTGTCACCTTCTGCCGGGTGTAGATGCTGCGCACACCGGCATCGAACCATGACAGTCCCGTCAGCTCCAGCGACTGCAGCGTGGAGAGGAACTCGTCGCCGATGGAGCCGTCCAGCACGCGCCACATCTGGTCGGCATCGGTATAAAGATACGGCAGCTGCAAAACGCTCAGCGCCGGCTCATACTCTGCCAGCTCGCTGAGGGACACGCGGGAGAAGTCAATGCCGCCAAACTGCATCTGCTGGATCACGCTCTGTTCCGCGCCAAGTTCTCCCCCGCTGTACACCAGCACTTTCACGCGGCCATCGGTGCGCTGGGCCACAAGATCCGCAAAGGCCAGCGCCGCCTGCGTAGTAGGATAATCCTCCGGCTGGTTCTCCGCATAGCGCAGGATCAGTTCCGCCCCCGGCTCGTCCTGCACCGGCTGATGGCCGCAGCCCGCCACCGGCAGTGCCAGCACCGCCGCGCCGAACAGGGCGGTGAGCATCTGGCGGCGGGTCACAGGCGGGCCTCCCGTGCAGCCTTGGCCGCTTCCCTGCGGTACTGGGTGGGGGTCATGCCGGTGCGTTTTTTAAAGGTGCGGGCAAAATAGCTGGAATCCTCGTAGCCCACCATGGAAGCTACCTCTGCTGCCGAACGGAACGGGTCGGTGAGCAGCTCCTTGGCAGCGTTGATACGCAGTTCGGTCAGGCAGTCCAGAAAGTTCATCTTCTGGTACTTCTTGAACTGTGCCGAGAGATACGCCGGGCTGATATGCAGGATCTCGCTCACACTGTCCAGCGAGAGGTCGAACATATAGTTATCCTCCATATACTTGCGCACATGGGCCATGACCAGTGCATTGCGGTCGTTCTCCCCTGCTTCGGCGGCATCGCTCTCCGGGTCAGCTTCCGGCTCCGGTTCCACCGGAGCCAGCTCTGCAAGGCGGCGGCCCGCCTCGATCTGACGGATGGCCTTGCGGATGGAAGCTTCCACTTCGTCCGGGTTCACCGGCTTGAGCAGATAATCGCAGGCACCCAGATGCATGGCCTCGTGGGCGTACTGGAACAGACTGTAGGCCGTAACAAAGATCACCTTGCACTCCGGGCGCTGTTCCAGCACGGCGCGGGCTGCATCCAGACCGTTCATACCGGGCATCTCAATGTCCATCAGGATCAGGTCTGCGCCCCACAGCACCGCCGTATCCGCTGCCTTGCGGCCGTTCTCGGCAGTCTCGATGGTCACTTCGTGCTCAAAGCGGCGGGCCACGATGTCCGCCAGCGTTTCCCGTTCCAGTGCTTCATCATCCGCGATCAACAGACGAATCATTCCTCAAACTCCTCCTCATTCTCCACCAATGGCAGGTACAGCACCACCGTCGTACCGCGTCCCGGATGGGACCGTATCACAAAGCGGCTGTTCCGATCCAGCAGACGCAGGCGGGCCGCAACATTATAAATGCCGATATGCTCCCAGCGCTCACCGGGCTGGCTGAGCGCCCCGCGCAGCTGTCGTAATTGATCCAGCTGGATGCCCACGCCGTTATCCACCACGCGGATGCACAGCAGTCCCTTCTCCCGCAGAGGGTTCACGCGGATGCGCACCACACCGCCCTCCTCTTTGGGGCAGATGCCGTGCTTGAAGGCATTTTCCACGATGGGCTGTAAAATAAAGGACGGCACCATGGTCTCGGTAAGATCCAGCGAATCAGAAATGCGCCACTCCATACGCACCCGCTCACCAAAGCGGACATGGTAGATGGAGTAATATTCATCCACGATGCGCACCTCACGAGAGAGCGGCACCTGTTCATCGTTGCTCATCAGGCTGTAGCGCAGCAGGTGCGAAAGTGCCATGATGAGCGCCTGCGTACGGTAGGCCGTCTCGGTACCGGCGGTCTGCTGGATCACATTCAGGGTGTTGAACAGAAAGTGCGGGTCGATCTGGCTGCGCAGCTGCTGCAGCCGGCTGCGCTCCATGCGGTTCTGCAGCTCCAGTGCTTCGGTCTTCTGGCGGTGCAGCTCCCGCTCGATCTCGTTTTTCTCCTGCAGGGTGGTCACCTGCTGGGCCATGGAGTGCTTCATGATGTTGAAGGACTCGGCCAGCTGAGCGATCTCCGGCTGCTTGGGCAGCGGGATGTCCGGGGTGCCGAACTCACTTTTGCCAATGGCGCGGGAGGCTGCGATCATCTGCTGCACCGGCGTGAGCAGACGCATGACCATCAAACCGGTAACGCAGCCCAGCGCCACGCACAGCGCCACCACCACCGTCTGCAGCATGGTGATGCGCTCGTTCAGGGCCGAGATGGTGGTGTAGGTGGTCTGGGAATCCTGAATGGCGGTTTCCAGCAATTGCAGGGTGTACTGGCTCAGGTAATCGCCGCAGGGCACCACCTTTGCATAATACAGCTGGGAAGCTGCGGCATCGTTGCCGTTGAGCAGGTCGTTTTCCAGCTCATCCAGCAGGCCGGTGTAGGTCTGATAGACCGTATCCACTGCGCTGTAGAGCACCCGCTGCTCATCGCTGACGCTTTCCAGACTGTTCAGGCTGGTACCGATGCGCCAGAGCCATGCGTTGCAGGTGGAAGATGCCGACTGCAGCCGGTCAATGATCTTCTCCGGCTCGCTGTTCTCCCAGCGGTAGTTCTCCAGCACGGAAATAGAGCTTTCCACACCGCCCTGAAAGCGGCTGATGGCGTTGAAGCAGCCCATCTGCGCGTCCTGTACTGCCTGCACTGCTCTGGACTGGTAGCCATTGAGCGTGAGCTGCATGGCAAAGGCCGCAAAAAATGCTGCCAGACACAAGCCCATGCGCTGCTTGAGGGTGATCTGCCGCTTGCGGTGCTGCAAAGCCTGCCGCCTCCTTTCGTTTGGTAACGATTTATTGTACCACGCTTTGGGCCGGATTGGCAAGGTTTGCATGTTTTTCTCTTGCCTAAACCGCGCAATTGTGGTACGATGCCTATAAATACAAAGGAGGCGACTTTATGTCCCAGACCATCTCCGTTTCCACCACTATGGGTGAGCAGGGCTTCCGCGATTTTGCCGTGTTCGATGCATTCCATCACCGCAAAGCATGGCTGCGTCCCGCTGTTTTTGCCGCCATCATGCTGGCTTTTGCCGCCGTCTGCCTTTCGCAGCTGGGCAAGCGCCCGGGTGCCGGGCTGCTGGCTGCTGTGCTTGCCATTGTGGGCATCGGCCTGCCGGTGAGCTACTTTTACTCGTTCTTTCGCAGCGTTTCCCGGCAGATCAAACAGATGCACCTGCCGCGTGCCTTCTACCGTGTGGAGCTGGCCGACACCGGCATTGCTGTATGGATGTACGGCCAGCAGGACAAGCCCGAACCCACCAGCCGCCACGCATGGGACAGCTTTTACTGCGCCTACCGCACGGACAATGCGGTGTACCTCTACGTAGAAAAAGAGAAAGCTTACTTACTGAACGACCGCATGGAAGTAGTGTGGAAGTTTTTGGCCGGCATCCTGCCCAAAGAAAAGCTGCACGACTGCAGAAAAGGCTAAACCCAAAAAATATGCACACGCAAAAAAGAACTGCTGACATTTCGTTCAGCAGTTCTTTTCTTTTATAAAGACCCACGCTGCGGCAAAGCAACGCGCAGCGCGGGTGCGAAGATAGCTTATGTGATTGCGTCAGCCGATCAGCGGGCAAGCGTATACTTGTGCAGGGTCTTGCGCACAGCGCCGGGGCCTGCAAACAGCTCCTTGGCCATTGCCTCGATCTTCTCGCCCAGACCAACGGCATACAGATCCACGCCGAACACGTCAACACGGCTGTACAGCTTCTTCAGGCAGCTGAAGTCCTGCTCGCCTTCCTTGACCTCCAGCGGAGCAACGATGGCCTGCAGCTCAGCCAGCAGCGGATCGGTGGAAGGCTCAAAAGCCTGACCATTGTCATCGATGCCCTTCAGGTAGCGGGCGTAGCCTGCCAGCACCAGCGGGATCAGGATCAGGTTGCTCTTGTCCAGACCGCGTGCCTCGTAGGCCTTGATGGTCTCGCCAAAGCGGATGGCCAGCTTCTGGGAGGTATCGGTTGCGATACGCTGCGGAGCATCCGGCATGAAGGGGTTGGGCAGACGGCGGTTGATGACAGCGCCGATGAACTCGTAGGGGTTCAGAACGCCGGGATCAACGACCACAGGCATCGCCTCGATGTAGCCGATCTTCTGGATGAAGGCACGCAGGTCTTCATCGGCCATCTCGGCGGAGATGAGGGTGTAGCCCAGCATGCAGCCATAGATGGACATTGCAGTGTGCAGCGGGTTCAGGCAGGTGCACACCTTCATCTTCTCGATCTTGTCAACGGTCTCGCGGTCGCAGTACAGCACACCGCCCAGCTCCAGCGGAGGACGGCCGTTGGTGTAGTGATCCTCGATGCACAGGTACTGGGTCTCCTCTGCGTTGACAAAGGGAGCAGTAAAGGTGTGCTTCTCGGTCACGATGGTGTAGTTGTCCTCAAAGCCGTCCTTGGCCAGCATATCCTGGACCTTTGCGTCGGGACGGGGGGTGATCTTGTCGATCATGCTCCAGGGGAAGGTGATCTTGGTCTCGTCCTGAACGTATGCCAGGAACTCAGCGGGAACCAGACCCTGCTCCACCCACTTGGCAGCGTAGGCGTGGACAGCGGTCTTGACCTTGTCGCCGTTGTGAGAGCAGTTATCCATGCTCTGCACGGTCAGAGGCAGCTTGCCGGCCTTGAAGCGCTCATACAGCAGAGCGGTGACCTTGCCCATGGCCAGCACGGGGGTCAGGCCGCGCTCCAGATCAGCGGGAGCAACGCCGTAGCCCTTCTCGGTGATGGTGAAGGAGATCATCTGCAGGCTGGGGTTCTGGAAGATCTCGACCAGACGTGCCCAATCCTCGCCAAAGGAGTAATCAGCCTTCAGGCTCTCGGTCACGGAAGCGATGACCTTCTTCTCGATATCGCCGGTGGACTTCAGGCAGACCAGCAGGCTCAGGTTGTCGTAGGGCTGGTAAGCCTTGTCGATGATCTCGTAGTCAAAGCTCTCAGCAACGATGACACCGCGGTCATACTTGCCGCTGTTCAGGGCCTCGTTCAGGATGGCAGCGGGGAAGGCACGGAAGATATTGCCTGCGCCGAAGTGCACCCAGGTGGGCTCTGCGTGGGTCTTGGCCTTGACAGCCTCCACGTCAAACTTGGGCAGCTCGTAGCCCTTTTCTGCCCACTCGGCGGACAGATTGCCGTTCTTGATATCAGACAGCTTCATAATAGTACTCAGCCTTTCTTTTTCTCTTCGTCCAGACGGTCCAGCAGGTCCCAGACACCCAGCATATACTGGATACCCAGAGCACGGTCATACTTGCCGTAACCGGGGCGGCAGTTGCCGGGGCCTTCCTCCCACAGCTGACGGCCGTGGTCGGGGCGGATATAGCCCTCGTAGCCGCCGTCATGGTAGGCGCGCAGGATCTCGATGATGCCGGTCTCGCCGCAGCAGTCACGGTGAGCAGCCTCGGAGAAGTCGCCATTGGGGAAGTGGTGGATGTTGCGGATGTGAGCAAATGCAATGCGGTCGCAGTGCTTGCGGACGATCTCGGCAACATTGTTGTTGGGGTTTGCGTTCAGGCTGCCGGAGCACAGGGTCAGGCAGTTGTACTCATCGTCCACCATGCTCAGGAAGCGGTCGATGCTCTCAGCATCCACCAGCAGGCGGGGCAGGCCGAAGATATCCCAAGGGGGATCGTCCATGTGAATGGCCATCTTGATGTCGCACTCGCGGCAGGTGGGCATCAGAGCTTCCAGGAAGTACTTCAGGTTCTCCCACAGCTTTTCCTTGGTGACAGGGGCATAGGCCTTGAACAGCTCGTCCAGCTTTGCCATACGCTCAGGCTCCCAGCCGGGGAAGGTCATGTTATACTTCTCGGTGAAGCCCAGGATGTAGTCGGCCATGGCCTTGTAATCGTCCTGGATCATGTCCTTCTGGTAGAACAGAGCAGTGGAGCCGTCGCCGACGGGGTGGAACAGGTCGGTACGGGTCCAGTCAAAGATGGGCATGAAGTTGTAGCAGATGACCTTGACACCGAACTTGGACAGGTTGCGGATGCACTGCTTATAGTTCTCGATGTACTTGTCGCGGGTGGGCAGGCCGATCTTGATGTCATCGTGGACATTGACAGACTCGACCACGTCCATGTCGAAGCCGTAGGCGTGGATCTGATCGGCGACCTTCTGGATCTCGTCGATCTCCCAGATCTCACCGGGCATCTTGTTGTGCAGTGCCCAGACGATGCTGGTCACGCCGGGAATCTGCTTGATGTCGTTGAGGGTGATGGGATCGTTGCCCTCACCGTACCAACGCCAACCCATTTTCATAGGCATAGTGGGTTCCTCCTTGTTTGTTGCTTTGCTTCTTAAATGCCGCGGCGGGTGCCGTGGCACATTCTTGCTTATATTCTAATATATCAGTTTCAAATTGGCAATTGACGTTTTGACAAGTTTTGATGTTTTTTCTTGTATACTTTACACAAAGAAACGGCCACACATGGGATTTTGCCCCCATCCGGCCGCAAAATACACGCATTGGGCAGTTTGACGAAAGGAATTTTTACCAGGTGTCGCCGTTGCCGATAAAATAATCCGGGTGGGCGGCACGGGCCTGATCCACACTGAGCTTATACCGGTGCAGATGCTCGCTCAGCGCCCGGCTCACATCCTCCTCCGTGCCGTGGAGCACAGCCTCCAGGATGCGGGTGTGGGCACCACAGACCGATTTGTTCTCATCCGTCTGCAGGCTGAACTTGCGCAGCCGCTCGATGTGCTGAAAGGTGGAAAGCATGTGGTCAAAGTGTCCCTCCATGCCGCAGAGCTCAAATGCGCGGCGGTGGAAGGCGTTGTCCAGATCCAGCATCCGGGTCTCGCGGTTCTCGGCCTCCGGGTGGCTTTCCAGCACACGGTACTGCTCGATCAGCAGCCGGTAGGCTCTCTCCTGCTCACCGGTCAGGCGGCCCCGGATCCGGTTCAGGAGCTCTTTTTCCAGCGTGAAGCGCGCAAACTGCTCCATCTCCATCAGCTCCAGATCAATGGGGGCCACATAGGTGCCGCTCTGGGGCTTGATGGTCACCATGTGGGCAATGTTGAGCATGATCAACGCTTCCCGCATGGGGGTGCGGCTGATGCCCAGTTCCTGGGCCAGCTCGTGGTCGTTCAGTTCATCCCCGGGCTTGAGCTCCATGGTGATGATCCTGCTGCGGATGGTTTCGTAGGCTGCCTCGCGGGCGCTCCGAACTGCCATACTGTCTTCGCTCCTTTTGTGCTTCTGCACGCCTGTTATCCTTGTGTTTTACTAATATATCAGTCTTAATTTTATTGTACTCCACACACTTTGTCCGCGTCAATTGGGAAACTGACAAAATTGGGAACTTTTTCTTGTCAATCCTGCCGTTTTTGCCATGGGCCGTAAAGGATCACACCCCACACAGCCGCCAGCGCCAGACCGCAGACCACGTCAATGATGGAATGCTGCTTGGTGAACACGGTGGAAGCGCAGATGATCGCCGCCCACACCCAGGCCGCTGCTTTGAGCCAGGGGCGCTGCTTTGTCAGCGTGCTGCCCGAAAAGGCAATGGCCATGCAGGCCGTGCTCTGGCAGTGGATAGAGGGGCAGACATTGACCGAGGCATCCGCTTTCCAAATGAGCTGCATCAAAGTCATGGCAAAATTCTCCCGGCCGATGGCTTCCGCCGTGGGGCGGATGTCAAGGCCGTTGGGCAGTACCATATAAATAATGAGGCAGAGCGTCATGCCCGAGAACATCATCAGGCAGAGCTTGTCATAGCTGGCGGTATCGAACCACCACAGCAGGGCCGTGACCGCCGCCAACAGCACGAACCAACTGCAATACGGAAAAATGAACCACTCGTTGAAGGGGATGAGATCATCCACCGGGGAGTGGATGATGTATTTAGGGTCAGTGATGGTCAGATCCAGCCAGAAGAACCAGACGAGGTAGACCACCCAGTAAGCCTGATACCACAGGTGGGGCTTGAGCCGCGTGCGCAGAGTCTTTGCGTTCATATTCTTTTCTCCTGTAAAATCACTCGCCGCATAGCGATTATTTTAACACAGAACCAGCGCTTGCGCAAATATTATTTATGGGATAAAATAAGGGTATCAGCCTCTTCCCTGTCACCTGTTGCGGCAGCTCCCCTGCCAGGGAAGCCATGTTTACGCTGCCGCCGGAGAGGTTCTTAAGTCAAAGGAGAAACTATGTCACCTTCTACCCCGATTCGTCTTGTCGCCCTTGATCTGGACGGCACCCTGCTCGATTCCCAGAGCCAGATCTCCCCCCGCACCCGGCAGGCCATTGCCGATGCCGTCGGGCGCGGGGTCATCGTGCTGCCCTGCACCGGGCGGCCCCTTGCCAGCCTGCCGCCGTTGGTGGCGCAGCTGCCCGGCATCCGGTACGCCATCACCGCCAACGGTGCCGCTGTCTGGGATATGGGCACAGACCCGCTGGGTGCCGTATACAGCCGTTACTCCGATGCCGCCCAGCGTCCGACCCATGAACCGGTTCTGCTGGAGCGTCATTGTTTGCCCCCGGAAACCGCCCGGGAAGTGTTTGCCCTCTACCGGGAATATCATGGCCCACTGAGCATTTTTTCGGACGGGCGCTCTTATTTGGACGGTACCGGTATGGCCCTGTTTCAGAACCGTCATATCCAGCGCCATTCCACCGAGGCCAGACAGCCGGACGATGGCCGTACCCATGTTGTGCGGGATCTGGACGAATGGATGAGCCGCCACGCCCACGAAGTGGAAAAGTTCTGCATGTTCTTCGACAGCGCGGAGATCGCACAGGCCGCTCTCGTCCGTTTCCGGGCGTTTCCCGGCATCGAGGCCGTACAGGGTGCCCCGGACAATGTAGAGGTCACCGCCGCAGGGGTGGACAAGGGTACCGCCCTGCTGGCTCTGGCCGACCGGCTCGGCATCTCCCGGGAGGCCACCCTTGCCATCGGCGACAGCGACAACGACCGCGCCATGCTGGCCCGGGCCGGTGTGGCCGCCGTGATGGCCAACGCCCTGCCCGAGATCCGGGCACTGGGGGATATCGTCAGCACCCGCGACAACGACCACGACGGCGTTGCAGAGCTGTTTGAGCGGCTCGGACTGTGACCGTTGGGCATTTTTGTGCAATGTATACAAGCTCTTATGCAAAACATTGTGCTTGTTGAGCATTACCAAAAGCGGCCGGGTCGTTTATACTAATACTGTGAACGTATGGTGGGGAGAGTGTGCCCATCCGGCCCTGCCCCGCCCTGAGTGTCAAATAAAAAGGAGAAATGCGTTATGAATCCCATCGTTGAAAAGGTCTATCAGATCGGCATTATCCCTGTTATCGCCTTCAACAGCGTGGACGAGGCCCTGCCCCTGTGCAAGGCTCTGGCCGAGGGCGGTCTGCCCGCAGCCGAGGTCACCTTCCGCACTGCATGTGCTGAGGAGTGCATCCGCAAGATCCACGAAGAGATGCCCGAGATGCTGCTGGGTGCAGGCACTGTCCTGACCTGTGAGCAGGCTGACCGTGCAATGGCAGCTGGTGCTTCCTTCATCGTTGCTCCCGGCTTTGACCCCGAGGTCTGCAAGCACGTGATCGACAAGGGCGGCATTATGATGCCCGGTACCGCTTCTGCCGGCGAGATGCAGCAGGCCATGAACATGGGCTGCGAGGCCCTGAAGTTCTTCCCCGCTGAGGCAAACGGCGGTGTCGGTATGCTGAAGAACATCGGCGCTGCCCTGAAGGGCGCACGCTGGATGTGCACCGGCGGTGTCAACGCAAAGAACGTCAACGATTACCTGGGCTACGATCAGATCTTCGCTGTCGGCGGCACCTGGATGTGCAAGAGCGATGTCATCAAGGCTGGCGACTGGGCAAAGATCACTGCTCAGAGCAAGGAAGCCGTTGACACCATGCTGGGCCTGCGCCTGCATCATGTCGGCATCAACACCGGCAACGAGGAAGAGGCCATGAAGGTCGCCACCCTGCTGGGCGGTCTGCTGAACATGAAGGTCGCTCCCGGCAACTCCAGCATCTTTGTGGGCAACAAGGAATTCGAGATCATGAAGAAGCCCGGCCGCGGCACCAATGGCCACATTGCCATCGCCTGCAACAACGTTGACCGTGCCATCTATCACCTGTCTCAGCGCGGCGTGAAGTTCGATCTGGACAGCAAGAATGTCAAGAACGGCAAGACCATCGCCTGCTACTTTGCTGACGAGATCGCAGGCTTTGCAATGCACCTGGTCCAGGCCTGAGTTCCTGCGCATTTCCACGGCGTTTCCCGCCGCACCGGTCCACCCTGCGGCGGGTGATATAAAACACATCTGATTATAAAGGAGTACACCACAATGAAAGTTGTTACTTTTGGCGAACTGATGGTTCGTCTGCAGCCGTTCAACTATGAGCGCTTTGTCCAGGCTAACAGTCTGGAGTTCACCTTCGGCGGCGGCGAGGCCAACGTTGCTGTTTCTCTGGCCAACTACGGCCTGGACGCAGCTTTCGTCACTAAGCTGCCCGCACACGCCATCGGTCAGGCCGCTGTCAACAGCCTGCGCCGCTACGGCGTTGACACCAGCATGATCACCCGTGGCGGTGACCGCGTTGGTATCTACTACAACGAGAAGGGCGCTTCTCAGCGTGGTTCTGTCTGCATCTACGACCGTGCCAACAGCGCTATCCAGCTGGCCCAGCCTTCCGATTTCGATTGGGAGAAGATCTTTGAGGGCGTGGATTGGTTCCACTTCACCGGCATCACCCCGGCTCTGGGCGAGAACGTTGTCGAGATCT
>OGMK01000766.1_pt1 | contig 21632 bp, 21 predicted proteins | sample 1573151 | NCBI WGS metagenome assembly OGMK01 (sample SAMEA2581887, study PRJEB24529) | metagenome | biome: Human gut stool | place: China | collected 2011
AAGTAAGGCTGGTTCTGGAAAGAGAACTGGATAATATGATGATCCGTCACGACCAGGCGGCAGGTCTTTATGAAAAAGCTGCATCTTATGCACCGTCCTTTGGTATGATAGGTACCCTGATCGGTTTGATCAACATGCTGAAGGGAATGAATATGGATGCAGGCGGTTCATCTACTATCGGCAGTGACATGTCAGTAGCATTGATCACAACCTTTTACGGCTGTATTCTTGCAAATGTTATTTTTAATCCGATCGCAAAGAAACTGAGGATCCGTCAGGATGAGGAAGAACTGTATTGTTCTACTATCATTGAAGGGATCATTGCCATACAGGCAGGAGAAAATCCAAAATACCTGAGGGAACATCTTCTTGCATCGATTAAACAGTCACAGCAGCGGAAGATCCTTGCAAAAGCAGAAGCTGGAGATTTTCAGGGGAAGGAACAGGAAGATAAATGAGTAAGAAAAATCGCCCCACAGACAGCGGCGGCAACTGGATGGATACTTATGGAGACATGGTAACATTGCTGCTTACATTTTTTATCATGCTGTATTCCATGTCTAACCTGGACGCACAGAAATGGACTATTTTTGTGAAAAGCATCCCAAGCATACAGAACCAGGGATCAGAAAATATTACCATTAATTCCCAGATGTCAGATACCCCAGAGGTGGATAGCAAAGGCCAGGAGATCGGCCAGGAGATTGCCCAGGAAGCTCTTCAGGCAGAAGATGTAAATGAGCTGTATCTTACGATCGCTGAAAGCCTGAATCAGGCGGGTGTAAAGGAGGCTACGGTCATCAGGGGAGATGATTATACTTATGTTTCTTTTGCAAATAATGTGTTTTTCGGTGCAGACAGCTCCGTGCTTACACGGGAAGGACAGGCAGTCCTCAATACATTTGCAAAAGCCATAGCTCCTGCAGCAGGTGGGATTGAACAGGTTAATATCATGTCCCACACTGCGAAAGTAACAGATAATTCACAGATCAATCCACAGATTATACGAAAAGACCGTATCCTTTCGGCGATGAGATCTGCAGAAGTATGTATTTATCTTCAGCAGCAGAATGTAATAAAGCCGGAGAAGCTGGTGGATATAAGTTATGGTGAATATCGCCCTATAGCAGATAATTCCACAGAAGAAGGAAGGATAAAAAACCGCAGGATTGAATTTTTGCTTTTAGATAATGGGGCAAAAGAAAGAGACCTGAATGAGTATTATAAAGAGTTTAAGAGCGGTGAATATGCGAATACTACAGTAGTAACAGTAGGAGAGTCACAAAGCTCTTCCCAGGGTGGTGAAACCGTACCGGCAGATACAGAGGCACCGGTAGATACCGGTGCAGCAGATGCAGGTGCAGAAGATGCAGGTGCAGAAGATGCAGGGTCTGTGGAGAAAATGCAAAATACCAGTGAATAAGAGAGGTCAGGAAGAATGGCAGATGTTTTATCACAAAGCCAGATAGATGCACTTTTAAAATCCATGAGTGCGGATGCACCAGCACAGGAAAAGAAAACCGAATCTGTACAGCCTCTGTCACCAGAAGAAAAGAACTATATTAAATACGACTTTTTCAGCCCGAGGAAATTCACAAAAGAAAAAATGAAGATCCTCAGGAGTGTATTTGAGAATTATGCACGTATTCTTACTTCCCAGATCAACGGTATTTTCCGCGTGATGACGGACATAACGGTGCTGGATGTACAGGAAAGAAGGTATTACGAATACGTAAATGCCCTTCACGAAAACGACTGCATGACAATGATAGACGCATCAATAGCAGGAGAAGAAAAAATGAGTGTTCCACTGATGCTGTTTGTAACTCCGGGTATGGTGATTACACTGATCAACCATATGCTGGGGGGCGAAGATGTTGTAGCAGTAGAGGATGATTACCGGTATTCCGACGTGGAACGTGCTTTGTACAAGCGGATTGTAGAATATATGACAGGTACCTTAAAGGATGGATTTTCGAATTATGTGAGCATTGTTTTTTCCGTAGAACATGTAGAAGAAAATCCAACCATGGTCCAGGATGTAGGTCTGGATGAAACAGTAGCCATTATCATTTTAAATGTGGACATATCTGGACAGGCACAGGAAAAAGTAAAGATCTGCCTTCCGGGCAATCTTCTTACGGTGATCTTTCACAGTATTGACAACCGCAAGCACCTGGCAAGAGGATTTTCTTATCAGGATAATAAAGAGAAGATCATGGATAATATCCGTTACTCCAAACTGCCTATTACAGGACAGCTTGGCACGGTACAGCTGGATCTGAAAGGACTTTATCAGATCCAGGTAGGAGATGTGATCGATCTTGGAAAGCCAAAAGACAGTCCGGTCAGACTTTTTGTAGGACGTCAGCCTTGGTTTACAGGACAAATGGGATGTTATAAGAAAAATGTGGCTGTGAAGATTGAAAAATGCATTGCGTCACAAATAGAAGAAAAGAAAACGGATATAATGCCGCAGAAGGAAGAAGATCCTGATAACAGTGACGGATCTGTAAAAGAACAAGGATAAATACGCTCCGGAATACGGGAGTATAAATAAGAATGAAGGAAGAAGAGGAATAAGAAATGGCTAAGATAATGCTGGTAGACGATGCTGCTTTTATGAGGATGATGATCAAGAAAGCTCTCAGTTCAAGTGGATATAACGATTTTATCGAGGCACAGGATGGGGCAGAAGCAGTAAAAAAATACAGTGAGGAAAAACCGGACATGGTAATTATGGATATCACCATGCCAAATATGGACGGGCTTCAGGCTTTGAAAAAAATTCGTGAAGGTGATCCAAATGCCAAAGTTGTTATGTGTACAGCAATGGGACAGGAAAGCATGGTTGTAGATGCGATCAAATCAGGTGCCCGTGATTTTGTGGTGAAGCCTTTTGATGCACAGAGAATTGTAAAAACTGTAAATGACATTTTAGGAAAATGATCCATAAGGAGGGAACTGTTATGGCATTTTTAGGTTCATTCGATATAAGCGCTTCTGGAATGAGCGCACAGCGTGTCAGGATGGATATTGCGGCAGAAAACATAGCAAATATGGACACAACGCGGACAGAGTCAGGTGGTCCATACCGAAGGAAAAATGTACTTCTTGAAAGCTATTCAGATACGTCTTTTGCCCAGGCAATGGAAAATGCAGCACGGGGAAAAGGAATAACCAGCCGTCATGCAGGAGTAAGAGTTTCTGGCATTGTGGAAGATGACAGAGAAGCTAAGAAAGTTTACAATCCGGATCATCCGGATGCGGATGCAGACGGCTATGTGACTATGCCAAATGTGGATGTGCTGAAGGAAACGGTAGACAGCATGTCAGCGACCCGGTCTTATGAAGCAAATGTAACAGCGTTAAACGCAATTAAGCTGATGGCTCAGAAAGCACTGGAAATCGGTAAGTAGAAAACAGGAGGAAAATAAGAATGGGTGCACTCAGCTTTAATGAGATGGAAATAGATGCTCTTGGGGAGATGATGAATATCAGCCTCGGAGCATCAGCGACAGCAATGTCTACCCTTTTAGGATCTACCGTTCACATTACGACTCCAAAGGTAAAGATCCTTACAAGGGATCAGTTTGAGTTTAAAAAGCTGGAACCGGCAGTAGGAGTAGAGATCGCTTATGTAGAGGGACTGGAAGGAAGCAATATTATGATGTTCAGCAGAAATGACGTGCGCATCATAGTAGGAACCCTTCTGGGCGAAGAGGTACCAGATGATAAATTTGAACTGGATGAGATCAACAGAAGTGCTATTTGTGAGGTAATGAACCAGATGATGGGTGCTTCAGCAACGGCACTTTCAGAATTTTTGAAATTTACAGTTAATATATCCACACCAGTTTCTTTTGAGATCACAGACGCAGAAAGCTTTAAAAACAAGTATTTTCCGGAAGCAATTCCTATGGTGGTCATTTCCTTTACCCTTGAGATCGAAGGAAAGCTGAAAAGTGAGTTTTTAAATATTATGCCGGAAAAGCTTGCCAAAAGGCTTTTGGAACCATTTGAGATATCCCTGGAAGAAGCAGCAGAGGTTCAGACAGAAGATAAGGAGTCAGGATCAAAGGCAGTAGAAGAAACTGCAGAGAAGGTAATAGAAGAGGCAGCAGAGAAAGAAAAAACGCAGCCTGATCCAGAACCAGCACCTACACCGCAGCCAGAACCGGCCCCACAGCCAGCACCGGCCCCGCAGCCAGCACCGGTCCCACAGCCAGCATCTACACCGCAGCCAGCACCTACATCGCAGCCGGTATATTCCCAGATTCCAGCTGGTATTTCTGCAGATATGAATCCGGCTATTTTACAGCTTTTGAATCAGATGCAGCAGTCACAGGTGCAGATGATGCAGCTGATGCAGGATATGGAAAAACGGGAACAGGAAGGGAAAAAGGAATCCAGGGAACCTGCCCTGATCCGGCCTGGTCTTGAAGCTTCTGGAAGTGAAAATGGAGAAGAAAGCGCCAACCAGGAAATGCTCATGAAGGTGCCGTTGGAGATATCAGTGGAAATAGGACGCACTAAGAAATTGGTAAAGGATATTCTGGAGTTTACCCAGGGATCTCTTGTAGTCCTGGACAAAATGGCAGGAGAACAGGCAGACCTGTATGTAAATGGACAGTGTGTTGCCAGGGGAGATATTGTAGTAGTAGAGGATAATTTTGGTATCCGTATTACCGATATTGTAACCAGGGATATCAATCCGGAGAGCCCTTAATATGATAACAGATATTGTTTCTACAACAGGTATGCTGCTTGCTTTTGTAGTCATTTTGTTTTTGGCATGGCAGGCAAGCCGGTACCTGGGGAAAAACGCCCCTTATGGAAATAAAGGGGGAAAGATGCGGATACTGGAACAACTAAAAGTAGGAAATGATCAGTACATTATTCTTCTTAAACTGGATGAAAACCAATATCTGCTTGGGACTAGTCAGACGGGGATCCAGGTTCTGGAACGGTTTAAGGAGGAGAAAACGAATGAATGAGCTGATTACAGGCTTAAATGGAGGAAATGTTCCTGCGCTGGATATTATCATGCTGCTTACCTTTGCAGCATTGCTTCCTTCCATTGTGGTTATGATGAGTTCCTTTATGCGTATTATAATCATACTTTCTTTTACGAGAAATGCAATGGGAGTCCAGCAGACGCCGCCTAATATGGTATTAACAGGCATGGCACTTTTTTTGTCGCTGTATATTATGAGTCCGGTTATAGGCCAGATCAATACGGTTGCCTACGAGCCCTATAAAAATGGGGAGATCACACAGCAGGAGGCAGTAAGCCGCATGGCAGATCCACTGAAGCAATTCATGCTTCGCAATACAGAGAAGGATACGCTGGATCATTTTGTACAGATGTCAAAACAGGAAGTTAAGAAAGATGTGAAAGAATATCCTCTTACTGTTGTTGTACCAGCTTTTATGACCAGCGAATTAAAAAAAGGGTTTCTTGCAGGATTTCTGATTTATCTTCCATTTCTGCTTATAGATATAGTGGTGTCTACCACCCTTATGTCCATGGGTATGGTAATGCTTCCGCCAACTATGGTCTCTCTTCCCTTTAAGTTACTTTTATTTATTACAGTAAATGGCTGGGAACTTTTATTTTCCAGTCTGGTACAAAGCTTCCGGTAGGAAAGAGGTGGGAATATGACAGAAGTGCAGATCCTGGATATCATGTATGAAGCATTCCAGCTGGCAATGAAGCTGTCGCTGCCATTTCTGTTGATCAGTATGATCGTAGGTGTGGTCATTGCTGTTTTTCAGGCAGCCACACAGATCAATGAACAGACAATGACATTTGTCCCCAAGCTGCTGGCTATTATGGTGCTTTTAGGTTTTTTAGGAAGTTCTATGCTGGTCATGCTTCAGGAATTTTTTCAATACATAGTGGAATTGATCGCAAAGGGGTAAAGAAGATCTATGTTTATCACATTTTCAATGGCAGTGATGCGTATGAGCGGAGCCATCGGATTCAATCCCCTTTTTGGAAAAAGTAATTTTCCTGTAAAAATAAGGGCATATTTTATTTTTGCCCTGTCACTGCTCCTGTATCTGTCTGCAGACCAGACCCAGATGGCATATCCGGGATCAATGGCAGAATACATCCTGATGCTTGCGGGAGAGCTTTTTCTTGGGGCAGTGTTAGCCTTTGCAATGGAACTGGCATTCCTTACGATCCGGTTTGCTTCTTCCATTATGGATTATTCAATGGGACTTAGCATGGCTCAGGTTTATGATCCCCAGTATGGAACCCAGTCAACGGTCAGTTCCGGTATTTATTATGCATTTATGGTACTGATCTTTTTTGCCAGCAACAGTCATTTGCGGCTGTTAGCATTGTTTTACCAGTCGGTACAGCTGATCCCTTTTGGAAAAGTGACATTTAATCCCATGCTGGTCCATGTGATCACAGCTGGATTCTGCCAGGGGATCCTTACTGGTATGCAGTTTGCATTTCCAATGATAGCAATTGAGCTTGTATCAGAACTGGCAATGGGGATTCTGATGCGTATCATTCCCCAGATCAATGTTTTTACGGTAAATTTCCAGGTAAAGATCATAATGGGGCTTTTGATGATGCTGCTACTGTTTTCGCCAATGGCAGATTATATAGATACCATCTTTACATATATGTATCAGATGATGTGGAAGCTTTTAAGCAATATGAAACCAGTCTGAAAGGAGTGTCATAGAAGATGGGACAGAGTGGCCAGGAGAAAACCGAACAGCCTACCGCCAAAAAGCGGCGGGATGCCAGAAAAGAAGGAAATATCTTCCAAAGCAGGGATGTAGCTACCGTAGTGATCTTGGCTGGCATATTTTTCGGGATCCGCATATGGCTTCCTTTTATATATGGACAGATGAAAAATTATATGACCTGGGTCATAGATGGAGCAGCCCGGTCCTCAGAAGATATGCTTTCAGCCAGCCTTGTTTTTGTTACACTGTCTGTGTTTTTAAAATGTGCGCTTCCTCTGTTGCTTTTAGCCCTTTTACTTGGAATTGTGGCGCATGGAGTACAAACACGTTTTAATGTATCCTTTAAATCCATCCGGCCAAAATGGAACAGGCTTAATCCTCTTTCAGGCATAAAACGTCTGTTTTCCATGAAAAATGCAGTAGAGTTGGTGAAAAACTCCATCAAGATAACACTGCTGCTGGTATTGCTTTACAACATACTGAAGCAGGATCTGCAGCCCATGGCATCAATGATCGATATGAGTCCTGCAGCATCTGCGGCTTATATGATGAAAATGATCTTTGATCTGCTGATACGTGTATGTATTGCCTTTATGGTCATTGCCTTTGGCGATTATCTGTATCAGCGCTGGGAATATGAAAAAGAGCTTCGCATGACAAAGCAGGAAGTAAAAGATGAGTATAAACAGACAGAAGGTAATCCTGAGATTAAAAACAGGATCAAAAGCCTGCAGCGTCAGATGGCATCCAGCAGGATGATGCAGAAGGTTCCCCAGGCAGATGTGATCATACGAAATCCTACCCATGTGGCCATTGCTTTAAAATATGATCCTGATCATGACAATGCTCCGGTAGTACTTGCCAAGGGATTAGATGAACTGGCGTTAAGAATCGTAAAGGTGGGGGAAGAAAACAATGTTTATACCATTGAAAATAAACCACTTGCACGGGCTATGTACAATTCCTGTGAACTGGACAGGCCGATCCCCTCAGAATTTTATACGGCAGTAGCAGAAATCCTGGTATATCTGTATAAACAGGATAACGGGAAAAATAAAGATAAAAAATAATAGTTGGAGATTAATGGACGAATGAAACGGTTATTGAGTTACTCAGTGGTTATGTTTGTGATCACGATCATATTGCTTTTGATCATTCCCCTTCCGGCGGGACTGGTGGATGTGGCGATCATATTGAATATGTCCCTTTCCATGATGATCCTGGTAATAACCATGACCATTCGGGAGCCATTGGAATTCTCCATATTCCCCTCTCTTTTGCTTATTACCACGCTGTTCCGTCTGGGTATCAATGTTTCAACCACGAGAAATATCCTTTCTCAGGGAGGTTCATCAGGCCGTGTCATTGCTGCCTTTGGTGATTTCGTTTTAAGAGGAAACGTAGTAGTAGGTCTGATCATCTTCCTGATCATCGTGTTGATGCAGTTTATTGTTATCACAAAAGGTGCAGAACGAGTGGCAGAGGTGGCAGCCAGATTTAATCTGGATGCCATGCCGGGAAAACAGATGGCTATTGATGCAGACCTTAGTTCTGGCCTGATCAATGAAACACAGGCAAAGGAACGGCGTGCCAAGGTTCAGAGAGAAGCAGATTTTTATGGCGCAATGGATGGTGCGACTAAGATCGTAAAGGGTGATGCAGTTATGTCACTTATCACAACTGCCATCAATCTGATCGGCGGCAGCATCATCGGTATTGTACAGTCCGGCAGCAGCATCTCAGCCGTGCTGAGTACCTATTCCATTGCGACAGTAGGTGATGGTCTGGTATCCCAGATACCGGCTCTTCTTATTTCTACTGCAACAGGAATGATCGTTACAAGAGCTGTTTCAGAAGGCAGCTTAAATGAAGATGTATCAAAGCAGTTTCTGGCCCAGCCTCATGCTATGATCGTTAGTGGTGCAGCAGTGGCGGTCATGGCTGTGATACCTGGAATGCCGGCAGTAAGGACTCTGGTTGTGGCTGCATGTCTTATGGGAAGCGGATTTTATCTTTCCGGAAAGATAAAAAAAGAGCCACAGGCATTGTCACAAATGGCAATGGCTCCTTCTACCCAGCTTCAGGATTCCCCACAGGCTCAGGCAGCTGCTGCAAAAGAGGAAGTAAGTGAGGAAGAATATTTTAAAGATGTAAATAATGTATACAGCCTTCTTACACTGGAGCCAGTGGAGATCGAGTTTGGTTATAGTCTGATCCCTCTGGCAGATGAGTCAGTAGGCGGAAGGCTGATCAGCAGGATCGTTATATTCCGCCGCCAATATGCCCAGGATATGGGATTTGTGATCCCATCCATCCGGCTCCGGGACAGTTCTTCCCTGGGACCAAGTCAGTATAGTATTCGGATAAAAGGAGAAGAAATTGCAGGAGGAGAGATCCTGATTGATTATTTCCTTGCTCTGGAACCAGAGGAGGTGGAAGAAGAAATTGAAGGTATTGAGGCCATTGAACCGGCATACGGTATACCCAGCAGGTGGATCAAGCCTGAAAACAGAGATCGGGCTGAATTATATGGTTATACGGTCATTGATCCTCTGTCTGTATTGCTCATGCATCTTTCAGAAGTCATCCGGCAGCATTCATACGAACTGCTTACAAGACAGGAAGTGGTAAGGCTTACGGAAAATCTGAAAAAAACAGCTCCTGAGCTGGTGGAAGAGGCAATACCACAGATGATCAGCTACAGTTATTTCCAGAGAGTTCTTACAAACCTTCTAAAAGAAGGAATTCCGGTCCGTGACCTGGAGACCATTGTAGAGAATCTGATGCAGACAGCCTCAGAAACAGGTCTTCCTCCAAGAGAGCTGGACCAGACAGTAGAAAAGATCAGGACAGCTCTTAAACGTACCATTACCCGCATGTACTGTACAGATGGATGCATGAAAGTCATCACACTGGATGACCAGCTGGAACGGGAAATGGTCGCATCCTTGTCAAAAGGGGAAAATGGCTTATATCTGGCATTAAACCCGGAAATGCTCCAGCATGTGATCCGGCAGCTGGCAGAGCAGATAAAAAAGTTCAGTGGTTTATCACAGAATCCGGTGATCCTGACTTCACAGGTTATGAGGATCCATTTTTACCATCTGGTAGAACCCTTTTATCCTAATATCAGGGTGCTTTCATTTAATGAGATCGCAAATAATGTGCAGATCCAGTCAATTGGAAATATAAGTACAATGAAAAAAGGATCATAAGTGTACGGTCAAATGATATAAACAGCAGATAACAGTAGTGAGTAAAGTTATGGAAGATAAGCAGGAAAAGGCAGAGAAGGAGTTATTTGCGCTTTATAAAAAAACGAAAGATCCGGAAATAAAGAAAGAGATCACAATGCAGTATCTGTACATAGCCAGAACCACGGCAACGAAACTATATGATCTTTATTCTACCACCATGCAGATGGAAGATGCAGTGAATGAAGGTGTGGTGGCGATCATAAAAGGGATCGATATGTATGATCCGGATAAAAACATTAAGTTTTCCACTTACATTACAACGCGGGTAAGAGGAGCAATGCTGGATTATGTAAGAAAACAGGAGTGGATGCCCCGGGGATTTTACAAGCAGTTGGGGATTATAGAATCTGCATGCGAGGACATGAAGCGTGAATTAGGAAGAACACCAACAGTTGATGAACTGGCAAAGCATCTTGGAATAGAAAAAAAACGCTGCCAGAGGATCATTTCCATGAAAAACAGGAGAAATATCCAGTCTCTTGATTTTTTACTGGAAAACCAGAATACATCCAATGGACTCCAGATCACAAACAACGATACCCAGGTACAGCCTGAGGAGGCATGCTTGTGGGAAGAGGATATGCGGGTGCTGGCAGAAGGCATAGCCCAGCTAAATGAAAAAGAGCAAAAAACACTGGCACTGCATTATATGGAAGGGTTGAAAATGGAACAGGTGGGCCGGGTCATAGGTGTCAGCCAGCCCAGAGCATCCCAGATCCACACGATCGCCTTGCGTAAGCTGCGCCATTTTATAGAAACAAAAAATGGAAAGGGGATAAAGTCAGATGTATCAGGGATTTTATAATCTGGCGTCAGGCATGCTGACCCAGAGCAGGAACTTAAATACCATCAGCAATAATATGGTGAATATCCAGACTCCTGGATATAAAAACGAAACAATGGTAAGCAGTACTTTCAAAGAAGAAATGCTTTATCGTACAGGACAGTATAGCAAAGAAAATCCAACCCAGCTGGCAACTGTTTCAAAAATAAAGACAGCAAAGCAGGTTTATACCAATTATGACCAGGGCGGTCTGGAACAGACAGATGGGATCTATGACTTTGCCTTAAATGGAAATGGCTTTTTCTGCATCCAGACATCACAGGGCATCCGGTATACAAGGAATGGTTCATTTTCAGTAGATAAAGATGGATATCTGGTTTTAAACCAGGCAGGAAGAGTCTTAAACAAAGAAGGACAGCCTGTCCAGATCAAAAATGAGAACTTTACAGTTGATTCCAAAGGACACATTACTGCTGCTATTACAAAACAGTCTGATAGTGAAGAAAGCGGCAGCCAGGAAGTTACCATAGAGGATTATGGAACTTTGAAAGTAGTGGATTTTCCAGATCAGGGGCAGCTTCATGCAGAGGATAATGGACTTTTCTCTACTGCACAGGCAGAAACAACGCCTGCAGATACAACTGTTCAATGGAAAATGCTGGAAAAATCCAATGTAGACATGGTGGAGCAGATGACAGCTATGATGTCATCCCAGAGAGCGCTTCAAAGCGCAGCCCAGTCACTGAAAATGTATGATCAGATCATGAGTAAGTCTGTGTCAGATGTCGGTAAGCTGTAAGGAGGATAAAGAAATGAATATGTCATTTTATACAGGAGCAGCAGGAGCCGGACAGTTTACAAAAAAACTGTCAGTTGTATCCAATAACCTGGCCAATATCAACAATACAGGCTTTAAACCTAAAACAGCGGCTTTTTCTGAACTGATCCACTATAATCTTAATGATTCTGAAAATGCCCAGACAGAGCTGCAGACAGGTTCAGGAGCCAGAGTGGAGCGTACCTGGACGGATTTTAGTACAGCCGGTGCTACTCAGACCGGAAAAGAATATGATTATGCAATTATGGAGCCTAATGCATTTTTTATGATACAGGATCCTGCATCAGGTGAGATCACCTATACAAGAAACGGTCATTTTCACAGGGGAGAACGTGAAGATGGATTTTATCTTACAACAGAAGATGGAAAGCTGGTGCTGGACCAGAACCGGCAGCCTCTTAAGCTGGAAGTAACAGATGTAGAAAAGCTGCAGGAGGAATCAGAGTCAGAAGACGATGACTACGATACAGATGATACAGACAGCACAGAGGATGATACTGACCTTCCTAAGGTAAGTGTATACACATTTTCAAACCCCAGCCGTCTCTTAAGCGTAGGAGATAATGAATATAAAGCACAGGATGGAATGGAAGCTTCTTTAAAATCAGATGCGGTCCTGCAAAAAGGGGCACTGGAGAATTCAGGCACCGATATGGCAAAAGAAATGGTCCATGTGATCGAATGTCAGAGAGCCTTTTCTTATGCTGTAAAAATGATCACTACATCAGATGATATAGAAGGAACGATCAATTCACTGAGAGGATAAGGTAAAAAATGGAAATAAAGCGATATGAAGATATGGACCTGCAGGCTCTGGATGTAATGCGGGAGATCGGCAGTATCGGTACTAGTCATGCAGCAACTGCTCTTTCCAAGCTTCTGCAGAAAGAAGTCCGGATCTCGATCCCATCTGTGAATATCCTTGGATACAATGATGCCATGAACCGGATCGGTGATGCGGAGGAGCTTGTTGCAGCAGCCCTTGTAAAAATGTCAGGTGATATTGAGGGGTTGATGCTGTTCCTTTTCGACCTGGATTTTGCAAATGAGGTATTGGAAAAACTGCTTGGAAGCCGTTATAAGTCCTTTCTGGATATGGACGAAATGGCCAGATCAGCACTGGTAGAAGTAGGAAACATCATTATCTGTTCTTATATAAATGCTTTTTCACAACTTGTAAATGTAGAGGTGGAACTGTCTGTTCCAAGTGCTACCATCAACATGCTGGGTGGGATCTTAATGGTACCTATTGCTGAGTATGGATATGAAACAGATAAACTGATGTATTGCAATGCAGATTTTGTGATCGGCGGAAAAGCACTTTCTGACTGGCTGCTCATGCTGCCGGACATTCGTTCTCTAAACGATATTTTAGAGAGGTTGGGAGTTTCATAATGATCGGAGCCACAGAATTAAAAGTAGGAATCGGTGATATGAAGTTTTCACGAGGGGAAGGAAGGATCATAACCTATGCTTTGGGTTCCTGTATCGGGATAACCTTTTATGATCCGGTTACCCGTCTGGGAGCACTTCTGCACATCATGCTTCCGGCACAGTTTGAAGGAAAGGATTCCAATCCATTTAAATTTGCAGACAGCGGCATCAGGGAAACCCTCAGAAAGCTGAAAATATTCGGTATGGTAAAAAGCCGGATGGTAGTTAAGATCGCAGGGGGAGCCAAGATGTTTGAGATCAGCGGAAACAGCAGCTTTGGAAATATCGGGCAGAGAAATGCAGAAAGTGTAAAAAAAGTCATGGCCCAGGAAGGAATCTGTATCGCAGCAGAGGATACAGGAGGAAATTATGCCCGTACCATGCTTTTAGATCTTGCAACAGGCGATGTGATCGTGCGTACAGTGGGACGACCGGATCGCCGACTCCCAAAGGGGATCTGACTTATGGTGGTGTCACCATCTGTGACATGCCTGTTTACAGAAAAAAGGAGAGAAGATCATGGTCAAAAATGAAAAAGAAGGGATTCTTTTAGAATCAGGAACAAACGAGATTGAAGTAATGAAATTCACAGTTCTGGGTGAATTTTATGGCATTAATGTGGCAAAAGTCCAGGAGATCATCATGAGTGAAAAGGTAAAACCGATGCCTCATGCAAACCCGGCAGTAGAAGGCATCTTTAAACCAAGGGATGAGCTGATCACAGTGATCAACCTGGCAAAATATCTTACAGGAGATGACCGGGAAAATGGGCCAAGAGATCTGTTTATCGTAACAAATTTTAATAAAATGACGGTCGCTTTCCGGGTAGACAGTATCGAAGGTATCAGCAGGATTTCATGGAAAGATATACAGAAGCCAGATAAGACCATTGCAAATGGAGATGACAGTGTTGCTACCGGTATTGCCCAGTGCGGAAAAGAGCTGGTGATCATCCTGGATTTTGAAAAGATCGTGGCAGAGATCGCACCGGAAACAACTATACAGGTGACAGATGTAGATAAGATGGGAGACCGCCCTATCTGCAACAGTCCTATTGTGATCGCGGAAGATTCCATTCTTTTAAGTAAAATGATCGATGATTCCCTGGAAAGGGCCGGATTTACCAATGTAAAGAATTTTTCCAATGGCCAGGAGGCATGGGATTACCTTTCACAAATACATAATGATTCTGATCTGTATGATAAGGTCAATCTGGTCATTACAGATATCGAAATGCCGGAAATGGATGGCCACAGGCTTACAAAGCTGATCAAGGATGACGAACATTTAAAGAAGATCCCGGTTATCATCTTCTCTTCCCTGATCAATGAGCAGATGAGGCAGAAGGGGAAAGAATTAGGTGCAGACGAACAGCTTTCCAAGCCGGAGATCGGGCATCTGATCACAGTAATGGATGAACTGCTTGCCCGTTTTAAAAAACAGTACAGTCAGCAGTAAGGAGGACTCTAAGGATGGAAAAATATGTATTAACACAGGATCTTGTAACAGGAAATGAACTGATCGACAGTGAGCACAGGAAGATTTTTGACGAAGTCAATACCCTTCTGGATGCATGCTCAAAAGGAAAGGGAAGAGAAAATCTCTCAAGTCTGGGAGAATTTCTTGTTGAATATGTAACGAAACACTTTTCAGATGAGGAGGATCTCCAGAAGCAGTCAAAATATCCGGAATATACAGAACATCATAAATTTCATGAATGGTATAAACAGAAACTGGGGGATGCCATTATAAAACTGGAGCAGGAAGGTCCGACGATCAATTCCCTGGGCGAGATCAACTATATGGTAAGCGTGCTGGTTAAGCATATCCGGGAAACAGACCGCAAGCTGGCCCAGTGGATCCAGAATGGAGCCAAAAATGAAGTTACAGCTTCTAAAGTGGCAACAGGATCAGCTGTATCAGGGAAAACTTCCTATATGGATACCGTTACAAAAGATGAAAGTACAGAAAATCTGGATATCCGTCAGATCCTGGATATAAAAGAACTTCAGCGGATCCAGGATCTGTTTTTAACGGTCACAGGCATGACAGCAGCAGTAGTGGATATGAAAGGAAAATACATTACGAGAGGAAACTCCTTTACCAGCTTTTACAGCAGGTATACCAATGGAAAACATAATGAGCTGCGAGAGTTTACCCAGGATCTTACAGTAGGAGGATTCCGTGCAGGTACAGTGATCGGCGGTATCGTCCTTGGAGATTACCCGGATGATTCAGCCCCAAGCCAGGAAGTAGTAAGTGCCGGTGGACAGCTTTTAGCTGAGATGCTGAATCTGTGGGCTAATGCCCTTTATTACCGGAAGAGCAATGCGGACAGCGTAGAAGCATTTGCAAAAGAGGAAAAGAAAGTACGGGATGCAGTAGGACAGATCAAGTATAAGGCAAAGGGACTGGAGCAGACGGCTACGATGGAAAAAATGCTTTCCCTGAATGCAGCCATTGAAGCAGGCCGTGCCGGAAAAGCAGGTGTAGGCTTTGGTGTTGTAGCAGATGAGATCGGCCGTATGGCAAATGAGTCAGCCGCTGTATATCAGGAAATCCAGGAGCTGGTAAAACAGGTAGAGGAATCCATGGAACGCCTTGGCGAATAATACAGTGTATTTTTCTGATATCATGGTGCCAGAAAAACGGCTGGCACCTGTGTCATTGTATGCAGAAAAAGAGGATAAAAGGAGATACATAAATGGTCATTACGGTTTCAAATCAAAAAGGCGGTGTGGGAAAGACCACAACATCAGCAGCGCTGGCTGCAGGATTTTCGATGGCAGGTAAAAAGGTTCTGTGTATAGACCTGGATCCCCAGGGAAATCTTGGATTCTGCCTTGGTCTGGATACCGAAGGAGGATCTACTATACTGGATGTATTAAAAGGAGATATATCCATACAAAAGGCGATCAGCCGCACAGAAGGGATCGATATCCTTCCTTCTGATATTACATTAAGCAGCAGTGGTCTGGAGTATAATCCGGGAGAAGAAAAAGAATCTATTTTAAAAAATGTTTTAAAACCAGTTATGGATTTTTATGACTATATTGTGATCGATACACCCCCTGCCTTAAATCTTCTCACAGTTAACGCATATGCAGTTTCTGATTATCTTATTATACCAATGGCATCGGATATCCTCAGTCTGGTTGGTCTGTCACAGTTAAAGGAAACAGTAGAATCTGTCCGCATACAGATCAATCCCGGCCTTAAGATCATGGGTATCCTGCTAAACCGCTTTAATCCAAGAACATGTCTTTGCAGGGATGTATTGGAAATGGCCGGGCAGCTGGCCGGGCAGCTGGAAACCCGGGTATTTGACACAAAAATAAGGTCCGGAGTGGCGATTGCGGAAGCACCGGCCCATGGAGAAAGTATTTTTGAGTACAGTCCGAGAGCATCAGCTGTAAAGGATTATGGAAAGTTTTTAGATGAGGTAGAAAAGATCATAGGTTTCAGGGAGAAATAATATGGCAAAAAAAACAAATAAAACCTCACATGTGCTGAACCTTATCACAGGTTCACAGCCGCCAGTTGCGTCTTCTGGCGAAACACAGCCGTCTTCTTCAGCTTCCGGTGAAACACAGCAGGAAGGATCAGCTGCTGAAGAACCGGTAAGAGTGCCTTCCGCTAATGTGACTGTAGTTGATCCAAGAGAAGAAGGAAAGCTGGCAGAAGAGATCCAGAAGAATCTGATCCAGGAGCTGGAAAAAGAACAGACAGAAGAGCAGGCAGAACAGCCCGGGAAGCAGGAAGAACAGCAGGAAGAACAGCCGGAAGAACAGCCGGAAGAACAGACAGAAGAACAGACAGAGCAGCCCAAAACAAACGCAGGGACACCTGTACAGAAAGAACCGGAACAACAGGAAGAGCAGAAGCAGGAAGATGGTCCAAGTTACCGGGTCGTAAATATCATGGAGGAGATCCTTACTCCGGAACTGATCCTTGACGCACTGAAAAGTAATGATACCTGTACCTGCAGCCGCTGTCAGGCAGATGTGAAAGCGCTGATGCTTACCAGGCTGCCGCCCAAATATATTGTAGCAGATAATACGACAGTCCCGATGCTGTTAACCTTTTACCGCAATAAATTCCGTGTGGCTGTTTTAAGTCAGTCCATGAGAGCCTGTATGGAAGTAAAAGAACATCCACGCCATATCTTATAAATTTTCATGCTGCGCCGAAATATGTATATAGAATCTATAGGATCACAGGGATAAAGTATACAGAAGCGGCGCATTTTATGTACACCGCAACATCACATGACTGAAAGGAGCAGCAGATATGTCAAGTGTATCAAGAACAAGCAGCAGTCTTGGAAATACAGCTTTAAGAGGATTTGGTGGTTTAGCTTCCGGTATTGACAGGGATGCACTGATCGAACAGATGACAGCAAGAACAACATCCAAGATCACATCCAAGAAACAGGCTATGACCAAACTGGAATGGAAGCGGGATGCATATCGTTCTATCAGCAATAAGATCATAGATCTTCAGGACAATTACCTTAGCTATTCAGCAACAAAGAGCTTAAAAAACAGTGATTTCTTTGCAAAAAACCAGGTCAGTGTACAGGGAAATCCTGACTATACAAAATATATATCAGCGACAGGAAACGCAGACACTGCATCCAGAGTGTCAGTTCTGGGAGTAAAACAATTAGCAACATCTGCCACATTGGTCTCCGGCGAAAAGAAAATAGAAAATGAAAAAGATTCACCTATTACCTTAGGCGGCATCAGCGAGTCTGATTTTACCAATAAAGAAGTAAAGACCTCCAATCTTTCCGGAACGAAGCTGACATTTGGAACCTACAGTATTACAGATAAGAAATTCACAGAGGAAGCAACCTTTACGTTCCCCACCAGTTATGAAAAAAAGGTGGACGGTGGAAAAACAGAGACAGTCACCATTGATTATACGGATAAATCTGAAAATGTAGTAAAACAGCTGAATGAAGCCCTTGATTCCCAGGGATTTCTCGGAAAAGATGGAAAGAGCGGCATTGAATTTACACTGGATGGTGATGAGATCAAGATCAGGCAGAAGACAGGCAGTATTACCGATAAAGGAAAAAGCTGTGTGATCAGGGAAACATCATCTGCTTTAAGATGAATCAGGATGAAATAAATAACGGCATTTCACTTGATGAATTTAACGCATCTTCAAATAAATCTTCATTCGAGGCTGCAGCTATAACAAAGCAGTCCCTTTTCAGCTATCTTAAGGGAAAATCAATTTCTGTTTCTTATGGCGGACAGACAAAGAATATTGAACTGATCGGCGATAAGGAAGAGATAACAAATTTTAAATTTGGAGATTTTACGGATAGCTTACAGAATAAACTGGATAAAGCCTTCGGTTCAGAAAAGGTTACTGTAGGAAAGGGTACGGATTCAAAGGGCAGCCTGACGTTTACTGTAAAAGACAACAAACAGACATTACAGATATCCGCAGACTCAAAGGAACTCCAGAATGCCCTGGGTATCACATCTACCCAGTCAAACAAGATCAGTACAGGAAGCAGCCTGTGGGAGAACAGGGTCAAACTGGGACTGGGAAAATACGATACAAAAGAGAAATTAAACGACGCATTAAAAAACTTTACAGTCAATGGTGCAAAAATAGATAATATTACTGCAGATACCACAGTAGACGGACTGCTTACTGCGATCAATAATAATAAAGATGCAGGAGTAACTGCCATCTATCTGGGCAGTGAAAATAAATTTGTTCTTTCTTCCAATGAAAAAGGTGAGGGCCGTAAGATCACCCTTGGTGCAGATCCAAAAGATACTACTGATGCAGCAAATCTCATTTTCGGCGGGGTTAGCACAGATGGCACAGATGGTGAGATGAGTATTCTCTATAATGGGGTACAGACCACCATTACCAGCAGCAGCAATACCTTCTCCATTGACGGTCTGGATATTAGAGCCACTAATACATTTAATACAGGCTCGGCAACTGCTGAAGGAGGCGTCAGCTTTACTGCATCAGCAGATACAGAAAAGGTGACAGAGACTGTAAAGAAATTCATTGAAGCTTATAATGCCATGATCGATGAGGTCCGCACCCAGGCAACAACCAAGCCGGACAGTAATTATAAGCCTCTGACAGATGACCAGAAAAATGAAATGAATGAAACCTCCATTAAAAACTGGGAGGATAAGGCAAAAGAGGGTATTCTGTACAACAGCAGCGCTTTAAAAGATCTGGACAATGCTACCCAGGGCATTTTCTCTTCAATGATGATAAACGGTGTTTCTTATGACGATCTTGAAAAGATCGGAATTTCCTTCTCAGATGATTACACAGCAGGTGGAAAGATCGTATTTGATGAAGAAAAGTTTAAAACTGCCATGGACAGTGATCCGGAAAAGGTATCAGACCTGTTCACAGGCACGCATGGTATTGTAAACACCATAGACAGTACTCTTTCTACTTATGCCACCAGATATGCAAGCAAGAATGGAAATTCCTATGGTGTGCTTATTGAAGAGGCAGGATCTGAAAAACTAAGCCTGACCCTGACTAACAACAGTATTTATAAAGAATTAAAGGATATGCAGGAAACCATCACAAACCTGCAGTCCCAGCTGTCAACTGAGCAGGACCGTTATATCAGTCAGTTTACGCAGATGGAAAGGCTGATCAATCAGATGAATTCACAGTCCAGCTACCTGTCACAGTTAGGTGGCTGATGGGGGTAAGGAAGCATGTACGAAAAGTTTAAGCAGTACAAGGAAAGTACGATCTATTCTATGAGCAATCTGGAGTTGTTGCTTTTATTGTATGACGAAGCAGTGAAGCGTCTGAAAATGGCACAGATCGCACTTGAGGATAAAAAATATGAGACTTTTGAAGAATGTCTCGAAAGAACAGGACGGATCGTCCGGTATTTATTACAGATACTGGATATGCAGTATCCCATCAGCAAGGATCTGAAACGTATCTATGAGTACCTGATCTATGATATCAGCCGTGTTAAAGCAGGAAGGGAACGCAGGGCAGAAGAGATTCCAAGGATCAGCCACATACTTTCTGAATTAAGAGATGCATTTAACCAGGCAGGAAAGATTTCCGGCGATCAGCATATTGTGAGAGAACGAAGTGTTTTCGGTTAAAGGAGAATATATGAGCGCAGACTTGGAAACAATTTTGATATATCTTCAAAGGAGATATAATATATTAAGAGAAGTTTGTAGTCTGACGGAAGAACTGGCGGAGGCAGTGGAGCGCGGCGACACAGTCTCCGCTTCTCTTCTTTTAGATATGAGGGGAGAACAGCTGCAGCGCCATGCAGACTGTGAAGAACAGATCATCCTGCAGACTGCAGGAAACAGCCTTCAGGACCGGTATCTACGAGATCTGGCTAAAGGTCCATTAATGAATGTAAAAAGCTGTTTTAAAGGAAAGACAGAGCGCGAAAAAATGCTGGAGAAGCGTATTGAGGATCTGCGTTGCCGCACAGAAAAGCTTTTAGATAAGATACGCAGGATCGATGGGGGACTTAACAGAAGAATATCAAAAAACAGGTGAAGTTAAATGGAAAATCAAAACTTTTATGAAGGCCGCATACTGGTAAATATGGCTGCATCTGTTATGCGCCAGGATGATTTAAAGCCGCTTCATGGAAATCTGGACTGGGAAAGGCTGTTCCGGATTGCAGATTATAACAAAATTTCAAACCTGATCTATCTTGCAATCCTTGGAAATAATGAAAAAATGCCGGAACGGTGGAAAACACGCTTTTATGAGCGCTACAGCGATATTCTGAAATTCAACGAAAGCTGCACAGAAGGAGAACGGGAGATACTGGTCCTTCTGGAATTAAAAAAAATCCCGGTACTCGTCCTTTCCTCCAGCAGCCGCAGACAGCTGTATCCAAGGGAGGAAATGGCAGGGGAAAGCTCTCTGAAGCTTTTTTTTCTTGACCCGGAAGATTATCTTTTTGCAAAAGGCTATCTGGTCAATATAGGCTACGAAACGGATACGCTCTATCCGGGAGTGGGTGAAAAGATGCGTATACCAGGCCGCTTTTCTGTGGAGATCTATCATACCTTTCCTTTTAAAACCCAGGTATACCAGAGGGGGATGGAAAAGCTGCTCCAGCGTGTTTTCCTGAAAGAAAATGGTAACTACATTTATGAATGGAATGCCATAGACCAGCTAGTCTATCTGATGATCCAGTCTGCTTACCTATATGTAACAGGACATCTGCAGATACGCCATCTGACAGACTTATATGTATTTTACAGAAAAGCAGCAGAAGAAGACCAGTTTCAGGAGCTTGAGAACCGGCTAAAGGAATTTAAAGTAAATATACTGGCGCAGAAGCTTCTGCATTTAAGCTATATGTGGTTTGGAACACGGGAAGAATGTGCCAGCATGGAGACAGAGGAAGAAGAACTCCAGGTATTTGATATACTGGAGAAAAATGTATTCTACGGCATGACAGGGAAATTTGGGACGGAAACAGATGAACAGGCGCTGGATCTTAGATCAGACATATTAAAAGAAGAAGAGCGGGAAAACCGCATGGAAAAAAGAGCATTATTTTACCGGCGTCTGAGAGAGTTTTTTTCTCTCGTACGCC
>OGMK01000795.1_pt1 | contig 20839 bp, 14 predicted proteins | sample 1573151 | NCBI WGS metagenome assembly OGMK01 (sample SAMEA2581887, study PRJEB24529) | metagenome | biome: Human gut stool | place: China | collected 2011
ACGGACGCCTTCGTCGAGGATCATGTTGCGCATGGCCTTCTTCTGCACGTCGTCGTGGAAATATTTGTGGATCAGCGGCGCCTTCTCGATCAGCTCCTCTTCCGAATAGCGGGCTGCGAACTCGGCTTCGAGCGCGTTGAACTTGTCTTCGCGCTCGTGCTTCATCGTGCCGCTCGTGGCGATGGCGTAGGCCTTGTCGTAAAGCTCTCTGATGATCGTCTGGCGCAGTTCTTCGTCGTTGACCTCGTGGCAGTAGGTGCGTTTCACGTCCTTGCCCAACTCCTTCGACAGCTCGATCTGTACGGCGCAGTGCTTCTTGATCTCCTCGTGCGCGAACTTGATGGCGCCGAGCATCACCTCTTCCGAAACCTCCTTCATCTCGCCCTCGACCATCAGGATGTTGTCGATCGTACCGCCGACCATGATGTCCAGGTCGCATTCGGGCATCTCCGAATAGGTGGGGTTGATGGCGTATTCGCCGTTGCGGCGTACGACGCGGACCTCCGAGATGGGGCCGCCGAAGGGAATGTCCGATACGGCCAGCGCCGCCGAGGCGGCCAGACCGGCCAGCGCGTCGGGCTGAATATCCTTGTCCGCCGAGATGAGGTTGACCGTCACGTAGACTTCGGCGTGGTAATCCGCGGGGAACAGGGGCCGGAGGGCGCGGTCGATCAGGCGGGCGACGAGCACCTCGCTGTCGTTGGCGCGCGCTTCGCGCTTCATGAAACCGCCGGGGAAGCGGCCTACGGCGGCGTACTTCTCCTTGTATTCGACCTGGAGGGGCATGAAATCGGTGTCGGGTTTTGCATCCTTTGCGGCCACGACGGTTCCGAGCAGCATCGTGTCGCCCATCTTGACGACGACCGAGCCGTCGGCCTGCTTGGCCAGTTTGCCCGTCTCGATCTCGATCTGGCGACCGTCGGCCAGCGTGATGATCTTGCGGACTGCGTTGTACAGCTTCTTTTCTTCCATAAAAATTTTAAACCTATAATGTTTTCGAATTGTTTTTCGCAACGAAAATGAAGGCAACCCCTCTCGGGAATTGCCTCCATTTCTTCCTCGGGACTACTTGCGGAGATTCAGCGTCTTCACGATTGCGCGGTAGCGCTCGATGTCGACCTCCTTCAGGTATTCCAGCAACGCGCGGCGCTTGCCGACCAGGCGCAGCAGTGCGCGCTGGGTTCCGAAGTCGTGCTTGTTGCTTTTGAGGTGTTCCGTAAGGTGGCTGATACGGTAGGAAAACAACGCGATCTGACTTTCGGGCGAACCCGTGTCGGTGTTAGACTTGCCGTACTGGCCGAAAAGCTCCTGCTTTTTCTCAGCTGTTAAATAAGCCATTGTGTAAATTTATTTTACGTTCCACTCTACGACGCATCCCCCTTACCGTGGATAACGCCAGAGCGTTCCGCAAAGGTACGAAATAATTCATAATTCATAATTCATAATTCACAATTATTTTCAATTTGGCGTCTAAAAATAACAAATTAATCGAGAAAATCGTATTTTTGCGGCTAAACAAGTGAAAATTATGGGGAAAACGGGTGTGCGCGGAACTTTCGCCGCGCTTGTCGCCGCGGTGTTGTGCGGCTGCGGGAGCGAGCCGGATTTCGTCACCGTCGACGGGACGATGCTCGGCACGACGCTGCATGTGGTGGCCGACGTGAAGGGCGTCTCGCGGCAGCGTCTCTATGCGGCCGTCATGGAGCTGGACCGCGAGGCCAAGGCGTCGATGTCGATTTACGATTCGACGTCGCTTGTGAGCCGTCTGAACCGCAACGAGACCGACAGCGTCGACCGTCATATCGCCTTCAACCTGCATCTGGCCGACAGCATCGGCGCGTTGAGCGACGGGCGTTACGACGTGACCGTCAAGCCGCTGGTCGAGGCGTGGGGCTTCGCCGGCCGGGAGCGCGTCGAAAACCCGAACGTCGATTCGATCCTCGAATTCGTGGGCCGCGAAAAGGTCCGTGTCGAGGGAGGGCGGCTGGTGAAGGACGATCCGCGCGTGCAGCTGGACTTCAACTCCGTGGCGAAAGGCTATACGGTCGATCTGCTGGCCGGACTGGTCGAGAAATACGGGGCTGAAAACTACATCGTCGACATCGGCGGCGAGGTCCGCTGCCGGGGACTCAACCGGCAGGGCCGGGCGTGGCGCATCGGCGTCGAAACGCCTTTCGACGGCAACATGTCGGACGGTGAATACCTCCAGAAACGGATTCAGATGACCGGCGGCGGGCTGGCCACCTCGGGCAACTACCGCCGTTTCTACCTCGACGGGGAGGGCAACAAGGTCGCCCACACCATCGACCCCCGCACGGGGCGCAGCGCCCTGTCGCGCCTGCTGTCGGTGACCGTCGCGGCTCCGACCTGCGCCGAGGCCGACGCGCTGGGGACCATGTTTCTGGCGATGGGCGCCGACGATGCGCTGGCGGCCGTGGAACGGATGCCCGGCGTGAAGGCGTACTTCATCCTGGCGGGTGACGGCGGAGAGTACGAGGAGTACGTCTCGCCGGCCATGGAAGCGTTGATTCTGAAATAGCGAGATAAATGAAAACAGCGGTATTCCTCTACAATCCCGAATCGGGCAAGGGCAAAATCGCCCGCAACGTCGGGTGCATCAGTACGATTTTTCAGGCCTACGGCTACGACGTCACGCCGCAGCGGATCGACTTTACGGCCAATCCGTTCGACGGCAACGAGACCATCGACCTGATGGTCGTCGCCGGCGGCGACGGCACGGTGAACTATGCGGTCAACGCCATGAAACGCAAGGGGCTGGACATTCCCATCGGCGTGATTCCGGCCGGTACGGCCAATGATTTCGCCGGGGCGGTCGGCATGTCGCGCGAGCCGCTCGAAGCGGCGCGGCAGATCGCTTCGGGGGCTGTGGACCGGGTCGACGTAGGCCGGGTGAACGACCTGTATTTCGTCAATATCTTTTCGTTCGGAATCTTCACGACCACCTCGCAGCGCACGCCCGACGAACGCAAGCACAAGATCGGCAAGCTGGCCTATATCATCGAGGGGGTCAAGGAGTTCCGCACGATGCACGCCGTGCCGCTGGAGATCGAGGCCGACGGCGAGCGGTTCGACCTGCGGTCGCTGATGGTGCTGATCTTCAACGGCGAGACGGCGGGCGGTTTCCACCTGGCGCGGCGGTCGTCGATCAAGGACGGGCTGTTCGACTGCATCCTGCTGGAGAAGAAGAATTTCTTTCGTTCGACGCTGGCCATGTGCCGCTATCTGGCGGGCGGCAGCCCGAAGATCGTCCGCCACCTCCGGGCGCGGCGGATCGACATCCGTTCGTCGGTCAACGAACCCACGGACGTCGACGGGCAGAAGGGCGCCGAATTCCCGCTGCACATCGAGTGTCTGGCGGGCGGCCTGCGCGTGATGTGCGCCAAACAGGCCTCGGGCAATTTCTGATTTTTACGGTCCGGCTTGTTTGATTCTGCGAAAATTCATACTTTTGTCGGAAAAATTACGACGATATGGCGGATAACGGCAAAACGGCGCGCAGCGGAGGACGCGAAAGTTTGCGCAAGGTCTCCATCTCCCGGATCAAGAAGGAGATGAGTGACGTCTTTTACCTTTCGGACGATCTGGTGATTTCCGCACTCACGGCCGACAAGAATACTACGGCCGATTATCCGACCTCGATCGACGGCTTTACGGCCATCATTATGATGACGGGCGAGGCCACCGTGTCGATCGACATGCAGAATTACAGCATCAAGCCCAACACGATCGTCTTTTTCAACCCCGATTCGATCATCCGCACAATCAAGTGTTCGTCGAACGCCGCGGCCTACCTGCTGGCCTTCTCGAAATCGTTCGTCAACGAGATCCAGATCGACCTCTCGACCTCGCTGCCGGTCTACATGCGCTTCGGCAAGGCCCCCGTGCTGGAGGTCACGCCGCAGGACGTGGACGAAATCCGCCAGTTGTTCCAGCTCATCAAGACCATGCTGCGCAGCGACAAGGAGCGTTACCGCCACGAGATCATCCGCACGCTCTTCACCACGGCGTTCTACATCATCACCGAGATCAACCAGCGCGAGCAGCCCGGCGAGATGAAGCAGGGGCGCTGCGAGGTGCTGTTCGACGAGTTCATGTCGCTGCTGCAACAGTACAACAAGAGGGAGCGCAACGTGAGCTTCTACGCCAAGCAGCTCAATATCACGCCCAAATACCTCTCGTCCGTGGTGAAGGAGGTGAGCGGCAAGACCGCCGCGCGGTGGATCGACGAGTCGGTGATCCTCGAAGCCAAGGCCCTGCTCAAGTATTCCGGAATGAGCATTCAGGAGATCGCCTACCACCTCAATTTCTCGACGCAGTCCTTCTTCGGCAAGTATTTCAAACAGCACACCGGAACCTCGCCCTCGCGTTACAAGCGGAAAGGATAGTTTTCGATTTTACAGGGCCTCTTCCGTCCTGCCTTGTCCGGCCCGAACGGAAAATACGTTTGTATGTCCCGTCCGGGTCGAACTGTGTCAGGATAAAATCCGCTCCTCTAAAATCAAAAAACCGAACCTTGTTTTTCAGGTGGCGGCTCGCGGGTGTCCGCTATGACACGCCGCTATTTCAGCGCTTCGACCACGCGGCCGATCATCGCCGGGATGGCGTGCTCCTCCTGCGCGGTGAAGAAATTGCCGTCGATTTCGAACGGGGCGTCCGTCGCCACGGGGCCCGTCACGGCGGCCTTGGCCATCGGGTGCACGGCGACGCGCCGTCCGGCGGCGACGCCTGCGAATCCGAACATCATCCCTGCGGCGCAGTGGCCGATCATCGGTTTGCCCGTCTCCCCGAAGGTTTTCAGCACCTCCATCAGGTCCCTGTTCCAAGGCTCGCCGGCATGCTGCGCGAAGACCGGCACGGCGTCGCCGCAGGCGAACACCAGAGCGTCGTACTCCTCTTCGTGACCCTTGAGGTTGGCGATCACGTCGTCGGCCGTCAGGCCGATGCCCGAGTTGGTGCGGATCTCGCGGCTTTCGGCCACGGCGAACACGGTGCAGGGAATCTTGTTTTCGAAAAACGTTTCCAGATACTGGAACAGGCCCATCCCGTTCACGGGATTCACGGCCACGACAGCTGCTTTTTTTGCCATGATTGCAATTCGTTTAGTGATACAATGGTTATTTTCGGTAAGTTTGTTATCTTTGCGTACAAAGATAGGGCAAACAGCCCGTAAAAACAATAACGCACTTAAAAATGAGATGGTTACATACGTGTAACCATTGCTGGATACCAAACGGATGGAGCCGGAGAAAAAATTGAAAAATTTCACGCCCACGGGTTCCTGCCCGGTCCGGGACGTGCTGTGCCGCCTGGGGGACAAGTGGTCGATGTTGGTGTTGCTGACGTTGAATGCCAACGGCGTGATGCGTTTCAGCGAGATCCACCGCACGCTGGGCGACATTTCGCACCGCATGCTGACCGTCACGCTGCGGATGCTCGAAACCGACGGAATGATCCGCCGCGAAGTCTACGCCGAGGTTCCGCCGCGGGTGGAATACCGTCTTACGGAGCGGGGCGGGAGTCTTCTGCCGCATATTTTCGGACTGGTGGAATGGGCCGAGGCGAACAAGGAGGCTATTCTGGACGGCCGCAGGAGGTCCTGAACGACATCCGCTGCGCGTCCGTGCCGTCGGGGTAGTAGCCGCGCAGCAGTTTTCCGGGGCGGAAGCCTTTGCGGGCGTAAAGCCTTATGGCAGAGTCGTTGTCGGTGCGCACTTCGAGCGTCACTTCACGCAGCCCGAGCCGCCGGGCCAGCGCGATAGCGGCGTCCAGCAACGCCTGTCCGGCTCCGCAGCCGCGCGCCGCGGGGTCCACCGCCACGGAGTAGATGCGGAGGTTTTGCGCCGTGCGCCGCATTAGCAATGAAATGTAGCCGACGACCGCACCGTCGCGGGTGGCGGCGTAGGACGCTCCCTGCGCATGCGTCAGCAGGTAGCGCAGCTGCCGCCGCGTGAAGGCCTCCCCTTCCGGGAATGAACGCCGCTCGACGCACTCCACGGCGTCGAGGTCCCCGGCCGTCGCGGGACGTATTCCGACTGCGGGGTTCATTGCGCGTGGAGGCGGTTGAGGCAGTGGACGAAGTGGTTGAGGATGCGGTAGTAAAGTTCGTCGCCCAGCACGGCGTCCTCGACTTCGTGGTCGATCGACGGGTTGTCGTTGATCTCGATCACCACGGCCCTGCCGTTGATGAGTTTCAGGTCCACGCCGTACAATCCCTTGCCGATCAGCGCCGCGGCCTTTACGGCGGTGTCGAGCACTTTCTGCGGCGCCTTGTAGATGGGTACGGTCTCCCATGCGCCGCACAGGTTGCGGCCTGTGTCGTCGTGGGCGTGGTTGTAGATCTGCCAGTGGCCCTTGGCCATGTAGTATTTGCAGGCGAACAACGGTTCGCCGTCCAGGAGGCCGATCCGCCAGTCGAACTCCGTGGGGATGAACTCCTGGGCCAGCAGCACGGACGAGTGGCGGAACATCTCGTCGAGCGCCGCGCGCAGCTCTTCGTCGCTGGCCACCTTGTGCATGCCCACCGAGAACGATCCGTCGGGAATCTTGAGGATGAAGGGCGCGCCGAGGCGTTCGCTGATCTCGCCGAAGGAGTATTCGTTGCTGCGGAACAGCAGCTGCGAGGCCGGGGCCGGGATGCGGGCCTTTTCGAAAAGCTCGCAGAGGTAGACCTTGTTCGTGCAGCGGATGATCGACTCGGGATCGTCGATCACGGCGATGTCGTTCATCGCGGCACGCTGCGCGAGGCGGAAAGTGTAGTGGTTGAGCGCTGTGGTGGCGCGGATGAACAGCGCGTCGAACTCCATCAGCCGCGTGGCTTCCTCCTCGGTGATCAGCTCCGCGTGGATGTTCATTTTCCGGGCCACTTCGAGGAACTTGTTGAGGGCGTCCTTGTCGCTGGGCGGGAATTTTTCGTCCGGGTCGTAGAGGATGGCGAGGTTGTAGCGTGCGGGCTTGGCCGAGCGCGGCGAGCGCCATACCTTCTTGTTGAAGCAGTCGAGCGCATTGGCGAAATCGTCCTGCCCGCTCTCCGAGAGCTGGCGCAGCGAAAGGGCCTGCACCGACTCGATCTGGTTGCGGGCGTGGTTGTTCATCGTCACGCGCAGGATCGGGCAGGGGTAGTGGTCGAAGATGAACCGCGCGATCTTCTCCAGACCCTTCTCGCGGCAGGTTCCGAAGTAGATGTTCAGCTGCCAGGTTTCGTCGGTGATGCGGTTGCGTTCGATCCACTGTTGGCAGAGCTGTTGCAGGTTGCGGTTCATGCGGATTCCGGCGCCCGATTCGAGCTTGTTGAGCGTCTCGACGCCCGGCAGCACCCGGTGTCCCCGGGCCTGGGCCAGCAGCGAGCAGTAGTAGCCTTCGGAGTTGTAGCCGTATTCGTCGCTCAAGTTGATGACCAGCTTGGGCGTCCGCTCCCCGTAACGGTGTTCGAGGTAGTCGGTGACGGTCATCAGCGAATCGGTTTCGCAGTAGGGTTTCCAGTCGTTGAGGCTGTTCAGCAGGATGAAGACGCTATTCATGCATGTGTGTTTTCGATGCGCCAAATGTAAGCAAATAAAGCATCCGTTGTACATGCCGCGCGCCGTTTTGCGAAATAAAAAAACGGGCCTCCGCAGAGACCCGTTTTCTGGTTGTCCGTCGGGGCGTCAGGCCCGTTTTTTCGCCGCCTTGGCAGCCACCGCCTTGTCCAGCTCGATGATGAAGTCCGAGAGGACGTTCATGTAGTTGATGAAGGCGTCGTAGGCCGAATCGTAGGGGTTGAAATAGGAGTGTACGTCACCGTCCGAGAGCCATTTGGTAGCCATGTAGTAGAAATGGTCGGAGGTCTGCATGAAACTCCAGACATAATCGAAATCGGGATTTTTCAGCGCCGCGACCTTCTCCTTCTGGGCATAGAGCTTCGAGAAAGCCTCGTTCTGCAATTCGTTGCCCAGCCAGGCCGTCACGTCGCGCTCCTCGTCGGCCCACGACATCACGTGCGGACAGTGGAGCACGGCGACGGGCTGGTGCTTCTTCGCGGCCTCGGTCACCGTGGCGAACTCCAGGCCGTTCTTCCTGGCGAGGATCGCCTTGGGCAGCGCGCGCATGAATTCGAAGATGCCCGTGTCGGCGTTCTGATGCTCGCCGAAGGTCTCGTAATCCATGAACAGGTTGATGACCTCGCCCGGCGTCTCGTCCGAGGCGAGCCACTGCACGTACTTGTCGGCTGTCAGGGGCCACTGGTCCCAGCTCTTGTTCGAGAAGCGGAAAGCGATGTCGTCCGAGAGTTTGTAGTTGCGCAGCAGCAGGCGCAGTTTCTGGTCGATGGCGTTGGCGTAGACGTAGTTGGGCGATTTCCACCCCAGCACGTGCTTGGCTCCTTCGGCCAGCATCGTGCGGAAGCCCATGCCGGCGACCATCGCGCCGATCTCGTCCGAATAGATCAGCTCCGTGTTGCGGAAAGCGGTGGGTTTCATCCCGAACTCCTTTTTGATAAGGTTCGTGTGCAGTTTGACCTGCTCCGTGAAATCCTCCTTCGAAGCCAGCGAGGCCAGCGAGTGGGAGTAGGTCTCGGCGAGGAACTCCACGCAGCCCGTCGCGGCAAGCTCCTTGAACGAGTCGAGCACTTCGGGGGCGAAGGCGCGGAACTGTTCGATGGCGATGCCCGTGATCGAGAACGAACAGCGGAACTTGCCCTTGTTCTCCCTGATGAGCTTGAGCAGCAGGGCGTTCATCGGCAGGTAGCACTGGCGGGCGACCTTCTGCATGATCGAACGGTTCATGAGGTCGTCCAGGTAGTTGTGGTCCTTGCCCATGTTGAAGAAGCGGTATTTCTTCAGACGCCAGGGCTGATGCACCTGAAAATAAAGACAGACGGTTTTCATGCGGGTTGCTATTTTAATTGTTTCTTATTCTCTTCGATCACGGCTTCGTACACCGATTTGATCTTCGCCGCGGCGTCGTTCCACTTGAGGTTGGTCACCTCTTCGAGACCCTTCGAGGCGAACATGCCCGACAGGGCGGGGTATTTGATCAGTCCGTAGATGGCGTCGGCCAGGGCGTCCACGTCCCAGTAGTCCACCTTCACGGCGTAGTCCAGCACTTCGGCCACGCCGCTCTGCTTGGAGATGATCACCGGGACGTTCGAGCGCATCGCCTCCAGCGGCGAGATGCCGAAAGGCTCCGAGACGGAGGGCATCACGTAGACGTCCGACAGCTGGAACATCTTGTGCACGTCCTCCCCGCGGAGGAACCCCGTGAAGTGGAAACGGTCGGCGATGCCGAGCCGCGCCACGCGGCGGATGACGTGGTTCATCATGTCGCCCGAGCCGGCCATCACGAACCGCACGTCGGGAATCCGCTTGAGGACCTTGGCGGCCGCCTCGACGAAGTAGTCGGGGCCTTTCTGGTAGGTGATGCGTCCCAGGAAGGTCACGACCTTGTCGGTGACGCCCCGCTCGGGAACCTTGCCGCTGTTCTGGGCGAAGCGCACGGCGTTGTGCACCGTGACGATCTTTTCGGCGGGAACGCCGTAGCGGTTGATGACGATGTTGCGCGTGAGGTTCGAAACGGCGATCACGCGGTCGGCGGCGTGCATGCCGGCCCGCTCGATGGCGTAGACCTGCGTGTTGACGTTCTCGCCCGAGCGGTCGTACTCCGTGGCGTGCATGTGCACCACCAGCGGCTTCCCGGAGACGCGTTTGGCGGCGATGCCCGCGTAGTAGGTGAGCCAGTCGTGGGCGTGGATCACGTCGAACTGTCCTTCGAGGTCCCTGGCCACCTGCGCGGCGACCACGGCGTAGCGCGCCACCTCCTCCATGAGGTTGGCGCCGTACTTGCCCGAGAAGGTGTAGCGCTGTTTCCAGGCATCGGTCGTCGACCAGGTCTTCCGCCCCGACTTGACGTACTGCTCGTGGTAGGACTCGTACTCCTCGGGGGAGATATAGGGGACCATGTTCGAGTCGATGTGGATGAACGACATCTTCTCCAGAATGTCGTCCGCGCCGCTGCCCGTCGAACCGTACAAGGCCTCCACGTCGCTGGCGTTCACGACGTGCGTGAAACGCTGGTCCTCGTCGCCGTAGGCGTGCGGGACGATGAAAGTGACGTCTACGCCGTTGCGCGCCAGTCCGCGGGTCATTCCGTAGCAGGCCGTTCCCAGCCCGCCTGCAATGTGGGGCGGAAACTCCCATCCGAACATTAAAACTCTCATACCTTATCTTTTTGTTGTTTCATTTTGCCGCCTGTGCGCTTCCTCTCCGCATCCCTTCACGGCGCCCGGCCGTGTCCGTAAGTCAGATTCCGCTTCGAACCCCTCCCCTCGGAAGGAGCCTCGCCATCCGGCACAACTCTCTTTCACATTGTGCGCCCGGGCCGTATTCGTTATTTCGTTTTTTCCGTCGTTTTCTTCTTCGTTGTCTTTTTGGCGGCCGTCCTCTTCGCGGCGGCCTTTGCCGCGGGTTTCACGGCCTTCGCGGCCTTCGCGGCAACCTTCTCCTTACCAACGTTTTTTGCGGCCTTCGCAGTCTTCGGATTCGCTTTTTTTGTGGGTTTTTCCGACTTTCCGGGCGTCTCTTTCGGTTTGCGTGCGAGGATCATGCCGTAGATGTCCAGCACGGCCGCGACGCTCCACGCCTGCGAAATGGCTCCGCGCGGCGCGAACGGAGGATCGGCGTCGAACAGTTCGCCGATCGAACCGATGCCGTAGGTCTGGATGTCCTCCTCGAATCCGGCGAGAATCTCCTCGGCCTGCGGCAGAAAGGCGTCGCCGTCGATGTCGAAGCAGGCGCTGACGTAGAACGACAGCAGCCACGGCCATACCGACCCGTTCTTGCCCGCGAAGTCGCGTTCGGCGGGCGTACCCTCCTGCGAACCCTTGTAAAGCGGGTTGCGGGGCGAGAGCGAGCGCAGGCCCTTCGGCGTGAGGAGGTGCTGCCGCACTGTGCGGATCACCTCCAGCTGGGTCTGCTCGTCGAGCATCTTGTAGGGCAGCCCGCAGGCGACGATCATGTTCGGGCGGATGTCCGTGTTGGCGCCGTCGCAGCCCACGCAGTCGGCCAGGTAGCCTTTGGGCAGGCGGAAGAGTTCGTTGAACGACGCCGCGGTGCGTTCGGGCAGTTTCTCCCACGCCTTCACGAACTTCGTGTCGCCCGCCTCGCCGGCCAGCCGGAGAGCGTAGCGGACGGCGTTGTACCACAAGGCGTTGACCTCCACCTGATAGCCGTTGCGCGGGGTGACGGAACGGCCGTCGATCACGGAGTTCATCCACGTGAGGGGAACCTCGTCGGACGAGGCCCACACCAGCCCGTTGTCGTTGAGCGCGACACGGCCCGCGACGCCCCGTTTGTACGACTCGAGCACCTGCTTCATGGCCTCGCCGTAGTGTTTCCAGATCTTTTTCGCGCCGATCTGCGCTTCGAGCCGCTGAAGGGTCCAGAAGAACCACAGCGGGGCGTCCGCGGCCGCTGCCGCCGAAGCGTTCCCGGCGAACATGCCGTCCTGCATGCCGCGCACCTGCGTGTCGAGGGCGTCGATGCAGTCCTCCTTGTGGTTCTGCCACAGGGTGATGCCCGGCAGCGAGACGAAGGTCTGGCGGCCCGAAACCCCGTGCCACGGATAGCCCGAGACCACCTCCGTCCGGTTGCCCGGGCGGCGGATCACGAACTGCCGCGCCGAGTGTTCGAGGCAGCTGATGAAGTCGATCTTGTGCGTGCGGCGCGCGATGGAGCCGCCGAAGACCTCCTCGATGGTTTTCGTCGAGCCCATTTCGTCGAGCGACGCCGAGAAGATGATGCTCTCGCCCTTCTTCAGCTCGGTTTCGAAATAGCCCGTGGTCATCAGGTCCTCGTAGCCGTCGTAGCCGCGGGCGATGTCCTGCCGGTATTCGAAATTGTAGTACCAGTCGGGCGCGGGCACGAACTCCGCGCCGGGTTTGCTGGTCTGGAGATACAGCCACGGAAACGAACCGTAGAGGCGGCATTTCACGCCGTTGACGGCCGGATAGGAGTGCCCGTCGGCCTCCATGTTGGCATGCGTCAGCGCATGCTTGTCGCGGAAGGCGAGGAACGGGCGCAGCCGGAGGCGCGTTTCCGAATGGGCGTCGACGAGCGTGTAGCGGATCATCAGTTGCGTGCGCTTGTGAATCCAGAGCATCTCCTTCTTGAGGATCACGCCGCCTACGCGATAGGTGATCGTTGGGGTCGGAGTGTACTCGAAATCGGTGATGTACTTGTGGCCGCGCGGCTCGTAGGTCCCCTGGAAACGGTGCAGCGCCAGGTTGAACGTCTGGTCGTGCTGGATGATCGTTTCGTCGAGCGCCGACAACAGGACGTAGGTCCGGTCGCTGTCGTCGATCGGGGCCACCATCAGGCCGTGGTAACGGCGGGTGTTGCAGCAGACGATGGTCGTGCTCATATAGCCGCCGATACGGTCCGTTGCGAGCATTTCGCGCTGGAGCGAGTACTCCAGATTGCCCAATTCGCTTTTGTCGAAAGTAAGTGCTGACATATCGCTAAAAAATACGGTTCGTCCTTTAAAGATATTGAAATTTTCGAACAGTTACAACTTGTTATTGTTAATTATTCAAATTTAATACCTTCTATTGGCATTAGGCCCACTTCACCAGCGCGAAGTCCATGCGGTGGGGCAGGAGCGGGTTCGAGGGGTAGATGCGCAGCGCCACGTCGAACGTGCCGGCTTCGTCGGGCGTGTAGTCGAGCGAGTAGGTGACCCGGCTTCCGTCGGCCTTCGTGCGTTCCAGCTGGATCGTGCGGGTGACGTTGACGGACTGTCCGCCGACGATCTGCCGCGCGACGACCATCTCCACGCCGATGTCCTCGGGCCGGAGGTTGGCGATGTCGAGCGTCACGGCGAACTGGTACTTCTCGCCGACGCAGACGGCCTCCTTGTCGATCTTCACGCGCTGCACGTCGACGATGCGCACCTGGTCCCATGCGGCGGAGACCTTGCGCTTCCAGGCCGCGATCTCGCGGGCCATGCGGTAGGCCTCGGCGCTCATCTCGCGTTTGCGCGCGGCGAGCTTGTCGTAGAACCGGTTCTCGTAGTCGGTCAGCATGCGGTTGGTCGTGAAGTTCGAGGCGATGTCCGCCACGCACCTCTTCACCGACGAAACCCACTCGTGCGGGATGCCGTCCGTGTCGCGGGCGTAGTATTTCGGGGCGATCTGCTCCTCGATGGTGTTGTAGATCATCTCGGCGTCGAGTTCGTCCTGGTAGTGCTGGTCGGCGAAGGTGCGCTCCATCGGAAGCATCCATCCGGCGCCCTCCTTGTAGCCCTCGACCCACCAGCCGTCGAGCACGGAGAATTGCAGCACGCCGTTCATCACGCACTTCTCGCCCGAGGTGCCCGAGGCTTCGAGCGGCCGCGTGGGCGTGTTCAGCCATACGTCGACACCCTGCACCATGCGGCGGGCGAGTTCCATGTCGTAGTTTTGCAGGAAGAGGATCTTGCCCACGAACTGCGGCATGGCGGCCACCTCGACGATGCGCCGGATCAGGTCCTGTCCCGGCTTGTCGTTGGGGTGCGCCTTGCCCGCGAAGATGAACTGCACGGGACGCTCCTTGTTGTTGACGATCGCCGCCAGACGGTCGAGGTTCGTGAACAGCAGGTAGGCGCGCTTGTAGGTGGCGAAGCGGCGTGCGAAACCGATGGTCAGCACGTCGGGCTTGATGCCCTCGATGACCTGAAGCATCTGGCGCGGCGAGTCGAGGCGCACCTGCCGGGGGTCGCTGTAACGCCGGCGGATATGCTTGATGAGCTTGTTCTTGAGCTTCATGCGCTCCTCCCACAGCTCCGCGTCGGGGATGTCGTGAACCTTCTGCCAGGCCGGGATGTCGTAGACATGGCCTTCGAATCCGTCGCCGAAGTAACGGGCGTAGAGGCGGCGCAGCGACGAGGCGATCCACGTCGGGAAGTGCACGCCGTTGGTGACGTAGCCGATGTGCAGCTCGTTCTTGAAGTAGCCCGGCCACATGTTGCCCAGGATCTCCTTCGAGACCTCGCCGTGGAGCCACGAAACGCCGTTGACCTCCTGCGAGAGGTTGCAGGCCAGCACCGACATCGAGAACTTCTCGTTGGGGTCGTTGGGATTGGTCTTGCCCAGGTTGATATACTGCTCCCAGGTGATGCCCAGCACGTCGGGATAGTGCGACATGTATTGGCGGATCATCGACTCGGGGAATGCGTCGTGGCCTGCGGGCACGGGGGTGTGCGTCGTGAAGAGCGACGACGAGCGCACCACCTCCAGCGCCTCGGAGAACGAGAGCTTGCGGTGGTTCACCAGGTCGCGGATGCGCTCGACGCCGATGAATGCGGCGTGGCCCTCGTTGCAGTGGAACACGTCGTGCTTGATGCCCAGCTGACGCAGCGCGCGGATGCCGCCGATGCCCAGTAGGATCTCCTGCTTGAGACGGTTCTCCCAATCGCCTCCGTAGAGGTAGTGGGTGATCTGGCGGTCCTCTTCGAGGTTGTCCTCGATGTCGGCATCGAGCAGGTAGAGGTCCGTGCGGCCCACCTGGCACTTCCAGACGCGCGCCGAGAGCGTGCGGCCCGGGAAGGCGATGGTGACCGTCACCCAGCCTCCGGCCTCGTCGCGCACGGGCGAGATCGGCAGTTTGTAGAAATTCTGCGCCTCATAGGTGGCCTCCTGCGCACCCTGCGCCGAAAGGCGTTGGGTGAAGTAGCCGTAGCGGTAGAGAAGGCCCACGGCGGCCATCGGAACGTTCTTGTCCGAAGCCTCCTTCAGGTAGTCGCCGGCCAGGATGCCCAGGCCGCCCGAGTAGATCTTCAGCGACGAGTGCAGGCCGTATTCCATCGAGAAGTACGAAACCGTCGTCGCCTTCGGGTCGGGCTTCTCGTTCATGTAGTCGCGGAACTGCGTGTGCACGGCGTCGAGCTGCGCCAGGAAGTTCGTGTCTTTCTCCAGTTCCTTCATCCGCTCGACGCTCATCTTGTCGAGGAAGGCGATCGGGTTGCGGTCCGATTCGGCCCACAGCGCGGGGTCGATGCCTTCGAACAGGTCGCGGGCGCCGGGGTTCCAGCACCACCAGAGGTTGCGCGAAAGCTCTTCGAGGGCGTGCAGCCGCTTGGGCAGCGTCTTGTCGACCATCATGCGGTTCCAGACGGGTTTCTCGACGAAAAGCTGCTGGCGCACGAAGTTGATCTGCTCGGTTTTCGTACCGCCGTCGAGCACGGCGCGGTTGGTGCGGACGATCGAACTCTCGACCGCCTCGGAGTAGGCCTGTTCGTAGGCCGCGAAGAGGTGCTCCCAGAGCGCCGTCAGCGAGATTTCATAGGCCGAGGTGTGCTGTTCGTTGACGTGTTTTTCGTCCAGCAGGCTGAAACGCAGCAGCGTATCGGCGATCTTCGCCTCGACCTCCTTGTCGTTGTAGTCGTCGCGGCGGATGACCTCCACGCCGGCGTGCTCGCGCTGCTTGTCGACCCAGATGCCGAACCCGGCCAGCGTCGTGGTGACCGTCGGGATGGAGAAGGCCACCGACTCCAGCGGGGTGTAGCCCCACGGCTCGTAGTAGGAGGGGAAAACCGTGATGTCCATGCCCACGAGCAGTTCGTAGTAATCCTTGTGGAAGATGCCGTCGGCCTTGTTGAGGTACGTGGGGACGAAGATCACCTTCACCTTCGATCCGGGATCGGTGAGGTTGCTGTTCTTCAGTGCGTTCACGATGGGGTCCCACGTCGCGTTTTCAAGGTAGTGGGTCGAATGTCTGTACTGGCCTGCGTCGATGGGCTTCGACGGGTCGGCCAGATGAGCCTGCAAATCGAGGCGCGGGCCGCGGTTGCCGGCCGGCACGGTGATGTAGGCCAGCACCTCGCGCCGGAGACGGTCCGAGGCGGCGAGCTGCTTGAGCGACTCGATGAAGACGTCGATGCCCTTGTTGCGGAATTCGTAGCGGCCGCTGGTTCCGACGATCAGCGGGTCGCCCGTGAATTTTTCGCCCAGGCAGGCCTCGGCCACCGAGATCATCGCCCGGCGGGCTTCGTCGCGTTTGGCGTAGTACTCCTCGCCGGCCCATACGAAGTCGTTCTCGAAGCCGTTGGGCGTCACGCCGTCCGGTTCGCGCCCCAGCAGGTATTTGCATTCGTTGGCCGTGATGTCGCTCACCGTCAGGAATGCGTCGTGGTAGGCGGCGGCCATCTTCTCGATCGAGTGTTTGGCCGTGACGTTGAACTGGCGCGCCAGCTCGTCGGCGTTGAATTTCGGGAGGTCGTTGTAGAGCGGCAGGCGGTTGCCGGCGATGCAGCGGCCCATGACCGTGGCGTGGGTGGTGAACACCGTGGCGATGTAGGGAGCGTGTTTGCGCAGGTACAGCCCGCCCGCGGCGGTCATCCACTCGTGGAAATGCGCGACAGCCTTCTCGGTCGGCGTGCCGAAGGTCTCGACGTAGGAGGCGATCACGACGCCTGCGGCCCATCCGAACAGCACCGGCTCGATGTAGTCCCACTGGCCCGAGATCGAGTCCACGTGGTACGATTCCCAGAGGCTTTTGAGTATTTCGTCCTTGCGGGGGATCAGCGACGAGAAATCGACCAGCACCACCGTCGGCTCGCCCTTGATTTTCCAGCGGCCGACGCGGACGCGGATGCCTTCGTTGTAGAGGCTCTGGCGCCAGGCCTTCAGCTGGTTGGGGTCCTCCTCGAACTCCGGGTTGACGCCCTCGTGCGAGAGGTCGGGACCCAGCAGGACGTAGCGGTCTGCGAATTTGCGGGTGACGGTCTGCGCTTTGGTCGAAATGACGGTGTGGATGCCGCCGACCTTGTTGCATACTTCCCAACTTACTTCGAACAGCAAATCGGGGGAGTGTTTGGCATTGCTCATATACTTATGCTAATTTGTAATTTTCGTGACGAACCGAAGAAGAATTCGGCCGCAAAGGTAACACTTATATTTATATTAAACAATCGGAGTCGGGGGTTTCTAAAAATATTTAATAATAACTTAACATTTCAGTTTCACTTGGTTGCGGTGTCCGGTTCCGTTTCGAAAAACGTTTCGATCACCGCGTCGGAGATCAGCATCCGAGCCGGCGGGACGGCCATCCGTCCCGCTGCGAGAACGAGCGTGCGGCTCTTCAGCCACGGTTCCGCATCGCGCAGGACCCGTGCCGCGCGCTCCTTGCCGAACAGCCTTTCCGCCTCCCGCAGGTCGATGCCTTCGGCCGTGCGCAGCCGGGTCATCACGTATTCGTTGAAGCGGTCGCGGTCGGTGAGGGTTTCCGCTTCGGCGGGCGCGCCGCCGATGTACTCCGTCACCGAGGCGACGTTCCAATGGCGTTCCCGGCCGTCGAACGAATGGGCTGCGGGGCCGATGCCGAGGTACTTCACGCCGTGCCAGTAGGCCGCGTTGTGGCGGGCGCGGAAGCCGGGCAGGGCGAAATTCGAAACCTCGTAGTGCTCGAACCCCGCTCCGGTCAGCGTTTCGTGCACGAGGGTGTATTCCGTTTCGCTGGTGGCTTCGTCCACCGGGGCGAACTGTCCGCGGGCGGCCCGCCGTCCGAAGGCCGTACCGGGTTCGACGGTCAAATGGTATGCCGAAATGTGCTGCACGCCCAGCGCGAGGGCGCTGTCGAGCGAGCGGCGCAGCGTGTCGTCCCCGAAACCCGGGACGCCGAAAATCAGGTCGACGGTGATGTTTTCATAACCTTCGCGCTGCGCGCTCCGCACGGCCTCGACGGCTTGCGCAGCGTTGTGGCGGCGGTTCATCAGCTTGAGACACGCGTCGTCGAACGACTGGATGCCGACCGACAGGCGGTTGACGCCCGCGCGGCGCAGCGCGGCGAGGTAGGCGGGGGTGAGGTCGTCGGGATTGGCTTCGAGCGTGGTCTCCTCCGCCGCAGTGCAATCGAACAGCGTTGCGGCATGGTCCAGCAGCCCCGCGACGGCCTCCGGGGCGCACAGCGAGGGGGTGCCGCCGCCGAAGTAGCGGGTGCGCACCGGTTCGCTGCCCAGATATTCCCGCCGGGCGTCCAGTTCGCGGTGCATGGACTCCAGAAGAGGGTCCATGCGGCGCAGGTCGACGCTTTTGTAGAAGTCGCAGTAGGCGCAGACGCGCTTGCAGAAGGGTATGTGGAAATAAAGTCCGGCCATGTTATCCAAAGATACGAAAAAGACGGATGACTGCAAAACGGAATCGCATCCGGTTCGGAAAATTTTTCCGGCTGCGGCCCCGCCTCCGCCCGCGGGAGGCCGGGAAGTCGGGGCGGCGCTTCTTCATTTTCAGCGCGATGCTCCCCGTCTGTCGCCCGGAACGCACGGGGCGGCAGCGGGCAGAGCGTCGGAGTCGTTTCCGGCCGTGTTTTCATGGAGGGCCGGCGGTTGCGGGTCGGCGGGAAACGTGTTCCGGGAGAGGGCTGTTTCCGGGCGGAAAATCCGCGCTCCCCCAAAGGTGATAAAAACCGGCGGAAGAAAACCGGAGCGTTCCGTCCGGCGCGGATAAATTGCGGCAAAATTTTTGCCGGACGATCCTCGCAAGGGTTTGCGAAGGACTTTTCGGCGGCGTTGTACGACGCTATCAATGAGGCGTATAGCACTATCGGAAAAAATAATAAATATTTTTTGTAATTTCGGCTGTTATTTTTTTCACAATTATGAAAGTTTTTCTACCTTTGTGCCGTTGAAGTCCGGACCTGCGGACTGAAACGTTAGGTTGAAAAGAGGATTTTAATCAAATAAATTGCAATTATGGACAAAATGGATCTGAAAAAGTACGGGATCACGGGCGTGACCGAGATCGTGTACAATCCCTCCTACGACGAACTGTTCCGTGAGGAGACGAAAAAAGGCCTGCGCGGCTATGAGAAGGGTCAGCTGACCGAGACCGGCGCCGTGAACGTGATGACCGGCGTTTACACCGGCCGTTCGCCCAAGGACAAGTTTTTCGTGATGGACGAGACCACCAAGGACACGATCTGGTGGACTTCCGACGAATATAAGAACGACAACAAGCCGGTTACGAAGAAGGCCTGGAAGGAGCTGAAGAAAATCGCCGTCGAGGAGCTTTCGGGCAAGAAACTCTTCGTTGTGGACACGTTCTGCGGCGCCAACGAGAACTCGCGCCTGAAGATCCGCTTCATCATGGAGGTGGCCTGGCAGGCTCACTTCGTGAAGAACATGTTCATCCGTCCGACGGACGAGGAGCTGGAGAATTACGGCGAGCCCGACTTCGTGGTGCTCAACGCTTCGAAGGCCAAGGTGAAGAACTACAAGGAGCTGGGTCTGAACTCGGAGACGGCCGTTGTCTTCAACCTCACCGAGAAGATGCAGGTGATCATCAACACCTGGTACGGCGGCGAGATGAAGAAGGGCATGTTCTCCTACATGAACTACCTGCTTCCGCTGAAGGGCATGGCTTCGATGCACTGCTCGGCCAACACCAACGAGAAGGGCGAGACGGCCATCTTCTTCGTCCGCCGGGTGAAAGAACCCAAGAACTCCTACTTCACCCTGGAGCTAGACGAGGGAAAGCTGGTGGTGCGCCAGAACCGGGGGCGGCGCAACTGTGCCCGCACGAAAGAGGTGGAGGAACTTGAAGCCGTATGGCTAGCATGGCTGAAGGCCGGCGCACCTCGGGACGCCAAAGGCCGGCCGGTTGTGCCGGAGCAATCAAAACAGAAGGAGGTAACCGCCACATGAGTGAATTGAGCACCACGAACACCCAGCCGGCGCGGACAGTGGAGGCCGTCACGCTGGAAATCCAGACCCTGCAGCGCCAAGCCCAGCAGCTGCTCCTCGGCTATGCCATCGAGATCGGCCGCAGGCTGGTGGAGGTTAAGGCAATGCTACCCCATGGGCAGTGGGGGACGTACATCAAGGAGCAGGTGGGCTATTCCCAGTCCACCGCCAACAACCTGATGCGCATTTTTGAGGAGTACGGCACGGCCCAGCAGTCCATATTTGGGCCGGAGGCAAATTCACAAGCGATTGGCAATTTGAGCTACACCAAGGCCCTGCGGCTCCTGGCCCTGTCCGCCGACGAGCGGGAGGCGTTTGTGGAAGAGCACCAGGTGGAGGACATGAGCACACGGGAGCTGGAGGCCGCCATCAGGGAACGGGACGACGCCCTCCGCCAGGCCGAGGAGGACCGGGCGGAGCGGGAGGCCGCCGAGCAGGCCCGCGCCAAGATTGCCGAGGATATGCGGCTGGCCAACGAGCGGGTGGCGCAGCTCTCCCAGGAGCTGGAGGAGTTGCGCAGCCGTCCGGTGGAGGTGGCCGTGCAGCACGCCGAGGAGGAGGAACTGGATCAGGCCCGTCGAGAGGCGGCGGCAGACGCCCGCGCCCGGGTAGAGGCCCTGGAGAAGGAGCTGGCAGCCGCCCGAAAGCAGCAGAGCGACCTGCTGAACCAGCACCAGGAGATGGACCAGAAGCTGAAGGAGGCCCGGGAGGAGCTGAAACAGACCAGGGAGGCGTTGGAGCGGGCCCGGAAGGAGCTGCGGGCCTCCGGGAATAAGGAGATCACCCAGTTCGGGGTCTACTTTGAGGCGTGCCAGGAGGACTTTTCCCGCATGATGGGCATCCTCCACAAGCTGAAGGCCGGTGGGGACGACGAGGGCCGGGCCAAGCTGACCGCCGCCGGCGGCGCCCTGCTGGGAGCTATGGAGAAGCAACTGGCGCCCTTCCGGGAGGAGGGGGCGGCATCATGCTGATTGAGGCCCCCTGCCGCCTGGGGGAGAAGTTCACCCACCACCGGAGTTACAGCAATCCCAAAGAACAGTATCTGCTAGGGATTGACCTGTCTATATGGCACTGCAATATCGACGGCGTGACACTGCTGGGGGGTCCATACAAAAAGGGGACGGTGGACTTCTTT